>Ga0101944_10002639_pt1 | contig 28110 bp, 26 predicted proteins | sample DewCreD2012metaG_FD_75245 | JGI IMG/M metagenome (GOLD analysis project Ga0101944, IMG submission 75245) | Hot spring sediment bacterial and archeal communities from British Columbia, Canada, to study Microbial Dark Matter (Phase II) - Dewar... ... | reverse complement strand
ATATGGAGAAATCAGCCGCTATTGGCTTCTAGCGCTGTGTTATGCGGCGGTGTTCATTGCGGCTTGGGTGTGGGTTTTGTGGGCGTGGTTCAAGCGGACGGATCCGCGTCTTGTACGGATTGGAATACCAATACTGATTATTGCCGAGATTCTTCCCGTCAGCCTTCAATACGTGAAGACGATTCCCGTGGATAATCCCTTCTATGCCGGGGATGCGGTCACCCGGTATTTGGAAGCCCGCCGGGAAGCCGGGGAAATTTTTCGTATTCACAGCGTGGGAACCAGTTTTCGGCAATGGCTTCCGAACAAGGGGATGCTTTTCGGACTCGACACGGCGCTGGGCTACCTGCCCACCGTGCAGAACTCATATCTTGAGCTTCTATCCATCATCGGCCAGAACGAGCGCGTGATGGATCTCATGAACATCAAGTATTTGGTTTTTTCAAAGGCCGTGCCGGTGCCGCCGCAGGAGAGGTTTCGACCGGTTGCCGAGGAACCCGCCAAGGGGATCGTCCTGTATGAGAACCTGAAGGTCCTGCCCCGGGCGCGGTTTGTTTCCGGGGTCGTTGTGGCTTCCTCCCCCCTGAGGCGTTTGGAACAGATGGCCTCGCCGGATTATACTCCCGAATCCGTTGTCATCCTGTCGAAGGCCCCCCCTTCCACGCCTGCGGTTGAGGGGAAGGGGTCCCCCCCCGGTGAAGTGACGGGTTTGCGTTATGGGCCGGACGAGGTGGTGGTGACTGTCAACGCGGGGACCGGAGCGCTGGGCACCGGGCTGTTTGCCGTGCTGACGGTCGAGGAAGACGCCCAGTGAGGAAGGCTGATCACGTGCATGGCGATCATCTTCGAGAAGTTCGACAGCCGCGAAACCACGGTCGGGCCGGAGAACCCGTCCGTGGACCTGCTCTTCGGCGTGCTCGGCCCGACAACAGGGCCACAACCTTTCTGAACCGTCCGCAAGAGCCAGGCGGAGGGCCGCGATCAGCTCATCCTCGCAAAACGTCGGTCCCGGGCGCTGTTGATGATCTAGGCAGTAGTGACTGGGCCTCCCTCACCATGGCGGTAACAAACGTCGCAGAGCGTGAGTCAGCACTATCCCAAAAACGGCCAAATTACGTAGCACAATCATCGGCCAATACACCGCGGGCGGCCGACGGAGTTGAACCAACCGATGTAGACTCCAAGGCCAATCGCGGTAACGGTGCCGCCAACGCGCGGGAATACCCTCGATCCCCACTCGGCTACCGATCAAGGCCCCGGTGATCGCAGCCGTGGTGTCCGTATCGCCACCGGAGCGAATCACTTGTTCGATACCCTGCGCGTAATCGTCGGCATGGCGGAAGAACGCCATCACAGCGACGGGAACCGTGTGGGCGATGAATCCGCTAACACCGCGACCCGACGTGAGTTGTTCGGCCAAAGCGGTGACGCTCAGCCCCTGACGCAAAGCCTCGGCAGCCGCTTGCATGTTCTTTTGAAGGGGTTCCAGATCGGCTTCATGTGTGAACTCCTCCATAATTCGTGCAATCCAATCGGCTCCCTTCGCTGGGTCTACCCAAGCCGCATCGGCAGCCAGACGGGCTATGATTAAGCTTCCGCTCTCTGCACGCCGGTCTGTATGCGTCAACCGCGTCGAGGCAGTGACAAACTCGGCGAGCTTCTCCGGGCTTACCATGACCCCGAGGATTGCCGCGCGCATCGCCGGTCCATTACCTGCCGAATGAACTCCCGATCGAGATACGGGGAATCCCAAGCAGAGTTTCAAACAGGACTTCAGCGTCGCCAGGCCAATGCCGGGCGGTCCGGTGAGAAACCACCGTCGCAAGCTCGAGCCGAGTCGGCGTTGAAAAACCGCTACATCACCATGGGAATACCGAATGGCTTCAGCCGTCATACCAGCGTGTTCCGTATCATCGGAACCGCAACCATAACCAAAAAAGAAAGTGGGGCGATCCAAACGAGCCAATCTGGCGATCCGTCGCGGCGACAGGTTTTCGTACGGCAAACCCATCATGTCTCCGATGGCTTGGCCGATAAGGCACCCGACAACTGATAAGGGTTGAGAATCTGGAGAAATGGCGCCGGAAGTTACACCCTGTGAGTCCATAGAGACTGTTTCCAGATACATCTGCCATGTGGTGTGTGCATCATTTTACGTCGATTCACCATTTGCAAGCGACAAAAGGAACGCCCCTGCCGCATTCGGTGCGGTTGGGAGCTGAAGCCGTACTCGACGCTCCACTCGCCGTTCGCAAGCGCTGGGACGGCGTGTTCTGGAACAATCCCGATCCGACGCCCGAGAAGCAAGAGGTCATCGCGGCGCTGACGGGCCGACGCTTCCTGTACCGACGCGTGGGCCACGACGAGCCGCCGATGCGCCTGGAGCCGGCGGGCAAGGTCGGCAAGAGCGCTGCCCAGTGTGAGCGGCGGTGGGATGTCGACGTCCATGACGGCCGCGCAATTCCGACGTCGGGCTGGGTGGGAACGCCTCGACCTCGTCAAGATCGACGACGAGGGCGCCAAGCCCCTGGTCTGGGAAGGGATGCAGGAGACCTTGAAGCGGTTGCCGCACGCTGCCGTGCTTGTCGAACCGCACCTCCAGCGCGATCCGCCGCAGGTGACGAGCTTCCTTCACCAACTGGAGCGCGACGGTCACACCCTGCGTTACCTCAACTACGACGGTGAAATCGCGGCCACGGACGCGGCGTTCATCGTCGCCAACGCGCAGGAGCACTGGATGTTGTGGCTTACGAATTGACCCGTCCTGCGCTCATTGTCGCTCGACGTCAGCAAGGGTAAACTTTGCACCAACTGATCGGCGGGTGTCGTCAGGAGCGGCTGCGGGAATCGTCGATGGTACTCCGAGATACCTGCGTGAAGGTTCACCAGGTGGCTAGAATTCTGGGCGTTGCACCCAACACCGTGCGGAAGCGGGGCGCCTCCGGCCAAATCCCCGAGTACCGACATCCGTTTAATCGCTATCGGCTCTATAAGCGGAAGGATTTGGAAGCGTTGCTGCAACGGATCGAGAAGTCGATAACGAGCTTGCGGAAGCGGTAAAACGAGGTCGAGCATGAAGACCATCTTCGAGGCGTGTCAGCCGCGCGACGAGGTCCTGCGGGGTGAGTTGCGTGAACAGCAATTCGCGGCTTCTCTGACCAAGGTGCTGCGTGGCAGTGCCGACGATGTTTACGGCGACCCGAACACATTCTTTGCGAACACGTATCCGACAAGCGGTTTGAGATCGCTCTTGTCTGAGGCCCTCGGCAGGCTGACTGGTCTGAGTCCGACGAGCGCCGCGGTGATCCGCTTGGAGACGAGCTTCGGAGGAGGCAAGACCCACAACCTGATCGGCCTCTACCACCTGTCTCGGGGCGGTGTTGATCCGAAGTCGGTGGAGAGTTTCGTCGCCGCAAGGATGGTGCCGAAGGAAAGGATTGAGAAAATTGCCGGCGTCGTCGGGCCGGATATGGATGTAGCCAACGGCATCGACCACGGAGACGTTCGCACTTTCACGCTTTGGGGCGAGTTGGCGTACCAACTCGGAGGGCGGACGGCATACGAGGTGGTCCGCAAGAGCGATGAACAGCGCACTGCACCCGGCACCCAGGTGTGGGAAAAGTTGATCGGCGATGATCCGGCGCTGCTGATGATCGACGAGATCGCGTACTACCTCCGCGTGGCCCGCGGCGCCGAACTGCAGGCTGGAAAGACCAGCGTGGCGGCACAAACTGTCGCCTTTCTGATGTCGCTGATCAAGTTCGCCTCCGAAAGCAAGCGGACCGTTCTGGTCTACACCCTAGCCGACTCGGCCGATGCGTTCGGAAAGGAATCCGACGAACTGCGGGAAGAACTGGCCGAGGCTCGCAGCGTCTCGGCGCGCCAAGAGCACGTTTTGACCCCGAGCGCGGAAGACGAAATCAGCGCCATCGTCACGCATCGACTCTTTTCCCGCGTGAACCGTCAAGCGGCCGAGGAGATCGCCAGGCATTATTGCGAGTGTTACGCACGACTGATCGAGCAAGGCGTCGACCTGCCTCAGCGGGCCGTCCGCGCCGAGTACCAGGCCGAAATGGTCCAGGACTACCCATTCCATCCCGAACTGCTGACCACGCTCAATCGCAAGACCTCGACGATTCCCAATTTCCAGAAAACACGGGGCGTCCTGCGTCTGCTGGCCCAGACGATCCGCGAATTGTGGAAGACGAAACCGAACGATTGCACCCTGATCTGCCCCTACCACCTGAATCTGGCGGATGACCAGGTCGCCAATGATTTGACAAGCCGCCTGGACCGCCCCCAGTACAAACAGGTCATCGAGGCCGACATCGCTAGCCCCAAAAGGGGCACCCTTTCTCATGCTCAGGAAATCGATCGCGAGTGGACGGAAACAGGCCGACCTCCCTATGCCCAGCGTGTCGCGACCACCGTGTTTCTGCACAGTCTCGTGCAAACCGGGCAAAGCGGCGTGGACCCCGCCGATCTGAGGCTGGCTGTACTCCAACCCGGGCACGATGCTGGGCTGGTCGAAAAGGCCATACAACGTCTCACCGATCACTGTTGGTTCTTTGACTACGATGGGCACCGTTACCGCTTCAAGACCGAACCGTCGCTGCGCAAGATCGTCGACGACGAGATGGGATTGGTCGGCAAGATCAAGGCCAAGTCCGAGTTGGATGAACGGATCAAGAAGATCTGGAAGAAAGGCATCTTCACACCGGTGTTCTTCCCGGCCGAGGCCGGCGACGTGGACGACGACGCTCAGGCCCCGAAGCTCGTGGTTGTCCACTACGACGCCGCCAAAGTCCAGTCCACCCAGGCTGCCACGCCGCCGGAACTGGTGCTGAAGATCTTCGAGCGCAAGGGGAGTCTCGAGGAATACCGAACTTACAAGAACAACCTGGTTTTCCTGGTGGCCGACGAGGACCAGGTGGAACGAATGGTCGAGGTCGCTCAGCGCTACCTGGCCGTCCAGAGGATCGTTAGCGACGCCGACCGGATAAGCGAGTTCAACAAGGAGCAGAAGGACAAGCTGAAGAAAATGGGTGAAGCGGCCGAATTGGACTTGCGCGTCGCCATCACCAAAGCCTACCGTCACCTCTATTACCCGTCGGCGGATGCTCCGAAGCGCTCGGGAAACCTCGCCCACTACCTGCTTCAAGCGGAAGAGCAAGGCGACGTCGAGAAAGACCAGACGGAGGTCGTCCTGCGAGCGCTCAAGACCCTCGAAAAGGTTCTGACCGCCGACGACAACCCGCGTAACGCTCAGTACCTGAAGGCCAAGGCCTGGCCGCCGAACGCTCCGTCCATCTCGACAGAAGACCTGCGGCGTGCGTTCGCCCAGCGCCTGGCGCTGCCGATGCTCCTCAATATCGACCAGCTCAAGCGAACTATTCGCGAAGGCGCCAGCAAAGGTGTGTGGGTGTATTACCCAACGGAAGAAGGGATCGGCTATGGCCCTCCGTCGCCTGTCCCGTTGGTTGAGATCAGTGACAACGCCGTGCTTTATACGCCTGAGGAAGCCCAGCGGGTCGGCATCAAGATCAAAGGTGCTGAGCCGCTGGAGGAAACCTGCCCCGTGTGCGACAAGGTTCCCTGTGTCTGCGATGAGGAAGAACCAGAAGGCGGAAAGCCGCGACCGAAGTTTCGCTTCGAAGGAACCCCGGCGCAAACCTTCCAACAGCTCGCCGACCAGTGCCACGATCACAAGATTCGCGCGCTGCGTCGGCTCGCGATCCGCGTGGAAGGAATGGGTAAAGACCCGGCACGCGACACCCGTTCTCTTGGTCTGGCCATCCCGCAAATCGGAAGGGCGCTCATCAACCTCGATCAGAAGATGGTGCTGGAGTTCGGCGACGGCGAAAAGTTCGCCATTGAGTTTGCCGGCTCCTGGGAACGCTACAAGCGGATCAAGAACCTCACCGACGCCCTCAGTCAGGAGGCGTCCAACGCCAGCGTCAAACTGGAGTGCCGAGCCGACTTCGAGAATGGGCTGGACGTTTCCAGCGACCAGTTTCACACCATCCGTGATGTGCTGGCCAATCTGAACATCGGCCGCGTCACGGTCGAAGGCGAAGCACTGGAGGCATAGCCAGGAGATGGCCGATCTACCGTTTGAACTGCGCGTGCTCCCCAACCACGGCCGGGATTACGGTCTGGCCGTTTTCCAGCGCCTGTTCCCGAATCGTCGCCGCACCAACCATGATGGCCAATGGCAAATGGTCGCGCGGGTCTCGGGCACCCCCCTGCAATCGGTCATGGATCAGGTGCTCGCTACCATCAAGCAAGCCGGCTACCGTCCCTCGGACCTTTGCGGCACCCGCCGCGCTCCGTTTCAACTCAGCGAGGAGCTGGGCGTGCGGCTGGGGCTGCTTTTCCTGGCCGTCAAGCCGTTGCGCAAGGTGGCCCGCATGGGCGAAATCTCCGAGCAGGTTCGGTCCATGACCGAAGAGGAAGCTTACTACTGGTACAGCAAGACCACCGACCAGCGTGTTGGCCGACGTTCCCAAAAGGCGCTGCGGATCCTCTTGTCGCGGGAATGAAGCAACGCGTTCACCAAGATAGGCATGGGGTGGTTATGTCGCGTCCTCGATTCCTCATCGAACAGTGGCTGCCCATCACCGAGTTGGGGGCCGAGTCGCACCGGGAGAACAGTACGGGGCGGCTTCCTCCGCTGAACTGGTTGCACGTCTGGTGGGCGCGGCGGCCGCTGACCGTCAGCCGCGCCGCCGTGCTGGCCAGCATCCTGCCCGCCTATCCCCCGGCGGATGAGCCGAATCACCGCCCCTGGCCGAAAAAACTCCGCGACCGCTTCCCCTCCTTCGATGCTTACAAGCGTTGGTTCCTCCAACTGATCGGCATCCACGGCGACCCCGTCGCCGCACGCAAGCTGATCGAATACGAAAAGCGAACCGGTCGGGCCACTCCCGGTAACAAATATGGGTATACACGGGCTTTTACCTACAACCCCAGCGAGCAGCAGATCGAAACCCTGTACGAACTGTTGGAATGGACCTGGGGGACGCGGGAAATCACCTTCTGTGACCCACTTGCCGGCGGCGGTAGCATCCCCTTCGAGGCCCTGCGCTTCGGGCTGACGGTTCATGCCAACGAGCTCAATCCGGTCGCCAGCGTGATCCTCCAAGCCACGCTGGACTACCCGGCCCGCTTTGGTCCCGCCCTCGCCGATGACATTCGCAAATACGGTAAGATTTGGTGCGAGCGCGTTCGCGACCGCTTGAAGCCTTTGTACACGCCGCACCCTCCCACACCCGACGGGTCGTTAAAAGGCGGCATATACTTATGGGCGCGGACGGTGGCCTGTCCGCAGACAGGCAAGCCGGTCCCCCTGTCCCCCAACTGGTGGCTCCGCAAGGGAGACGATCCGATCGCGGTCAAGCTCATCGCCGATCCCAAGTTGGACCGCTGCCGCTTCGAGATCGTCCGAGGCCGAAACGCCTGCGAGCGAGCCAAGCCAGATAACGGCACGATCAAACGAGGGACGGCGATCAGCCCCTGGACCGGCGACCCCATTGACGGCGACTACATCAAGGCCGAGGCCCAGGCCGGACGCATGGGCGAGCAGCTATACGCGGTGGAAGTATACACAGGCAAATCCGAATTCCGAGCCCCGACGCCGCAGGACGAGGCCGCCTATCAGCGGGCCGTCGAGGAACTCGAACGTTGCCGCCCCGCCTGGGAAGCCGCCGGTCTCATTCCGACGGAGCCATACCCGAATCCAGCAACCGACATGCGTCCGCTCCATTATGGCATGCCCACGTGGGCAGACTTCTTCTCCCCGCGGCAGTTGCTGGCGCATCTGGTGATTCTGGAAGAACTCCGAAAGCTCAGCAGCGAGATTCACAGCAACTTGCCACCGGATCGAGCGGAGGCAGTGGTGACTTATCTAGCGTTGGCGGCAGACAAGTGCGCTGACTATAACTCGCGCATGATTCGGTGGCACTCAGCTCGCAATGTGATCGCGGGAACTTTTGATCGGCACGATTTCTCATTTAAGTGGAGCCATGCGGAATTCGATGCTTCGCGCAACTTACTTCCCTGGGCGTTGGACCAGGTTTGCGATGCGTATTCGGGTATCGCCAGGCTGGTGTATCCCGTGATGGAGACGCTTTGGGGCAAAGTGCCGTCGCCGGTGGAGCGGCTGCGGATCACGTGCGGCAATGCCCAGTCGCTGCCACACCTGGCGCAAGGCTCAATCAAGGTCATTTGCGTCGATCCCCCTTATTACGACAACGTCCAGTATGCGGAGTTGAGCGACTTTTTCTACGTCTGGATGAAGCGGTCGCTGGGAGATGTGCACCCGCAGTTGTTGGGAACCTTCGAGTTGGTTCCCAAAGACGAAGAGGCGGTGGCCAACCCGGCCCGGTTCGCTTTCTCCAAGAAGAAGCAGGACCTGGCCCGGCAAGACTACGAAAACAAGACGCAGGCCTGTTTCCAGGAGATGCACCGGGTGCTGGCGGACGACGGCGTGCTGACGGTAATGTTCACGCACAAGCAGGTAGCGGCGTGGGACACGTTGGGGACGGCGCTGATTCGGGCCGGATTTTGCATTGATGCCTCTTGGCCGGTGCATACCGAAAGCGAGCACAGCCTGCACCAGGCGAAGAAGAACGCGGCGGCCAGCACGATTTTGCTGGTGTGCCGCAAGCGGGAGAAGCCGGCCGAACCGGTGTGGTGGGATGATCTCAAGGGCCGGGTGCGGCAGGTGGCCCGGCGGAAGGCCGAGGAGTTTCAGGCTCTGGGCATCCGCGGCGTGGACCTGTATATCAGCACGTTCGGGCCGGTACTGTCGATCATTTCCGAGAACTGGCCGGTGCTGACCAGCCAGACCGATCCCAAGACGGGCGATCCGCTGCCGCTCAAGCCGGGCGATGCCCTCGATCTGGGGCGTGAGGAGGTCATCAACCTGTGCAAGCAGGGGTTGTTGCTGGGCCGGACGGTGGAATTCGACCCGGTGACCGACTGGTACTTGATGGCCTGGGACGCCTTCCAGGCGGAGGAGTTCCCGGCGGACGAGGCGCGCAAGCTGGCTTTGGCGTTGGGTCTGGACCTGGAGCGGGACATCGTGCGGGACAAGCGGCTGGTGAGCAAGAAGTCAGCCAGCGTGGTGCTGAACTTGCCACAGGACCGGCGGAAACGAGACATGGTGGATCCGGACGCCGAGTCCTTTCCGCACCTGATCGACGCGGTGCACACGGCGATGATGGTGTACGACGAGGAAGGATCGAAAGCGTGCGAGAGATTCGTCAATCGGCAGGGGCTGCGGAAGGACAGCCGGGTCAAGGGGTTGGTGCAGGCCATGATGGAAGCGATCCCCACCACCCGCGACAAGCAGGGGAAATTCCTGCGGCCGGAGCTGGCCACGCTCGACGCCTTGCGCCTGCTCTTCTGGGAAGATTTGCCCGCTCCGAAGGAAGAGGAGCCTCCGAGGGTGGAGGCAACCGGCTCCCTGTTCCCCATGGAAGAGGAAGAAGATGAGGAAGAATTGGAAGCAGACGGAGCGGACGAGGCCGAGGAATGATGGACCCGCACAGCGATGGCCACGTTGCGAGACCTGAACCTGAAGATCGCCTATGGGCCGCACGACGAGCCGCTGCGGGAGTTTTTCATCCCGGCGATGGCCGCGAGCATTCGCTACGACCGCGCGGCGGGGTATTTCTCCAGCACCATGCTGGCCGTTGCCGCCGCGGGCGTCTCCCGACTGATTCTCAACGGCGGCAGGATGCGGCTGTTATGCGGAGCGGACCTCTCCGAAGAGGATGTGGAGGCGATCCGCCAGGGACACGCGACGCTGGCGAAGCAGGTCGAAAGCCGGCTCATGACCCGGCTGGTCCTGCCGGAAAGCGATTATGTCGAAAACCGCCTGAAAGCCCTCGCCTGGCTGGTGGGCACCGGGCAGCTGGAAATCAAGGTCGTGGTGCCGACCGACAAGCATGGCCGCCCTCTGCCGGCATCGCAAGCCGAAAGTTACTACCATCCCAAGGAAGGTCTGTTCACCGACGCGGCCGGGAACCAGGTGGGATTCTCCGGGAGCATCAACGAGACGGCCACGGCGCTCGAAGACAATTACGAATCGTTCGTGGTCTTCAATTCGTGGGAGACGGCATCCTACGTCGCCAACATTCGCCTCAAGTTCGAGAAGCTCTGGGAGGGGAAAGAGAGGGGATGGGTCGCGCTGCCGGTTCCCGAGGCGGTCCGCCAGCAATTGCTGAAATTCCGCCCCGATACGGCGCCGACGCGGGAGTTTGGCATTGACGAGGAGAAGAAGCCCGCTGAGAAGCCGGTGGTTCTCCACGTGGATGCCGATCAGCGTGAGCGGATCATCTTCCAGTTTCTGCGTGATGTCCCGCATTTGCCGAACGCCAACCGCCTGGGGATGGCGACCTGCACGGTGCGGCCCTGGCCACACCAAAGCCGCGTCGCCGATACCATCGTCCAGCGGTTTCCGGAGCGCTTCCTGCTGTGCGACGAGGTTGGCCTGGGAAAGACCATTGAGGCGGGGCTGGCACTCAGGCAGTTGATCTTGTCTGGGGCGGTGAAGCGTGTGCTGATCCTGGTTCCCAAGAGCGTGTTGGTCCAGTGGCAGGAGGAATTGTACGAGAAGTTTTCACTGCGTGTTCCGCGTTACGATGGAAGCAGGTTTTGGGATGTTTTCGGCCGGGAGTTGCAGGGCAAGCAAGGCAACAATCCGTGGAATGCCCATCCCATTTTTCTGGCTTCAAGTCATTTGGCAAAACGTCGAGACCGTCAGCAGCAGCTTCTCGTTGCTCCCGATTGGGACCTGATCATTGTCGATGAAGCCCATCACGCGCGACGGAAAGATTTTCTGAAGCGGGATCAATTTCGGCCGAATCGCCTCCTGGAGTTGCTCCGCGGAACGGCCAATCAACCAGGGCTCTGCGACAAGTCGCGCGGCCTGCTCTTGCTGACTGCCACACCGATGCAGATCGACCCGCGGGAGGTGTTCGATCTGTTGAAGCTGCTGGGCATGGGCGGACGTTGGGGCGTCGAAAGCAATTTTCTCCGCTACTTCGAGGAACTCCGTCGTCCCATTGACGAGATCGATTGGCCATTTATCATGTCCATGCTTGCAGACTATTTCGCGACGGGCGGCGCATGGGACGAACAATTCTGCCGCGTGGCCGAAGAGCGGCTCGGCCCAGTGACCTGGGATCAACTCCGCCGGATTCACCAGTCGTCGAACGCAGCAACGGTCATTCGCCAATTGGACGGGAAAGCACAGGGCGTTCTCCGCGAGTTGGTGGCGCGCCACACGCCCCTTCGACGGCATGTTTTCCGCAACACCAGGCCGCTGCTGCGTGAATACCATCGCCGAGGGCTACTCAAGGATCGGATTCCATTCCGGGACCCCAAGCCTGAATGGATCGAGATGAAAGCGGACGAGTGGGCAGTCTACGAGCGGATCGAGGAGTACATCCGGGATCATTATCAGAAGTATGAAGCCGAACGAAAGGGCCTCGGCTTCATCATGACGGTTTACCGCAGGCGGCTTACGAGTAGTTTCTATGCCATCCAACGAAGTCTCGAACGCCGCCTCGCATTCCTGAAGGGCGAAACGCAAGCGACCTGGCTCTCCGAAGAAGACCTGGAACAGGAAGACCTCGAGGAGGATGTGACGGAACTCCTGCCGATCGACGAAGAGGAGGCAGCCGGAGATGGCATGCCAGCGCTGTTCTTGGGCGAGATCGAATACGTGGAGAGCTTCTTGGCTGACCTCCGGGTTCTGGGCACGGACAGCAAGTTTGAACAGCTCACAAAGGACCTTGACGAGATTCTTCGTTGCCGCGACTCGGTGATTGTATTCACGCAATACACGGACACGATGGACTATCTGCGGGAGAAACTGCGGCAAGTCTACGGCAGTCAAGTTGCCTGCTACAGCGGTCGTGGGGGTGAACACTGGAATGGCAAAGCCTGGGTGGGGACGAGCAAGGAGAACATCAAAACTGCTTTTCGCGAGAAGCGCGAGGTCAAGATTCTGCTCTGCACGGAGTCGGCATCAGAAGGCCTGAACCTGCAAACCTGCGGCGTGCTGATCAACTATGAAATGCCGTGGAACCCCATGCGGGCCGAGCAACGAATCGGGCGCATCGACCGCATCGGTCAAGTGTACGACCGTGTGTGGATTCGCAATTACTTCTATGATCGAACGGTCGAGGCCACCGTGTACCAGCGTCTCGATGCCCGGATCGCTTCATTTGAGAGTGTTGTTGGGGAGCTGCAGCCCATTCTGAGCCAGGTGGCTCGAGTGATCGAAGCGGCAGCAATGGCCAACGACACAAAGCGTGGTGAGTTGATTGCCCGTGAGGTTGAAGAAATCAACCGTCGAGTCCGTTCGCAAGAGATTTCCGCACTCGATCTGGACGAGGTCGTGGTGGAACAGATCCATTTCGAAGCAGATGAACCGCCGCCTGTGACACTGCCCGAACTGGAGCGCACGCTGATGGAGTCAGAGGTCTTTGGTCACCGGTTCCGGCCCCACCCAGCGATTCCCGGAGCGCACCAGTTTGACTGGCATGGCGCGTGGCAGGAAATCACATTCAATCCAGATCTTTTCGACGAGCACCCCAATACGCTTGCATTGATGACCTACGGCAGCGGCATCTTGGAAGATGTGCTCGCGACAGTCGATCCGCCAGACGGCAATGGCCTGTGCGGCGAAGTCATCCGATGTTCGCTCGAGGCGCCTTGGCAGCTTGTGAGCTACTACTCTTCGCACGACAGCCAACCGATCCCATCTCTCAAGAAGTTGACATCCATTCTTGGTGACGGCGTCTTGACCGAGCTAACGGGCGATCAGAAGGACCGCCTCGCCAACACATTCCTCGAACTTGTTCAGTCACTTTCTGCCCACGAGAACCAGGCGGAGGAGGCGCGGCGCAAGGCACGCGTATCGTCGCTGACCGAGGAGATTCGCCAATTACTCGTTGAGGCTGTCTATGTTGAACTGGCCCTGGCCGCCAATCGCGATGGCTTTGATGAGGGTCTCGTGCTGGACTTCTCCGAGGAAGCTTACCAGCGGCTCAAACGGCACAAGGTTCCATTTGCGGGTGCATTGCGTGTGGCAGGCACAGGCCTACCTAGGCCCCGTCCTGATGATCCCATTTACTTGCGCCTGCAGGAGTCCAAAAGGGACGCTCTTATGCGGAAGTTCGGAGCCGTCCGCTCGAAAATGACCGACCGGCTTCGTCAGCTAAAGTCCCATGGAAAGAACCCGCCGCTGAGGTTGGAAAATAATACTGTGTCCACATCGGCAGTTGCTCTCGTGTGTTTTGCGGCTTCGACCTCGGTCGATGTCGCCGCCACGTACCATTGAGGAGTTGCATTGGCGAGCGGAGGCGCGCATTGTTACGAAGAGGGTTCCTCTCGGGGAGCCTTTTCACTCACTTCGCGAACCGGCGGCGATTTGGTTAACACCGGGTCGCCGTTGGCGCTTTCTCGCTGGACCGGCAAGGCACCGTTCCCGGTGTCTCGGTCCGGTGTTGCCTCTGGGAACAACCGCAGGACGTACGTGCCGGATTTTCCGTCAGGGGCCGTCGGCGTCAGTTGGATGACCTCGACGTGCTGCTCGATGATGACCCGCTGTTCGTCTCCGGTGGCTTGCTTGAGCAGGTCTCCGACCCCTGGCCAGTTCTCGATGAACTTCTTCGCCAGGGCCATCACCTGATCCAGCGGGGTCTTCTGCTCTTGGAGTTCGTCGAGTCGACGTTGAAGCTCTCGTTTCTCCTGTTCGAGTGCAGCGAGTTCATCTCGGATGCTTTCCAGAGCCCCCGTTCCCATTTCCTTCACGACCGCGACGAGACTGCCGGTCTCGGCCTTCACCGCCGTCAGCCGGTTCCGAAGGGCCATTGACTCCTGCTCGGTGGCGTGGGCCTTCGCATCGATCAACTTCAGGGCCTGAAGGGCCTGAGAGATGATCTCCTTCCGTGCCTCTTCGCTGCTGCCGATCTCCGCCACGCGGGCAGCCACTGCGTCCTCTAACGCCTTGGCAGGGATGTCCGAAGCGCCGCAACCTGTCCGCCAACATGATTCTTCCGGGTGCATTCGTCGTAGTGGTATTTGCCGTAACGGCCATGAGCACCCTTGGGAGTCATCATGGCCCCGCAGCCACACCGGACGAGACCACCGAGCGGACGTTTGCAACGAGAACGCGCCCTGCGATAATGGTCATGCAGATGGTGGATTTTCGTGCAGCATCCCAGCCGCCACGTTGGAGACCGAGTTTTATGCAGGCGACACAGGACTGGGTGAGCCGCTACGATCATCTGCGGAACGACATCGTCCGCATCGTAAAAGCGAACAAGGTACCAGGCAAAGGTCGCGGTGTTCTTCGCCGGGTATGGGCACTCACCCCGAAGCGGCTGACTGCAATCCAAAATCGCACCTATCTCGAACACACCTTGGAGCGGACGATCGTCTGGCTCTTGAAGGACCAAAAAATTGGAGGCGAATGGTATAACCAGTTCAATCCGGCATCCGGCACAGGTGGCAGCGGTCGTGAAAATGTTGATTTGCTCAAGTGGAAACAGGTTGAGGGTCGGGCGGTTGCGCATTTCCTGGAACTCAAGGAATGGTGTGCACGCGATACGATCTGTCACATGGTCGAGGAATTGACTCGGTACGCGATGCTCACGAAGATCCTGCACGATTTGAGAGTTGCCCCCTACGATCAGTGGCCCTCAGTGCTCGAAGTGCATCTCTGGTGCATGGCTCCTCATCAGTTCTTTGCCGAACAAGGAGGCATCGACGCAGTGAATAAGGAACTTTCCCGGCTACGCGACCAGTGGGACTCGGTCAGAGCGCAACGACCGGTCCTTGGACGCGTGGCGCTGGAGGCGCGGGTGATCTCCTTGTCACAAGACATCTCGAGGGAGAGTTTCTGCGAATGCTTCGATCCAGTTACGCTCGACAACGCCATTCAGAACAGTCGTAGAGTTGCAAGTCCTCAATGCCTCTTAAATGAAGGCGACACCGCGGCGCTTCGTAACTGGATCACCGGAGCAATGCAGGAAGGTGGATTGTTATAGAGCGTCACTGTCCAGTGGCACCGTGTGTCAGACGATGAAAGTGTCTCCATCTTTAGGAATTCGCACCGCACTTCGCAAGGGGCCACACCTTTCTGGCTCGAACGTGTGCACTGGGATCACGAGCTGCGCGTTCAATTGGTTGACCAGATCCCGGATATCCTCGAAATAGATGTGGCCGCTCGTGTGGACCTCGATCAAATCTCCTTTCACGTCCTGGAGCTTTGATCGTGTGACCTGCCATTCCGGTCGTTCCAGATAGCCGGTCCATCGGGAGTAAAGGCACCTACTGGCTTCAGGAAGTTGCCCTCCGAAGTCGCTCTCCAGCATGCTCGGTCGGAAGATCATGACGTACCGGGACGGGTTGGATCGAATTTCCTCCATCCCAATCCGGGCCGGGGAGATCAAAGCGTGAAATCTTTCGAGTCGTTTTCTCCGGTAACTTTCCTCGAAGAACTTCGGGAAGAAGACCTTCACCCACTCCGTGGACTCCGGCCTCGGGACGGGAGTTTCTGAGGCGATCAGGTGCATCACGAAGGCGGTGTAGGCATCGGCGACGAAGGTTCTCCCGCTCTTCTTCGTGGCCCTGAAGAACCCGACCAGCCGATCCACGTGCTGCGGTGAGAAGGAGGCCAGCACCAGCCCTGGGGCCGACTTGATGTGGTCTGCGATTTCCTCTTCAAGGGCGTATTCGTTTTGCCCTCGATAGTCAGGGTGACCAATGTGGGTTCCCTCCATCAGCAAAACGTCGATGGACCGCCCTGAGACAGCTTCGATCAGGGTCCGGTGCATGCCGGGCTTTCGACCGTGAAGCCGCAGGTCGCCGCTGTAGAGGATCGACGCGCCGTCGGCCTCAATGAGGAAGGCTTGGGCCCCAAAGATCGAGTGATCGACGGAGTACGCAGTGACCTTGAAGGCTCCAATGTCGACCGGCTTTTGAGAATCAAGCTGCCGGTAACGCTGCCTGGGGAGATGTGGCTGCTGGGCAAACTTCGACCCGGCCTGCATCATCTTACTGGTGCCCCGGCTGGCGTAGATCGGAATCTCCGGGTGGGAGTGCCGGATCAGGCCCGTGTGGTCCTCATGGGCGTGCGAGAGAAGGATGGCGTCTGTTCGCGGTCCATCCACGAAGAGACCGGGTATCCTCGGAAGGATGCCGGCTTCCAGAAGCTCCTGCTTGGACTTCTTCCTGAGGGCAGCTGTGTCGTGAGCATTCCCGTCCGGACCGAACAACGGCATTCCCACGTCCAGGATGATCCGGCTTCGGTCGGTGCTGATCTCGACACAGTTGCCCCCAATCTCGTGGGTTCCCCGGTGGATGGTCAGCTTCATGCATGCGACTCCCGGAATACGCGATCTCGTTCACGAAGCTCTCCTTGCTGGTTCGATTGCCAGATGTGCCCAGTCGTGACATCCAGAGCGGTCAGCCAGCCTCCTTCGCAGCAGCCGGTGTCGAGACAGACCAGAAACCCGAGGTCCAGGACGTTCCCGTTCATCTGTGGCGTGTGGCCCACGATGGCTTTTTTCCCTGAGACGTGGGGCTTGGCTTTGGAAGGGTCCAGGTGTTCCCAACGCAGCCGAGTTCCCGATTGTCGCTCCATTGGCAGTCTGGAGTCGTAGTTCGCATGGACGAAGATGAACTCTTCCGATTCATGCCATTGCGGTGCGGACTTGATGAACCGAAGGTGGGCTGAGGGAATGGCATCGAGACCATCCAAGGAGCCGTAGGATCGGAGCGTCTCGTCGCCACCCAACTGCATCCAATAGTGGAGTTCCAACCGGCTCTCCCTCGCCGCCAGCAGCATCTCCTCGTGATTGCCCATGAGCGGGATGAGCCGGCATTCCTCCGAGAGCCGAAGCAGCGTCTCGATCACGCCTCGGCTGTCCGGCCCCCAGTCGATGACATCCCCGAGGATCACGAGTGTGTCCTGCTCTCTTGGTTGGATGGCCTCGATGAGCCGGTTCAAGGCTGTCGAGCAACCGTGAATGTCACCGATGGCGATGGTCCGTGGTTTCATGGGGATGCCGCTTTGATCCTCGATCACAGAGTCTCCGTCAGGGTCTGAGCAATCCGCTGGTTCACGAAGAGGCACGCCCTCTTTCGATCCATACGGGAGACGTGAAGCCAGGTCGGATCAACCGGTGGAAGTTCCGGCCCCGATTTCGCTGGAAACTTCAACGCCTTGGCCATGAAGTTCCAGAACTCCCCGTAGAAGCGGGGCATGTTGAAGCGGGAGAAGACCGGTGTGATCAGCACGTGCGTTCTCGTCTCATCGAAGTTGTGGACGTCGATTCCGCCGGGAATCAGGATAAGCCACCAATCAACGATGCCGTTCATCGTCTTCACGGTTTCTCGTACTCCCTGCCAGCCCATCGAGGAAATCCACAGGTGGTCCTGAGCCCAGAAGCCGTAGAAGCGGAACAGCAAATTGGCCATCCTCTGGCTCCAGTCCTCCAACCTCCCCGGGACTCGGTACGTCTGCGTCAGGATGGAGGCAGCGTAAATCATCTGGCAGATTCCATCCTCGGTACAGTGCGTCTTGTCCTCGTCAAGATTATCCTTGATCCAGTGCATCAGCGAGCCGATCTCCCCGCGTTGGTATTCCGGTCGGCCCTGTTGCGGATGGTCGGGAATGATCAGGGGCCGTTCTGGAGAGAACGGATGCAGGCCGTGATGGACGTGCCACCATGACCTCGGAATCCCCAACAGTTCCAGGTCCGTGGATGCCGCCAGCGCTTCGTCGTACATCGGCATCCACGGTGGCCGGTTGTCCTGAGCTACCGCTGATGCCTTGGCAGCCTTAGGAACTCCGGTTGCGGCGGCTCCGATGGTTGCTTGCAGGAACGCTCGTCGTTGCATGGATTGACTCTTTCACAAGGTCTGTGCGTCGGTTGCTGACTGCCGGGTGTCAAAGGTCGCCCCGGTCACAGGCCCGGAAGATGATGATCCCGGTCAAGAGCCACAGCCCCAGTGCGACGTGGGGGATGTCGTAGAACAGTTCTTCGATCTTCCCGATCAAGGTTCCGTAGGCCACGCCGGCGGCGAGAAACAGGATGACTCCCCGGACTCCGCTCCGGACTCCACTGCCGATGGCTGAGGGTGCGGCCTTGATGAACCTTTCGAGTTCGCTTGGCCGATCATCAGGGTCGCACATGGATTCGTCTCGTGTTGAAAAGGTAGGCTCCCGGAGAGGACTGGTAGGTTCGATGGCTTGACGCCGGTCGATCACCCCTTGAGTTGTCGGTCAAATCTGCTTGGCTGAGCCTTTCGGATCAGCGGCAGACAGCCGACGGGGTTGTGCCGACTCGCCTCCCCTTCGCGGGGCCTGCGTCTCTCCGGGAGTCCTGCACACCCATCCTATTCCGGATGTCGGCAACTGTGGGTTACAGCGTTTGTCGAATCTGACTGCTACAGGTTGGACCCGAGAATCTTCCACTGGCTGTTTTCAAGGAAGACGTCCCGATCGATGTTCTTCTCGATGGTCCGGCGTTTCAGATTGTCGTAGCCCCGCACGTTCAGGACGACGCGGACCATGTTGTCCACCTTTCTCCCGTCCGGCAGATAGGCGGGCAGTGCCGAAGTGATCTGAATGGAGTCGAGGGTGTCGAAGTCCACGCCGTCCATCCCGAGCAGTCCCTGCTTGACCGTCTGGTCGCCGCCCAAAAGCCGGTCGATGTACTGCTGGACGTGGGCTTTGGCCGCTTCGGTCTGATTGGGGGCGGTCGCCGCTTCAGGCTGAGCCTGAGCCGCGGCCGGCGGGGACTGCTGGCCGCAGCCGAGGATTGTGGAGGTGACCAGCAGCATGCCGAGCAGGCAGTAACTCTTCATCGCGTGTTCTCCGGGTCAGGGAATTGAATCGGAACAGGCGGCCCCACACGGGATCGCCCGCCTCTCCACCTGATACCCGATGGACCGGCAAGGGTGGGTCAAAACATTCAGCCGCGGTCCCAGAGGGCCTTCTGGACATTGTGCGGCTTGACCGCTTTCATCATCCGGTCCATGTCGCTGCGGAGCGACTGTACCGTGAGGGAGACCAACTCCACCTGCTCACCGATGTAGAGCATCGTGTTCGCGAGCTCCTCGATGTGCGGGGCGTCGGACGGGGAGTCGATGACGAGCCGGGCCTGCCGGATGGCGGCCTGCGTCTCCTCCTCCAAATCGTCCAGGTTGAGCTCGGTGCAGTCGAGAAGCCGATTGAGGCACTGCTCCAGGCGATGCTCACGGAGTTCCATGCTCGTCGATCACTCTCGGTTCATGGCCAGGGCCTTCTCCAGTCGGCTGACGATTAGGTCCCGAAGCACCGGAGGGTTCACAACCTTGGCTCGTCCCGTCCATGCCAGTACCCAGTTGGCGATCTCTTCCAGCCCATCCACGTGGAAGCTGAGCGTGACGCTGCCGTCCTTGTGAGCCGTCGCCTTCTGCGTGTGCTGCCAGACAGTCTCGGTGACCACTTTCGCGGCTTCCGGCGTGAACCGGATTTCCACGTCGTACGACTGATCTCCCCGATAGACGGACCATGCATTCCCGAAGTACGTCCGCAGGTCGAAGTCACTGGGGACGACGGCCGGATCGTCCAGCATCTGCAGGCTCTTGAACCGGGCCACCCGGTACGTTCGTGGTTCGGATTCATCGACGGGGCGTCCGATGAGGTACCAGGCGTTTTTCACCAGACAGAGCCGGTACGGATACAGCCGCAGCTTGACCGGAGCGGGTTCGTACGGGCTCTCGTAATGGCCGGTGAGCTGCTTCCCCTGCAACAGGGCGTGCTGCACGGTCCGGATCGCTTCGTGGTGGCGACTGTGGTCGGCCAGTTTAAGGTCGAGCACGGCGACCAGCCGTGAGGCATCGTCCAGCAACTCCTGAACTCGTTCCGTGGAACTGGCGGCCAGCTTCCGCGTCGTGGGAGTCGCTCCCGGCGTCACGTCCAGTCCCGGCGACTTGGTGGCTGACGTGGCCAGAACCTGCCCCAAGAGTTCGTCATCGGTCAGCATCAGGACCGGAAACTTGTAGTCCGGCCGAACGTGGATCGTCTGGTCGGCTGCGTCTCTGTACCACGGCACTCCGGCGAATTCGAGGACTTCCAAGTCCCGGCGGATCGTCCGTTCGGAGCACTCCAGTTCCTCGGCGATTGTCTTCAGGCTCCACCGCCCCCGGCTCTGGATCAGGTTCAGAACGCTCAAAATCCGGGCGACCCTGGCGTTCTGACGCACTCTCCGGTCCCGGTCGGGCCGGGTCGTGATAGGGTAGCCCTTGCCGGTCTTTTTTGCCTGCCGGTTCGTCCCCTTCGTTGCTTTCTTCGCCATGCTCCGTAACCGCTATCAATGATGGACCAGTTTCAATGCCCGGTGGAACTCGTCCGGGTGATGTGCCTTCAGGTAGGCAGCTTGATAGGTCGTAACCGCCTGAGCCAGGTGATGGCTCTTGCAGACCGCCCATGCTGCCGCTTCCCGGATTGTCTCAAAGAGTTCACCGGAGTCCCATTCTTCCAGAGCGGCCTTGTCGGCCTCCGCCATGAACCACTCAGCGAACGTCCCTATCTGCTCCCAGTTTCGTTTGCTGACGGCTTTGACGAAGGCATATCCGTCGGCCAGCGGGATGCCGGCCAGCCGGTTCAGGAGCAGCATGACCTGCTCTTGAAACAGGATCAGCCCTCGCGTCTCTTGAAGTGTTTCCTCGACGATCCAGTTCGGCCTCCTTGCAGTTCCATCGGAGGCCCGGTTGATGTACCTCGCGATCAGGCCCGGGTGACTCAGTTCCCCGAGATACACCGCCGTGATCGCGGCGATGTCGATCAGGGACCGTGGCTTCAGGGCTGGCAGGAGTTCCTTCAGTTTCGTGCCGTTGAGTTGGTAGATCCCTTCGATGTCCCCTGACTGCAAAAGTGCGAAGGCTGCCGGATCGCCCCAAGCGATCGGGTTCAGCCAGATGCCCGAATGCTGTCTCCTGACGCGACGCGCCACGAGGCAAGGCACTGCTTCAAGGGTGGTGGCTGGATGGACAGTGACCGCCTCGCTCTTGAGAAGAGTTGGACCTTCAGCGGCTACTTCCCTCTCGATGATTGTCGGCGTCGTGGCGACAAACATGAAATGCACCGTCCGCCCCTGGCCGGTCTCCAGAAACCTCTCGTATGGCAGCCCATGCTCAATCGGATCGACTTCGGACAGGTCCGTCAGATAGGCCACCAACGAGCAGCATCCCGCCCCGATGAGTCGGCAGGAATCTCCTCGGTCCCTGATGAGTTGGGCGGTCGTGATTGCTTCCTCAAATGCTTGGTCGTGTCCCCGTTCCCGCATGGTCTTCAGTTCTTGGTCCAGCCGCCTGGCTGCCCACAAGCGATCACTGGCTGAGTATCGCTCTTGAAGTCGTCTTTCACAGGCTCGCCTGAATCTTTCCATGATTCACCAACGTCACTTCAGGGCTGCCCAGCCGACACCGCTCCGGATTGTACCGGCGGCAGTCGGCGGCAGTGGGTCTGCTCCCCATGTCGCCCGGTGGACGACCATTCTACCCGCACGGAGCATGACCACAGCCGTTCGGAGTCGCCGTCGTTATCCCTGGCTATTCACGGTGCGAAGCTGTGTCAGCTTGAACCGCAGGTAGTCCGAGACTTGATCGACGACGATCTTCTTGGGCCGAGTGAACCATCGCCGCTGGGTCGCCAAGATTCCGATGACATCCTTGTAGCTGAGTTCTCCGATGAAGGGTGTTCGGGGAAGCTCGGTCAGCCGCTGACCGTGAGGGATTGCGTCCCGAAGCCGATCCGGGTCTCGGTATTCCTGGACCAGCGGACTCCCACCGGATGGGGCCAGAAGGATCAGGACGAAATCCCTCGGAGGCATGTCGAAGAGCAGTTCTTCCGAGAACCATCCGTTCTCCCAGAGTCCGACTCTGGCGTTCCGGATCAGTTGATCGGAGGGAAACCCGGTCGCTCCGTCGTTGTGGACCGTGGTTGACGAAATCGCCGAGCCATACTTCATCTCGATGAAAACAGTGGTCGGCGGATTCTCCCACGTAAGCACCACGTCCACTTTTGTCTGACCTTCATCCCAGGGGAGACGGTGGCGAGGGTACGTCCGCTGTTTCTGCCAGACCTGAATGTCGAGCTTTCGGAACACCTGACGACGAAATCGGTCGATGCCGAGTGCCCGATTGAGCAGGTCAGGAAGCCACCAGCGGGGATTGAGCGCTTTCAGTGACCCGAACAGTTGACCGGTGACAACATCTTCGCTCGTGGGCCGAATAATGAGCGGGCAGCGAAGCTCTCCCTTTCGTGCCGGTTCGCACAGGCAGCCTCCCTTTCCATTCAGTTCGCTGAGTATGCCATCGCCTCGACCGGGAGTTGAGTTCCGAGAGCGTTTTGAGCGGGCTCCGGGCGTCGTCCCCAGCCCCGGCACTGCTGCCGATAGGGGCAGGTGGCACAGTTCATCGGACTTTCGACGGGATCGAAGATGCCGAGTTGAACCGCCTTCTCGATGGTTTCAACCAAGTCCCCAAGGCGTCCAAAGTCATCGGCGTACCGGGTGGTGGTGAGCCGCTGGACTTTCGGCGTTCTCGTCTTGACCAGCACGGTGTACTCGACCTTGGCTTGCTGGCCGTAGACTTCATTCACGGCGTGGACGTAGCAGGTGGGTTGCAGCGATGATTCCACTTCCGATTCCCCGTAAGCTCGTCCGCTCGTCTTGAACTCCTGAACCTTCAGGTGATCTTCTTCGGTGACAAGCAGGTCCGTGATGGCAACCAGAGTCGTTTCGAGATATTCGCCTCGGCTGTTGATCAAGGGAGCGATGAGCTCCTGCTCGACGGCCACCGATTCCCGTTGGCGGCGGCTCCTTCAGATAGGTCTCGATGAGATTCATCCCTTGGGCAAGTGAGTTGTCTCGACTGTCGCCATCTCGGTAGATGATCTCTTCCGTGATTTCCCGTTCCGTCCAGGTATTGTGAAAGACTTTGAGGAGTCCGTTGGCTCCAACAATCTCGTTGCGTTGGAGTCCCCGGTGATACTCTGCCAGGGCGACATGAACCGCCGAGCCCAGTACCAGCCCGCTTGTGGTCTTTCGGTACGGTAGACCGGGGACTCGCTGAAAGAAGAATTGGAGCGGACAACGCAGGTACTGGTTGATGGAACTGTAGCTCCAGTGAGGTCGAGTCTTCATTCGTTGCCGCCTTCTCGGAGAGCCAGATTGAGCGTGTTCTGGCATACAACCCTGATGGGAGTGAAAAGGGTTCGCAGAGCCGTTGAACCATCGTGGCTGTTGCTGAGCAACAGGATTTTCTCGACCAAATCGTCACTGCCCTTCACTTGGATGTGGCCGGGGAGCTTTTCCAGCATCCAGACTCGTTCGCCGTTCCCCAAGGCCCCTGCCGTGTGATAGCGGAGTCCGCTTTCAGCCACGATGGCGTCGAGAAACCCGAAGGCCTGGTAGTTCTGGACGGGAACGTAGCTCTTCCCAACCACGCCGAGAACATCACCGGTGTCCGACCTGACGACAGCCTTTCGCTGAGGAACGGGAGTGCCGTCCGCAGTCTGAACGTCCTTGAGTTCGGCCAGATAGTTCAGGCCAGCCGCTTCGATGGCTTCCCTTGCCGTGGCGGGCTCGTCAAGCCGTGTTCCGAGTTGGTGCCAGGGGACTTCGCCGGCGTACATCACCGCCGGCTTCCCGTTCGTTGTGGCGAGGTCGTGTGCCATCCAAATCTCCCGAGTGAGGACTTGTTCCTGTCCTCGTACCCGAGAGAGGCATGGCCGACGCCCTCCGGGTTCAGGAATCCGGCTATGCCGTCTCCTGAACCATGGCTGCGTCTGGCTGAGTACCTGCCTGACCTCCATCGTCAGTTGCTCCCTTCGCGTTCTGCTGGGCGTGTTCGTAGGCAGCGAACGCAATGGCGTACAGAGGCACTCTGACCGCCGCCAGTGCCATCGAGTCATCGTGTTCCCTGAAGAGAACGTCGAGTTCGTCGCAGTCCTCCCGAATTCGCTTCGCGTATCCCTCGGAGAAGTCCGGTGAGTCCCAGTACTGAAGCAGGTGACCAATGGAGTTGCACTCGGTTCTGCCCACCTCCAGAAGCTCCACCTCTCCTCGAATGACCCGATGAATCAGGATCAAGTCTGCCTTCGTTTTGATCAGGTCCGCCACGGCTCCGGAAGCACTTTGTTCTGCCGGAATGATTTCCTCCCACGATAGCTCGTCATCTACAGCGTGCATTGTTGTCCTTCCTTGATCTGGGGTGAGTCGCGAAAGCCTTGTCCATTGCAGTCCAGTCGTGAGGAGCCAGGATTGTGCCGTCGTTCATCATCATCCCGCTATGAGCCAACTGCCGTGTCAGGAAGTCGGCCCTGATGGCGAAGTGCCTGCGGTTCCTGTTCCCCAGGGTTCGGTTCATCGTCCGTAACCAGGCTCGTTGGCATCGCCGTGCCTCTTGATTGAACTCTGCCGAGAACTCCGGGGCTTCCACCGTGAACGCCGGGTTCAGGTAGATGCACCAGCCCGGCGACTGCGGCTTGAGCTTCAAAATTCGTTCCATTGTGACGGCAGCCAGGTCATTCCAGTCGTCGTCGTAGACCCGATGCCTTTGAACTGAGACACGCTTCGTGCCTCTCTCGATTGGCTTCCGTTTAAGGTCCGCGTCCATCGCCGAAATCATGTTGCTCTCCTGTCAGTGAGTTGAGTTGTCTTGACCAAGACCATGCGGCTGAGCGTACAGGCACAGCGACCATGAAGCCGCCTTCCACAGGGAGTGCGGCATTACTGCTCCTGTGCGGGTACGGCCTAGGTCGGCTGCTGCGGCGACGGTGCCGGCAACGGGAACGCTTCCTGAAGGAAGTGGTACAGGTAATCCGGCGGGTCCATGCAGCTAAGCGAGGCCTGGGTCTGGACGTGGTAGTAGAGTTTGTCATGTACGATGACCTGAATGGTCTTGCATCCCGGAGGAACTTTCCGTTGATCCTTCGGGGTGCCCGTGACGCAGGGGGCGTCGTGGGCCGATTGAGGGTTCCTGCCATGACTGTTTCACCTTGAGTTGTGCCGAGGGCTGCCACGGCAGTAGGTTCGCGAGGTCCAGCGGACCTCGAATCTGTCGTCTGCTATGAATGCCCAACGGCGAAGTTGATGTGTGTGTCTCCTGCCCTGGTATACCTATTTTGTTCCTTTGCCTGTCCTGTGAATGAGTTCCACTCCTGTCCTGTGAATGTTGTTGATCAGATTGTGCTTCAGCTTTACCCGCTTCTGCTTCATCTTCTCCCTTGTCTTCTTCTTTCTTCTTCGGCTTCTGCTTTGATGGGGTGGTCGGCTGACCACGCTCGTTCTCCTGTCGAGCACCGCTCCCAGCTCCCTGCCGGTGGTCGTTGACCACGATGGCGGTTCAGTCGTGTCTGTCACGTCTACCGGGGCATTGATTGCATATCTCTGCGAGAAAAATGACTTTTCTGGCCCGGCTGCACTCTCTGTGCTGACGCAGACCGGCCACGAAGCGAATTGCGCCACGGAAACGAAAAGGTTCTGGCCAGAGTGGATTGCTCTACCGGACCAGGGCCGCGAACTGACATGGCTGAATCGCCAGCCGCCTCAGATTCCGAGCATGTCTTGAATGAGGGTCTTGGTCAGGGGTCGATCCGGCTCATCGGCAGTGGCGGCATGGGCCTTGATCCCGAAGCGAAAGCTCTTGCCGGACTCCTTGACCATGAACTTGAGGACATCCCGTTTGGCATGGACATGCCAGACATCACCCATCTTCGTGAAGAACGCGACCATTTCTTCCTCTTCGGGTGGGCTGACCTGGATCACCTCGAATCTCTCCCGAAGGGGCTGGATGACTTCTCCCAACCTGTCCTCCATGATGGCGGCGATCAGGAGTCCGTCGAAGTCCTCGACGAACTTCAACAGTGGCTCCTGACAATGCTGTTCATGGAGCCGATGGAATTCGTCCAGAAAGAGGACGACGTTGCTGTCGAACTGATATTCGTCTAGAAGGGCTAGGGTGGCTTCTCGGTTGAAGGTGCCACAGTTGTACTCGCACCGCCGGTAGGGCTCGCCATAGCCGTTGTAGAACTTTCCGAAGCACCGGCACCACTGGCAGTCATTGCAGGGGTCAGCGGTCGTCGGGTCTCGCTGCTGGCAGCACAACGATTTGAGCAGCAGACGGGCGATGGAGGTTTTTCCATAGCCGTAGACTCCGACCAGCAACTGCGGGGTTGGGAGCCGTCCTTCAAGCAGTGTCCGCTGAAGTCGCCCGAGCCGTCTTTGATTGACGGCCCCGACAACTTTCGAGAATCTGGACGGTCTCCACTTGCGGATGTCATCCGAATCCATGAGGGTTCCTTTCGTCTTGGTGGGCAACCCGAGCGTGTCCTTGCCCAATGGGTTGCGTGACATGGAGTTTGGTTTGCCCACGCCTCTGGTCAGGCGGAGGGCATACAGGGCAATCAGGTTGATTCGTAGATGGCTTTCACCTCCTTCGGGTCTGGAAGATGGGCGAAGAGGGATCGCCCGTTGGCGAGTTCCTCGGGAACCAGCTATTCCAGTGCGGCGTTGTCGGCTGCCTTTCGGGCTTCGATTAGGCCTTCGGACTGGAGACGATCAAACCGAGTCCGGACCATCTTGTAGCTCCATGTCGTCATTGACCTGATCAGTTCAGAGGCGTTGGGCGGTCTCGTGTGTGGTGAATCGCGCGAACGACCTGTGGCTTCGACGCCGATCTGCTTTAGAACCTCGGAGTCGCCACGTTGGACGAGCCTTTCAATCAGCCTCTTCGTGACGGAACTGTTCGGGTTGCCCAGGTCAACAAGCTCTCGTCGGGTGATGTGGCGGGGGCGTTCAGCCGTCCCCGGCTCATCGTCTTGAAGTGTGCTGGTGCTTCCGGCCCGTCCTCCAAGCCGACTTGGTTTCGCACCCGAGTTGTCAGACCTCGCCCGAAGATAGACATTCGCCCTGGCCACCATATGAAGGGTGAGGTCGTCATCCGGCTGATCGACCCTATGAAAGGGGCGGGGATTGAGAAGCTCATGCACCTCGGCGTAGTGATCCGGCTCCGGTGCTTGCAGGGACCGGTCGAGAGCCCAATCTTGCAAGGCATCGTTGATGACGGCCCCGGTCAACAGCCCCGTGACGATGTGGATGTCACGGACCGAAAGTGACCGCCCTTCGGCTGCCTGTCGAATCGCGGGGCGCAGGCGACCTGTGTCTACTGAGATGGCTTTATCAGAAGTCACCTGCGGCAGTTTCAGCGATGCATCATTCCGCTCTAGCCATTGCCCAAGGTCGGTGCAGAGATCATCATCGCCCTGAACAACCAGCGTTGCCCCGGGCGTATCTGTACTGGCCCGGTGATGGGTCGAGAGGACAGCCGGCAGCGGCTTACTGCCACCCCGTCGCACTTCAATGAACCAGTCCAAGATGTTGGATGACAGAACCCGACCTTGGCCGTCGTAAACCAGGACGACACGGGCAGCGTGGGAGTCGTTCTTGAGGCGTTGAATATCGGCATGCGACCACACCTCGACCACCTGCTCCGATGGCAGGTCTCGCACCACGGCTCCCCAAAGGTGGCTCAACAGATCAGCTGGGAAGTCTCTGAAGGCAATGGAGACAGGGGTGGCCGCGAGGCCTCCGAGGATTCCGCACCTGTTGAGCTTGACCAGTGGCGGGCAGTCCGAGCCGATTTGAGGGAGGGATCGACTCATTCCCGATCCCTCCCGTTGCCGTCGCTGGCGTGACCGTTCCCGTTGCAGTCCAGCCGCCGCAGAACCTGGGTCACCCTCGCCCGGCTGACGCCGAAGTAGCGAGCGACCTCGGCACGGTTCTTCGCGATTCCGGCATCGATGAGGCCCTGGTAGAGCCGGGCCAACGCCACGGGATCACGGTTAACACGTTGGGGTTCAGGCGGGGCCGATGGAAGCGATTGAGGGCTGCTCCAGGGGTAGAGTTCGACGACGGGGTGCATAACAGCATTCATTTTTTAGCCGGCTTGGGTTTTTGCGGGCGTGGGGAGTTTGGGTAGGTTCGGCGGTAGTGGAGTTGGCCGGGTCGGTGTTGGATGAAGTGTGAGAGTTGA
>Ga0101944_10002638_pt1 | contig 28112 bp, 29 predicted proteins | sample DewCreD2012metaG_FD_75245 | JGI IMG/M metagenome (GOLD analysis project Ga0101944, IMG submission 75245) | Hot spring sediment bacterial and archeal communities from British Columbia, Canada, to study Microbial Dark Matter (Phase II) - Dewar... ... | reverse complement strand
TGAACGTGGTTAATGCTATCTGGGGACAGAAAGATTTCCCTTTCCTGTCTTCATATCTCGATCTGCTGGCGAAAAACTACGGTGCTGGTCTCAGGATCGTTGATTTCATTAAAGCCCCTGAGGAGTCCCGCCAGACCATCAATAAATGGGTAAGCGAAAAAACCGAAGAGAAAATCAAAGAACTGCTGCCCAAAGGTTCAATTGATGAGACTACCCGACTCGTCCTGACCAATGCTATCTATTTCAACGCTGCCTGGCTCTGTCCTTTCGAAAAAGAAGCCACCGCAAATGACGTATTCAAAACACTCGATGGTAAAACAGTAAACGTGCCATTTATGAACCAGCAGGAATCTTTTAATTATGCCAGAGGAACAGATTACCAGGCGATCGAACTGCCCTATGATGGCAGAGAGCTTTCTATGGTCATCATCCTTCCCAATTCAGATAAATTTACAGAATTTGAGAGCGCTTTAAATTATGGAAAACTCAACGAAATCATGCAAAATCTGAAAAGAGCAGAAGTGAAACTCTCAATGCCCAAATTCAAAATTGAATCCGAATTCAGTCTGAAAGACAGTCTATCTAAACTGGGCATGCCAGTCGCTTTCACCGATCAGGCAGACTTCTCCGGTATGGACGGAAAACTTGACCTGATGATTAGCGATGTAGTGCACAAGGCTTTTATCTCGGTTGATGAAGCGGGGACCGAAGCCGCCGCAGCTACCGGCGTGATTGTCGGTATAACCTCCGCCCCCATGGAAATAGTCAACCTGAAAATAGATCATCCTTTCATCTTCTTAATCAGAGACATCCCAACCGGTGCGATTATTTTCACCGGCAGGGTTGTAAACCCGGTCAATTAGGAGCTTTCAGTCACCCGGTGCGGGTGGTTGAAGGGAGGAAGACAATGAAAGAGGGCTGGAAAACCAGCCCTCTTTCATATTCGAGCATAAAATTCAACTTCAAGAATTCTCTTTCTTCAACTCCCTTATCATCAGAGGCACCACTTTGAAAAGGTCTCCCACGATACCGTAGGTGGCAATTTCGAATATCGGAGCATTCGGATCCGAGTTGATGGCAACAATAGTTTCCGAAGTCTGCATGCCAGCCATATGCTGGACTGAACCGGAAATGCCACAGGCAATATACAATTTGGGACAGACCGTCTTCCCCGTTTGCCCTATCTGGTGGGCATAGGAAATCCAGCCTTCATCCACCGGTGGACGAGAGGAGCCGAGAGCTGCGCCGAGGCACTCTGCCAGTTCAGCCAGAAGCTGAAAATTCTCCGGTTTGCCCAGCCCCCTACCGCCGGAAACAATGATTTCCGCCTCATCAAGTTTAATTCGTTCATTAAGGTCGGCAACGAAATTGACAATCCTGGTTCGCGAGCTGACAGCTTCCTTCTGGAAGTCCACCCGGATAATCTGCCCGGTGCGTTCGGGTCTTATGATTTGCTTGAAAGTACGGGGGCGCACAGTCGCCATCTGTGGTCTTCTGACAGGACATAGAATGGTTGCCATTAGATTGCCCCCGAAAGCCGGACGCGTTTGCTTCAGCAACCCGTTTTCAGGATCTATTTCCAAACCAGTGCAGTCCGCCGTCAAGCCGGTTTCCAGAACAGCCGCCACGCGAGGAATCAGTGACCTGCCCAGCGCCGTTGCTCCGGCTAAGAATATAGCTGGTTTATACTCCTTGACCAGTTTGACGATTAAAGCACACAGGACATCTTCGGCAGGGCTCGCCAGAACGGGATCATCTACCAGATAGACTTTATCCGCACCAGAAGAAATTAAGTGATCAACATCTTTTACGCAATAACCGAAACAGATAGCACTCAGCTCGGTCTGTAGAGTATCTGCCAATTCCCGACCTTTCGCCAGCAGTTCAAAGGACACATTCTTCAACCTGCCATCACGCTGTTCGGCAAAAATCCAGACGCCGTGATACTCACCATCCGCCCCCACAACCTGCTTAACTTCCTCGATGGCAATGGCGTTTTCGGGGCAGGCATCCACACAGGCTCCACAAGAAGTGCAGCCATCTCTGACCACCGCCCTGCTCTCTTTGATTTCAAGTAGACCAAACGGACACGCTGAGATACAGGCTCCGCATCCGATGCATTTATCCAGGTTGATTCTGATAGCCAATTCGACCCCTCAATGAAATTACTCGATCCGGATCACTCCCTGAGGACAGGCTTCAATGCAAATACCGCACAGTGAGCACCCCGGTTTCAGGCTCACTCTGCCGTCCTTCTTTTCCAGAACCTCCAGAGGACAGGCAAAGATGCAAAGATTGCAGCCCAGACATTTTTCCAGATCAAATTTGATTTCCTTCATAATTAATAACCACCACCTGCACTGTCCAGAGTAATTGCTCCGTGTTCGCAGGCTTGCTTGCAGTTCCCGCAACTGATACAGAACTCGGGATCAACCTCTGCTTTGCCATCCGCTTTAATGGTAATTGCTCCACTGGGACAAACCAGCACGCAGGCGGCACAGCCGGTACATTTTTCTTTGTCAACTTTAGATGCCAACTCAGACCACCTTCCCTAAATTAAATGATTTTCTCTCAACTTTTGTATAAGAGATTTCACCTGAGCTTCCGGATCTCCCTCAAGCATTTCAGCCTGATGGTTCCGCACAGGAGTAAAAATTTTTACTACTCTGGTAAATGAGCCCGCCAGACCCACTTTTGCCGGATCCAGTCCGAGATCAGTGGCAGTCCAGGTTGGAACCTTTGCGCTTTTCGACTTCATAATCCCGCGCAGGGAGGGCAGACGAGGCACATTGATTTCCTTGGTTACTGTAATCACAGCCGGAAGACTCGACTCCAACACCTCATGACCTTCATCAATCAGCCGTCTTATTAGTATCCGGCCACGATTAATCTCCTCGATACCCGAAACATATGACACAAAAGATACACCGAGCATTTCTGCCAGTTCCGGTCCTACCTGACCGGTGTCGCCATCAGTAGACTGACGCCCACAGATGACGATATCAAACTGTCCCAGCTTTTTGATTGCTGCCGCGAGCGTGTAAGAAGTTGCCCAGGTATCCGCACCGGCAAAAGCGCTATCGCTTAACAGCAAAGTTTCATCGGCGCCCAGTGAAATTGCTTCCTTCAGGATGTCTACCGCCTGAGGAGGTCCCATGGAAATTGCCGTGACCTTCCCACCGTATTTCTCTTTCAGGCGCACCCCTTCCTCAAGGGCATACGTGTCAAAGGGATTGATGATATTTTTGATTCCCTGGCGGATAAGAGTGTTGGTTTCGGGGTTGATTTTGACTTCCGTGGTACCCGGTACCTGTTTCAGGCAAACTACTATGTTCATTCGGTTTTGCCCTTTCTCTTCCTCAACTCAATGGCGATGGCGTTCCTCAGAACCTGATTGGAGCCTTCGTAAATCTGAGTAATCTTGGCATCCCGCATCATTTTCTCCACAGGGTAGTCACGCATATAGCCGGCACCACCACAGAGCTGCACCGCATCCGTAGTCACCTGCATGGCGACATCCGAGGCAAAAACCTTAGCCATAGCCGAGCTTTCAGTATAATCTCTCGCACCGCTATCAATAGTCCTGGCTGCAGCATAAACCAGCGCACGAGCAGCCTCTACCTTAATAGCCATCTCTGCCAGCATGTTCTGAACGACTGCCAGTGAAATCAGAGGCTGTCCGAACTGTACCCGGTGCTGTGTATATTCAACGGCAGCTTCCAGGGCTCCCTGGGCAATACCCAGAGCCTGTGCGCCTACGCCAGGACGCGAACGATCCAGCAACTTCATGGTCATAATAAAACCCATCCCGGGTTTACCGATCAGATTTTCCTCAGGGACAAAGCAGTTCTGGAAGACCAACTCACGAGTAGCCGAAGCCCGGATACCCATTTTCTTCTCTTTCTTGCCGAAGCTAAAGCCCGGAGTTCCTTTTTCTACCAGAAAAGCACTGGCACCACGGGCACCTTTAGCTTTATCGGTTAAAGCGATAACGGTATAGATTTCAGCTTCTCCACCATTGGTAATAAACTGCTTGGTGCCGTTCAGAAGATAGCCTCCCTCCACCTTTTCAGCAGTGGTACGTATGGCGCTGGCATCACTACCGGCACCAGACTCGGTCAAAGCAAAAGCTGCCAGTTTTTTACCGGCGGCGATATCCGGCAGGTATTTCTGCTTCTGGGCTTCCGTTCCGTAATCAATCAATGTGTAGGTTCCCAGTGCGCTTGCCGCGTAGCTGATCGCCACGCCACTGCAGATCCGGCTTAATTCTTCCACCACCAGCACCAGTTCGAGGCAACCTCCACCCAATCCTTCATATTCCGCAGGTATAAAAACCCGGAAGAGGTCTGAAGCCGCAATATCGTGAATGATCGACCAGGGGAACTCCTCGGTCTCGTCCAGTTGCGCACGCACAGGTAAAATACGTTCTTCTGCGAGCCTGCGGGCGAGGCTCTTGATGGTTTTTTGATCTTCGGTTAAAAAATACTCCAAGATGGTCCACCTCAATCAAAGCAATCTGAAATCAATTATACGGTTTATTATAAATAGCCCTTCAATCTGCGTCAAACTTAAGGCAAAGTACAATTTACAGGGGTTTTATTACGAGATTCCCACGTCGCTCAGGATAACGCCTTCACTCCTCGGAATGACGGCATTGAGAGTCACTGTAATGATAAGGAACTCTTCCCATGACGTCATTGTGAGACGTCCTTCCAAGTTTATTGGAAGGACGGCGTGACAATCTGGGGTAGGGTGGCAATAGAAAAGTGCATTTCGGTGAGATTCCCGAGGCTTCCTGACGGTGAAGCCCGTCAGGAAGCCTCGGAATGACGTCATAGGGATAAAGCTGACTCCCTCATTACTCGGAATGAAGTGATAGGGAAAATGCTTGAGCATTCTCGCCTGATTGTCTGCCACCACCTGATAAGGCTATAATAAGTTATCCAGTAAATTACGAATTACTCCAGAGAATAAGCAGAACGCATGACGAATAAGCCAATACCAGAAAGACGACCAGGAGAACTGGCAATATATGCCCATAACTACCTGAAGTACAGCGGAAAGTTTACCGGCGAACTGTACATCCTGGATGCTGGCTGCGGTGAGGGGCATGACTCATTTTTCCTGGCAGAAAACCTCGATTGCCATATCGTAGCTGTGGATATTTCAGCTGAGGCAATCGCCACGGCAAAGGCTTCCTGTTTGCCTGAACTGCAAAAACGGATCGAATTTCTCTGCTTTGATGTGAACAATCTTGTAGATAAATATGATATAATCTTCGCATCACAGCTTTACCAGGTACTTAATCCGAACGGAAGAGTCAAATTCCGGGAGACAGTGAAACGTTGTCTAAAAAAAGGGGGACTCCTTTTTCTTTCAACTCTATCCTTGAATGATCCCTATTTTTCTGCCACAGCCCACCAATCAGGAAATGGTCAGGATGGATCGGAGACATCTCCGCACCTGAGTTCACGAGTCGAACTGGAAAATGACTTTGATTTCCTGTACATCAGTGCGCTTTTCGAGCGCAGCTATAATGTTCAGGTGGAAGGCAGTACAATCCGCCGGCATACCTACTGGATAATGATGGGCGAGATGATATAGAAAATCAGCAATCAATCTCGGAAATTAAAAACCCTGCTTTCTGCAGGGTTTTGCTTTTTAAAATTGCCAGAATTGATTATTCTTCAGGGGTTCCCGGTGGTCTAACCCTGATCTGCGTGATGGCGGTTACTGCGGCAATTGCCGCTGCTTTTTTGCGAGCTTCAAAAATCTGCGAGAGTTTTTCTTCCAGCGGCTTTTCACGTGCCATGATTTTCTTCATATCATCCAGCAGAGTATTCTCACGATCAATGAAGCGCGTGCTTAAATCACCAGCGACAAAACGGGGATTTTCCATTACAGCTTTGTGGAACGGGATATTGGTTTTGACTCCCACGATAATATACTCATAAAGTGCCCTGCGCATTCTGATGATGGCCTCATTCCTGTCTCTGCCCCAGGCCACCAGCTTGGAAATCATAGGATCATAAAAAGGCGGAATGGTGTAGCGGGTGTAAACGCCGCTGTCCACGCGGATGCCGATACCACCCGGTGAACGATAGCCACTGAGCTTGCCCGGACATGGCACAAAGTTATTGAGCGGATCCTCGGCGTTGATGCGGCACTCGATCGCCCAACCGTTGATTTTAACGTCTTCCTGCTTGAAGCTCAGAGGTTGTCCCATGGCGATCCGGATTTGCTCTTTCACGATATCTATGCCGGTAACCATCTCGGTTACCGGGTGTTCAACCTGGATGCGCGTATTGGCTTCCACAAAATAATATTTACCATCCTGGAAGAGGAACTCCATGGTCCCCGGACCTTCATAACCAACAGATCTGGCAATCCTGACAGCCGCGGCGCCCATCTCGGCTCTGAGTTCGGGAGTTATTGCTGGTGAAGGAGATTCCTCGATTAATTTTTGATGCCGGCGCTGGATGGAACATTCCCTTTCATTGAGATGCACCACATTACCGAAGGCATCGCCCAAAATCTGGATTTCTATATGCCGGGGGTGAGTAAGGTATTTTTCGATGTAAAGACTGCCATCCCCGAATGTATTGAAGGCTATTTTACGCGCATTTTCAACCGCTATCCTGAGTTCTTGGTCATTGCTGGCTGTCATCATGCCTATACCGCCACCACCGGCGGTCGGTTTAATGAGCACTGGATAGCCGAGCTGGTTTGCCAGAGCCACCGCCTGATCTGTATCAACAATATTGCCGTCCGTGCCAGGGATAATGGGAACCTGGATTTGCTTCATATGATTGCGAGCAGCGACCTTGTTGCCCATCAACTCAATTACTTTGCTGGAAGGACCGATAAACTTAATACCTTCCACTTCGCAGGCATAGGCAAAGTTGGGATTTTCCGCCAGAAAGCCGTAGCCTGGATGGATCGCCTGTGCGCCGGATTCTTTGGCAATATCAATGATCTTTTTGATATTCAGATAACTTTCTGAAGCCTGTGCTCCCCCCAGGTAATAAGCCTCATCGGCATAGCGGGCAAAAAGAGCCTCTTTATCTGCTTCAGAATAGACCGCCACAGTTGAGATACCGAGTTCCCGGCAAGCGCGCATCACGCGGATAGCAATTTCACCCCGATTTGCAATTAATACCTTATTGATCATCTGGTTCCACCACCATCAAAGGATCTCCAGAACTGACCACTTCGCCTTCATAAGCCATGATTTCTTTGACAATGCCACTATGCGGAGAATGAATCTCATTGCGCATCTTCATTGCCTCGATCATGGCTACCGTATCACCTTCCTTAACATTGGCTCCTACCTTTACCCTGATCGAAAGAACCATGCCGGACATCGGTGCCACGATGGTGCCGCGGGGTACCTCGCGGGATTTTTTCGGCTTTTCTACCTCGACAGGTTTACCGATTACCGGCGATATTTTAACGTTGAAGATCTCACCGTCAACTTCCACGCTAAACTCAGACGGCATTTCCGGCACTACCACGCTGGTCGCGGGAGCTTTAGGAGGCTCCAGACTCTCTTCCTTGATCTCCCCGCGCAGGAATTTAACCGCTATAGGAGGATTCAGAGCATAGGTTATCAGGTCTTCTTCTTTATGCAGGATGCCCATTTTTTTACCATCACTGCTGAGCTTTTCAAGCTCAGGTTGCAGCAGATCCGCGGGGCGAACGCCGATTGGCTCGCGGTCGCCGATCACCATTTTCTTCACCTCATCATTCACCGGGCCGGGCGGACGACCATAATACCCGAGGAGATAATCCTGGACTTCCTTGGTCACCCGCTTGTAACGGCTTTCAGAAAGCACGTTCAGAACAGCCTGAATCCCCACAAGCTGGGAGGTAGGAGTAACCAGCGGGGGATAACCGAGATCGGCTCGCACGCGCGGAACCTCTTCCAGCACAGCTCCCAGCTTATCCAGAGCGTTCTGCTCTCTTAGTTGACTGACCAGATTGGAAAGCATGCCGCCCGGAATCTGGTGCAACAGCACATTGATATTGGGTCGGGTAGCTTCAGATGTCAGCAGATGCCTGTATTTTTCACTGACCGCTCCAAAATATTCGCCGATTTCATACAGGAGGTGCAGATCAAGCCTGGTTGAATACGGCGTATCCTTCAAAGCCGCCGCCACGCTTTCAGTCGGGGGTTGCGATGTCCCCCAGGAAAAGGCGGAAAAGGCGGTATCAAGAATATCCACACCAGCCTCAGCCGCAGCATAATAACTCATGGGCGCCATTCCACTCGAGCAGTGCGAATGCAGGTCAACCGGAATTTTCACCCTGCTTTTAATCGCTTTCACCAGCTCCGCTGCCGCCGGAGGAGAGATCAGACCTGCCATATCCTTGATGCAGATTGAATCGCAGCCCATTTTTTCCAGCTCTGCTGCCATGCTGGCGAACCCCTGAATAGTGTGCACTGGACTGGTGGTGTAACAGATAGTGCCCTGCACATGGGCTTTATATTGCTTGGCGGCCCTGATAGAGGACTCCATGTTCCGCAGGTCGTTCAGGGCATCGAAAATTCTGAAGACGTCAATGCCATTTTTAACAGACATATGGATGAATTCCTGTACCACATCATCCGGATAATGGCGGTAACCCACCAGGTTCTGCCCTCGCAGAAGCATCTGGAGGCGCGTCTTCTTCACCCTGTCTCTAAGCATGCGCAGGCGTTCCCATGGGTCTTCGTTCAGGTAGCGAATGCAGGAATCGAAGGTGGCGCCACCCCACACCTCGAGGGAGAAAAATCCCACCTTGTCCATCCTGTCAAGCACAGGCAACATATCTTTCGTGCGCATCCGGGTGGCAATCAACGATTGATGGGCATCTCTTAAAGTCGTGTCGGTAATAAAAACAGTCATCTTCTCTCCATTTAAATTTTCTGGCTGTATTTACCGCAATAGGTCTCAGGAAGGGGGGAGTCTGGAATAACTATATAATAACATACCACTAGTTTATTGCAAAATGCGTATAAGACAAAAAATTCAAGCTATTAAAGCGAGCCTGCTGCCGGTCCAAACCAGGCATAATTTGAGCCCTGTTTGATAACCGGATTCCATCCCTGTAAACTTATTTATTATACCCGGTTAATATTTATTTGGAGTGAAAAGCATGAATGATTACGATATCTCAGTTACAGTCAATGGACAGCCCCTTGAGTTGAGCGACTTTCCGCGCGACTTTGTTGCCAACACAGTGGTTGGCGCCGCCCAATCTTTGAAAGGCGTGGGCAAAGTCGAAAAACTTGAGTTAACCCTGAATTATGGTAAAATCAAGATGACCGTCAACGATCAGAATATTCCGCTGACCCCCTTCCCCACTCTGATCCTGGCGCGCACGCTGATTGCCATGGTTTCGACCATGAAGGGTGTGGAGGGAGAAGTTAACAACCTCGAAATCAAGCTGAAAAACCTGAAGTCCTGAAATAGCCAGTGCCAGGGAAGTATTATAAGGAAAAGATAAGGAGCATTCTGGTAATAGCTTATCTGCTCAGACAGAGGCTAACTGGCGAATGTGCTGGCAACCGGCAATGAGCCTGAAACTAAGCCCCCTTTCCCGATAACGACGTACCAGCTCCGGACTGTAAGGCGCTCGCCTGCCCATACATGGATCTCGCGGACAGAGCTGGCAACTCTCAAATTCCAGCGGAGTATAATAGAATAATCCACAGCGTGAACATGCTGGCTCAAGTGAGAAATCCTGTCTGAGCCGGACTCCAATTGCCTTTTCAACATCTCCGAGAATGCTGAACAGCCCGCGGCGGGCTGATATGGGTAAAGCCTGCATTTCCCCCGGAACAAGCGACCAGATGAAATCCAGCGCATAAGATTTAAGCAGGTACTCCTGCAAATATTCAAAAAGAGCGTTGAGATAAACTTCACGGATGATCTGCAGACAATAACGTTCTTCCGGTGTGCGGACTGCTAACCTGTCCGCATCACTTCCGCAGGTGATCACGAAGGGGAAGATTTTTTCTGTCCTTGCAAGATTAACCCTCAGAAGCGGATTATCAAAGATAACCCCATCAATTTTCACTGAACCAGCGTCGGTAATAGCAACCGACCCGGCTCTATATAATGCACGCGGATGCGCCTTCATCCTGAATGCTTCCAGCAATTCTAGGACTATATTTGAGAGATGACCAACAGGATCGTTGAACCTCAATCTTGCCAGAATACGCGAAATCTCCGGTCGGACGGGGATGCGGTCCAAAACTACCAGGTCTTGCAGTATATCTGTAACCATCATACGCTCCGGCGAACCTTTCTAAAGAGAGCTTCTTCCTCCTGATGTCTTATTTTCATTCTATTGTCCGGGAGCGCGGGTTACAACTAAACGGGGCGCTGTTGGCGGAATGCGGCTCTTTGCTGCAGCCATTCTTTGACCTTTTCATGAGCACTAGCAGGACTCAGTCCCTTTTCCAGATAAACCTTCCACTGGGTTAAACCATCCAGAATTTCCTGCTTCTGTTCATCGCTGGCTATTTCCCATTGTCGGTTATACTCAATGGAGATGCTCCAGTATTCTTTTTGCTCTTCAGCGGTAAATCCTGCTTCCCTGAGAGCTGTCTTTTCAACCTGTTCCCGAATGGCGGGGGTATCCATCATGTGTGCCCTTTTAACAATCGCAGGACGACCACGCTTGATGGGATCTCCCCGGGAAGAAACTATTTGTGTATAAACACATTTGCCGTTTTGCTGGTATTCACAGACGGCACAATCCGCTTCTGTCCACTTTTTCGGTGAGTGAATTCCATAAACCTTCAGGTAAGCCTTTTCAAGTGGACAGGACTTACTGAACAAACCCATAGTATCCTCCTCAAATTTCAGTATCTGAACCGGGGTTTACGTACTGTATAAGATTTTAGCAAAATTCACACTGGAAAAGCCAGTTTTGGACTCGAAAAGCTTCTGCTGAGCCTATCAATACGGCTGATATGTTTCAATCTTCTGGTACAACTTTGCTATATCTCCACAACTTTTTCATTCCAATTTGTGCCTGAAGCTAACCTGTGCTAAGATTTTGAAAAACAGGCATCATGGAGTTTTCACTATGAGAAAATTGTCCTTCCCCGGAATAGCCATACTGCTCCTGCTGGTAATTGTTGCAGCAGGCTGCACGGGCACTGATAAGATCGGAGATATTCTCGCCGATCCCCTCAAGTATGAAGGGAAAACCGTGCACATCGCCGGCTATGTTGGCAATACCTTCTGGTCTTACCCGCTGACCAGAGGAGCTTATGAGGTGGGTGATGGCACCGGCAAGACTATCTGGGTGGTAACCAGCCAACCTCCTCCTTCAAAAGGTGCCAGAATCAACGTAACCGGTACGGTCTCCACAGCCTTTAAACTGGGAGATCGCACTTTCGGCACGGTGGTTAATGAGATATCACGCAAGTGATATAATTCCCTCCTTTCCAATCTAAATACTGAGAACGACCAAACTCTCTAACATGGACTGCTCTTGACACAATTATCTGAATAATTTATCATATGACTATATGAACAATGAGTAATATAAGGATAAGCAATGGACACTGAAGAAAGAGCTGCAATTTATCAGCTTCATGCACAGTTCTGTAAAACACTCGCTGATGCCAGTCGCCTGTTGATCATCAGCGAGTTGGCAAAGGGTGAACTATCCGTGGGCGAGCTGGTTAGACGGCTGGGTTTGCGCCAGTCTAATGTCTCCAAACACCTGAGTATGATGAAAGAACACGGTCTGGTGAATTGCCGTCGTGAAGGCTCGAATGTCTATTACAGTCTGTCCGATCCGCGTATTTCGCAGGCAATCCAGCTATTGAAAGAAGCTCAGGCTGCCCAGATTGAAAAACGCAGACTTTTAACCAGTACACTGTAAATAATTAGCTACAGGAGAGTAGAAAATGCCGATTTACGAATACAGATGCCGCAAATGCGGAGAAAAATTTGAGCTGAGACTCGGTTTTTTCCACAATAAGAAGAATATCAAATGTCCCAAATGTGGAACGGATGACCCGGAAAGAGTGTATTCACCATTTATCACAGAATCTTCCGGAGGTTCCTGCACCTCCGGCGGATTCCGCTGAGGGGGGTAATCCTTTCAGGACGGTCTGCCCTGTATAAACCCGGTATACCAGATTTATTGCCTGTTTATCATGTAATCAGGCGCAGTGCCTAGCACTGCGCCTGATTCTTTGCTGAAATTAATCTCCAACTCCTGTTCTCACGGTTGACCGCAGCTTCCGCAGGTCATATGATATATAACATATAAGATACATCTGGCATCACGAAGTTCAGATGGATTATTTGCAGTATTATTGCTAAAAGGAGAGAAAAAATGATCAAAATTGACGCGTTCGCCCACATCATGACCGAGAAGTACCTGGCTAAATACCGGAAGATCAATCCGGCGATCGAAAAGAGGATCGAAGTAATGACACCGCCAGTGGTTGACCTAGAGATCAGATTCCGCCTGATGAGCCGGTATCCGAACGTCCTCCAGATGCTGACCGTCGCCAACGTCCCTCTGGAAACCTTTGCACCGAACGACTCCGCGGAACTCGCCAGAATTGCCAACGAAGAGATGGCGGAACTGGTGATCAAATATCCGGATAAATTTTTCGGTGCAGCGGCAGCCCTGCCCATGAACGATATCGACGCTGCCTTGAAGGAAGCTGAAAGGGCGGTGACCCAGCTCCGGTTGAAGGGCGTTCAGATTTATTCTCGCATTAATGGGGAACCACTGGATAACCCGAAATTCAAACCCCTTTATGCCTTGATGGCAAAGTATGATCTACCCATCTGGATACATCCCGCTACCAACGATAAACTGGACAATGACATTGGTATCTTCACCTGGCCTTTTGAAACCACCTGCGCCATGTACCGTCTGGTGCAGTCCGGTATTTTCCTTGAGTATCCGAACCTCAAATTTATCGTTCATCACGCCGGAGCTATGGTGCCTTTCTTCGGGGAGCGAATCAAATGGGTGCTTTCCCTGGTTCCTCAGAAGTTCCCTAATCCCCACGAGCATTTTAAAAAGTTCTACGTGGATACCGCCGTTTACGGTAATACTTCGGCTTTAATGTGCTCGTATGAATACTACGGAGCCGATCATATGCTGTTCGGCACTGATGCCCCTCTGGGACCACGCTGGGGGATGGTGGAGGACACAATTGCCTCCATCGAACGCATGGCTATTCCGGAAGAAGATAAGCAGAAAATCCTGAAAAACAATGCGGTAAACCTGTTTAAGCTGGCTCTATAGTATGCTGTTCTTTGCAATACAAATCAGCCTGCTCTGCGAGCAGGCTGATTTTTTCTTTAACGGGTTCTTCTTCTGGATTTATTCCGCTTCGTAACAGCGGGCTGTTCCTGCCTGCGCTTCCAGAACTTGTTGATCTGGCGGGTGATCAGGAACGCAATTATCATGATCAGAAGGGCAACAATCCAGGCTATATCCGGCTGAATATTAATAGCACGCCCGATGAATATGGCGGGCAAGATCAGAAGAAAGGAGATCGCTCCCCAGATGAATACCCAGATCAGCCCTGAAAAGACATAGACCAGGTTCTTCAGAAACGCCCGACGCGTGAGGTTTTTGGATTTCAGAGATACGTATTCCCCCTTCAGCAGGGCATTTTCAAATTCGCGGATTTCATTCTTCCAGAACTCATCCGTGAAGTGGGTCTCATCCTTGAAAAGCGCGGCAAGATCAAACTCTGCCTTCACGTGTGTCTGATTACCTCGCGGCTCCAGAGTCACAGAAACAGTACATTTGAGATTGGATGGATTTAAAGGAATCCATGAACCAAGCCGCGAGCCGCGCCTGAATTCCAGCAGATTACCCTCCTCCCGGAACAGCCGATATCCCGCCTCCCGAAAATAACTGGCTATTCTGCTGCGCACAGCGGACTCGCCGAGAGGGATATCGAGTTCTTTTTCCAGCTTCATCTTAACCTGCCGTTAGAAGGCTTTCGAATTATGGATTCCGAATACCTTACATCATAACAGAGTCCGGAAAATCTTAGCAATATGGTAAAATAACTTCTGGACTTGAATTACTCGCTATACTATAATTCAGGTAAATTTAATTGTATCATAAACGACAGAAAGTTGAGGTGTTCATGGTTACGTCTGGATCAAATATCACCCCTTCTATCCGCAAGCCTTTATCTTTCGATGACATGAGAGATCTGGCCAGGAAAATACGCCGTGATATCATCACCATGATCGGTATTGCCGGCAGTGGTCATCCCGGCGGCTCACTCTCCGCCGTGGAAATTCTGGTCGCCCTTTATTTTCGCATCATGAAATACGATCCTGCCAACCCCCGCTGGGAAGACCGTGACCGCTTTATTCTGAGCAAGGGACACGCCGCTCCCGTGCTTTATGCCACCCTCTGTGCGGCGGGATACCTGCCAGAGGAAGAGCTCTGTACCCTGAGAAAAATAGATTCACGCCTGCAGGGACATCCTGAGTGTACCCGCACTCCCGGAGTGGAGATGTCCGCCGGCGCACTGGGTCAGGGGCTTTCCTTCGGCGTGGGCGTCGCTCTGAACGGCAGGCTGGACGCTAGAGATTACTACACCTACGTCCTGCTGGGGGACGGGGAATGCGATGAAGGTCAGGTCTGGGAAGCAGCAATGGCAGGAGCCCACTGGAAACTGGATCACCTGATTGCCATCGTGGATAAGAATGGTCTCCAGATAGACGGCTGGACAAAAGATGTAATGAACATAGACCCGCTGGACGAGAAATTCCGCAGTTTTAACTGGCATGTCCTGCAAGCACAGGGTAACGACATCGAAGACATGGTGAATGCCCTCGAAAATGCCCGGCGGATGCAGGGCAAGCCGACTGTGATCATCGCCCACACCGTGAAGGGTAAGGGAGTCAGCTTCATGGAAAATAACCCGGATTTCCATGGTAAAGCTCCCAGTGCTGAAGAATTGAAAAAAGCATTGAAAGAACTGGAGTAAAGAAGTGGTACAGGAAATTTCCACAAGAGACGCATACGGTTTAAAACTGGTTGAGCTGGGCAGGAAGAACCCTCGGATCGTGGTGCTGGATGCCGATCTCTCCAAGTCCACCATGACCCATCATTTTGCCAGAGAGTTCCCGGAAAGATTTTTTGATTGCGGGATTGCCGAAGCCAATATGGTCAGTATTGCCGCCGGACTGGCAAGCTCTGGAAAAATCCCCTTCGCCAGCACTTTTGCCGTTTTTCTGCCGGGTCGCTGTTTCGATCAGGTGCGCATGTCCATCGCCCAGCCAGGATTGAATGTCAAGCTGGTAACAACCCATTCTGGTATCAGTGTGGGAGAGGATGGCATCTCCCACCAGGCTATCGAAGACCTTTCCCTTGCCTGCGCCCTGCCCGGCTTCAACGTGGTGGTACCGGCAGACGGGGTGGAAACCGCCAGTGCTATTGAAGTTGCGGCTGAGACCGAGGGTCCCTTCTACGTGCGGCTGGGGCGACCCAAAGTCCCCGTGATCTTTCCACCGGACTATCGTTTCAAACTTGGTCGGGCGGTAACAATGCGGCAGGGTGGGGACGCCACCATCATCGCCATCGGCATCCTGGTCAAAGCCGCGATGGACGCCGCAGATGAACTCCAGAAGCAGAGAATTCACTGCACCGTGCTGAACATGTCCACACTGACTCCCGTGGATGAAGAAGCCATTGTCTCCGCCGCGGATAAAACCGGCGCCATCGTCACCGCCGAGGAGCACCTCCTGCACGGTGGGCTGGGCAGCATTGTTGCACAGGTAGTCGCCCGCCACCGTCCGGTGCCCATGGAATTTGTTGCCCTGCATGAGTACGCCATGTCCGGTAAACCGGATGAACTGCTGAAAAGGTACGGACTAACTGCCGCTGATATCCAATCAGCCGTCCTGAAGGTGCTCGAGCGCAAGAGCAAGCTAAAACAGGGCAGTTGAGCATCCGGCACGATTGTTATAAGATAGATACTATGGAAAGGAAAGTCCATCTGTATTCATCTTTAAGGTATTACACAAATGACAAAAGTCCCGTAACTGTAAAAGGCGATACCGTGGGAGAATGCCTGCAGGACCTTGTCAGGCAGTATCCCGGGTTAAAGCCGATTATTTTTGAGAAGGACGGGAAGCTCTCTCCTCAGATCTGGCCTTCAATCAATCTGAACAGCCCCCATAAGGAACAGCTTGACACACCGCTCAAGGATGGCGATGAGCTTTACCTGATTCTGCTGGTTGCCGGAGGCTAAAGCCTCCGGTTATTTTTTTCCGAAAATCTTGCATGATTTCTTGACAGCCGTTATACTGGATTTCAAAAAACAGCGGAGGATGTAAATGAGCGATTATACCGGAAAGTTGCTGAGAATCAACCTCACAACACAAACAGCCACCACCGAGGTAATCCCGCAGGAAATTATCCGGATGTATCTTGGAGGAGTAGGCATTGCCGCGAAGTACCTTTACGACGAATTTAAGCCTGGTACCGGCGCGCTGGACCCGGAAAACAAGCTGATCTTTGCCGTCGGCCCCCTGAATGCCACCGGTGCACCCTGCTCCAACCGCATGGCGGTGGTTTCTAAATCGCCCTTAACCGGCACCATCGCCTGTGCTCTCAGCGGCGGTCATTTCCCCGATGAACTAAAGCGGGCAGGCTACGATATGATTATCGTGGAGGGCAAGGCAGATAAACTGACCTACGTTTCAATACATGATGATGAGGTGCGCTTCCGCAATGCCGCAAAGTTCTCCGGTATGGAAACCATGGACACCCAGCTTTTCATCAAGGACGATCTGAAAGACCAGAATTACCGGGTTGCCTGCATAGGTCCCGCAGGAGAAAACCTGGTTTCTTTTGCCTGCATCATCAATGAGCGCAGGGCGGCAGGGCGCAAAGGACTTGGAGCCGTCATGGGGTCCAAGAATTTGAAAGCCATCGCGGTCAGGGGTACGGGAAAGCCATCCATCGCTGATCCACAAAAGTTCCAGGAAGCACGCAAGAAAATGCTTCAGGGCATGAAGGACAGCCCGATGCTCTACCCCACCTTTTCCAAGACCGGCACACCCTGTGTGGTAGATGTCACCGGTGCTATGGGCATTCTGGCAATCAAGAACTGGCAGGCAACTGGTGAAATCAACATGATTCCCTCGCTGGGAATTGATGCCCAGGCGAAATACATTACCGATAGAATGTTCTGCGATGAATGCATGGTAGGCTGCTCACAGGTGAAAAAAGTCAAGGATGGACCGTATGCCGGCTATGTCTCCGAAGGACCGGAATTTGAAACCACCTATTCACTGGGCAGTAATCTGGGGATTGATTACCTGCCGGCGATCATTGCCGGTGACCGGCTGTGCGATGAATACGGGATCGACTCCGTCTCCGCAGGGGTGGCAATCGGTTTTGCAATGGAGCTATACGAAAGGGGTATACTGACTGATAAGGATACGGACGGACTCGAGCTTAAATTCGGCAACCACAGGGCGATGATCGAGATGCTGCGGAAGATCACTTTCAAAGAAGGACTGGGCGCAATCCTCTGCCAGGGCACCAGAAAAGCGGCGGAGATTATCGGCAGGGACACCTGGAAATACGCCATCAATATCAAGGGACTGGAACTGCCCGCTTACGATGTGCGGGGTGCCAAAGCCCACGGCTTGAACTATGCCACCGCCTACAACGGCGCCGATCACTGCAGGGGCTACGCCTTCCAGGAAATCTTTGGCGTCCCTATCCCTGAGCAGGTTGACCGCTTTGCCATCAAGGGAAAGGGCAAACTGACCAAATGGAACCAGGATGTTCGCACTGTAACCTGTGATGCCGCGACGCTCTGCGGTTTCCTGATGGATATGGCGGTACCCGCCTTCGCCTGCCAGAATACGGCAGACTTTGCTACCGCTGTCACCGGTATCTCCTTCACCGCTGACGATATTTATAAAATTGGCGAAAGGATCAACAACATCGCTCGCCTGTTCAACATCCGGGAGGGATTTACCCGCAAGGATGATACCTTCCCCTGGAGGCTGATGAACGAAACCATCAAAGCGGGAGCTTCCGCCGGTCAATTGATCAGCCAGGCAGACCTTGATGCCATGCTTGATGAATATTACGAGGCACGCGGCTGGGATAAGAATGGTGTACCCACTCCTGAAAAGTTGAAAGAATTGGGTATCCAGAAATAGGCTTATTTTTTATAATTAGCAGAGGTGCCGGCAAATGCCGGCACTTTTTTTCGTTAAAAGGAGCGTTTCGTTGAGATTCCCACGTCGTCCTTCCAGCTACACTGAAAGGACTCCTCGGAATGACGCCAAAGGGAAAGGCTTACGCTTCCGCCTGATTGGTAATTGTGCCAGCCGAGGAATGCCTCCCCATTACGTCATTCTGAGTCCTTCCCTGGAAGGATACCTATTACGTCATTCTGAGTTCTTCCGCAGGAAGGACGTGACAATCTCAGGGGTGGGGCATCATTGTATGGGTGCGCCTCGTGAGATTCCCACGGCTTCCTTTGGAAAAGGAAACCTCGGAATAACGTAATAAGGATAGGCTGGATCCTTCCAATTTCATTGGAAGGACGTCCTGGAATGACGGCAGTATACTTGAAAACGCACTCTCGAAAAAGTACAATTATGCCATCGGCGCAACAGGCAGGTATTACACCTGCAATTCCAGTACGGCATCACTGGTATAATAAGAGTAGAACCATAATATTGGCAATATATCATATCAGATATTATTGATAGCACAAATATCTTGCAAAAGGGGGGAAGCTCAAGATATGACTACAGCAAAGAAACGCAAAATCGGTGTCCTGACCGGCGGCGGCGACTGCGCTGGTTTGAACTCGGCAATAAAGTGGGTCACCCTGACCGCCCTTGATCCTGCTCTGGCAAAAGAGCGCGGTTTTGAGTATGAGGTGCTGGGTATCCAGGAGGGCTGGCAGGGGCTGGCTTTCAGCGGCGATTTCCAGAAAGAGGCAGAACGCTACATTTTGCCCCTCAATGAGGCGGTTGTGCGGAACTGGGACCGCATGGGCGGTACCAATCTGGGCACTTCCCGCCATAACCCCTTCAATCCCAAAAAAGATACCTCGAAAATCGTGATGGAGAACATTGAAAGACTGGGGCTGGATGCGCTGGTCGCCATCGGCGGAGAGGATACTCTGGGGGTTGCCGCCAGATTATGTCAGCTCGGTGTGAAGGTAGTGGGCATTCCCAAAACGATTGATAAGGATTTGCCAGAAACGGAGTACTCGCTGGGCTTCGAGACCGCCGTGGAGGTGATCACTGATATGGTGGATCGCCTGCGTACAACCGCTGGCTCCCACCGCCGCGTGATGGTGGTGGAGGTAATGGGCAGGACCGCCGGCTGGCTGGCGCTGAAGGGCGGAGAATCCGCCGGCGCCTCGATCATCCTCATTCCAGAGTACGATTTTTCCATCGAACACGTTAATGAGTTGATACTGGAAAACCAGAAGGCAGGCTATCAGTATGATATCGTGGTTGTGGCGGAAGGCGCCAAACCGGTGGGAGGTATGCCGGTGGTCAAAAGCAAGCAGGTGGACAGCTTTGGACATGAAATCCTCGGTGGCATCGGAGAATACCTTGCCAATGAGATCAACCGGGGTACCGGTATCGAGACCCGCTGCACCATACTGGGTCACATCCAGCGTGGCGGTACTCCCTGTGCCTATGACCGCCGGATGGGCAGGTATTTCGGAATCGCGGCGGTCAACCTGATCGACCGCAATGAATGCGGCAAAATGGTCTGCCTTAAGAACGGTCAGATCACCTCCGTGGAGATTGAAAAAGTGCTCGGGCGACTGAACCTCGTAGATGTTAAAACCATGTATGATACAGTCAGATACAACGGTGTAAACAGTATATTAATTTAACAGGAGAATGAAATTATGAATCCTGCAGATAACAGGCAGCAGAATAAACCTCAGAAAATCCGGGTTGTGACCGTGGAAAAGCTGGATCAGATGGTAAAGGAGATGGTCTTCGGCACCGGCGGTCAGACCTTTCAGAAAGAAATCCGGCAGATGGCAGAAGCCAGCGGCATCTACCCCGCTTCCATTCAGCGGCTTTATGAGGAAATCGGCAAAGGCAAATACTCAGGCTTTACCGTGCCTGCCATGAACCTGCGCGGCATCACCTATGATGTAGCCAGAGCAGTTTTCCGCGCGGCTATGAAGAATAAGGTCGGAGCTTTTATCTTTGAAATCGCCCGCTCGGAGATGGAATATACAAACCAGAGACCGGGTGAATTTGCCGCCTGCGTACTCGCCGCCGCGCTGGCAGAAGGTTTCCAGGGACCTGTCTTCATTCAGGCAGACCACACCCAGATACGACGTAAAGCCTTTGAAACTGAACCGGAGAAGGAACTGGAGGCGATCAGATCGCTGATCAGGGAAGCCGTTGAAGCCGGTTTTTATAACATTGATATAGATGCCTCTACCCTCGTCCACAATGAAAAGCAGGACCTGCTGGAACAGCAGGAGGATAACGGCAGAATCACTGCCGAGATGACCCGCTTCATACGCAGTATTGAACCCCCCGGTATTACCATCAGCGTCGGGGGAGAAATCGGAGAAATCGGCACCACAAACAGCACCGAGGGCGATCTCAGGGCATTCATGGACCGCTATCTCCATTATCTGGGCAAGGACACTAAAGGTATCTCCAAGATCAGCGTTCAGACCGGCACCACCCACGGTGGGGTAGTTCTGCCTGACGGATCCATCGCCAGAGTCCAGCTTGATTTTGATACGCTGGAAAAGCTCTCCCGACTGGCTCGCGAGGAATACGGCATGGGCGGCGCCGTGCAACATGGAGCCTCGACTCTGCCCGATGAGATGTTCCACCTCTTCCCCAAACGCGGCACGCTGGAGGTACACCTTGCCACCGGCTACCAGAATATCATTTTTGACAGCCCGCATTTCCCGCAGGATTTACTGAAGAAGATACAGTCTGCCATGGATGTCAAATATGCCAGCGATAAGAAAACCGGCGAAACCGATGCGCAGTTCTACTACCGTAACCGCAAACGCGCTTTTGGCGATTTCAAGCGGGAGCTCTGGGAAATGCCGGCGGAAAGCAAGAGCAAAATCCTGCAGGAACTGGAGGATCGCTTTGCCTTCACTTTCCAGAAATTGAATGTGGTCAATACGCAGGAGCTGGTAAACAGCCTGATTAAGCCGGTTTAAGCGGAGTTTCAGGGGTGAACTATTTTATCGACGCTTCCGAGGATGGCACACCTCGGCTGGCACTTTACCAATAAAGTGAAGGCACTTTTTATTGCCGTCATTCCGAGGCTTCCTGACGGGCTTACCGTCAGGAAGCCGTGGGAATCTCAACGAGTCGCACCCCACCACAGGCGTCATTCCTGGGCGTCCTTCCAGCTTATTCCCTGTGCCGTCATTCCGAGGAGTCCTGCCAGCGATGCTGGAAGGACGACGTGGGAATCTCAACGAAACGCACCCTTGTGTTTACGCCCAACCCCCCAGATTCTCACGTCCTTCCAATTTCATTGGATCTTTCCAATTTCATTGGAAGGACTCAGAATGACGTATCGGGGAACGGAAGGACTCACAATGACTCCCATTGCCGTCATTCCGAGGAGTCCTTCCAGCGAATGCTGGAAGGACGACGTGGGAATCTCAACGAAGCGCACTCTACCAATTGATTGTCTCACAATGACACCCAATGCCGTCATTCCGAGGAACGAAGGCGTTAGCCTGAGTGACGTGGGAACCTCAATGAATCGCACCCTTTTGTTTACGCCCAACCCCCCAGATTCTCACGTCCTTCCTTTGGAAGGACTCAGAATGACGTAATTGGTATCCTTCCAGGGAAGGACTCAGAATGACGTATCGGGGAAAAGAACGCCTCACAATGACGTTGCGGGAAACTGGCATCATTCCATTGACACCCTCAGTACCGCGTGAAGCTGGGCAACCAGGTTGCCAGTATGGGGAAGAACATCAACAGCACCGTGACCGCAATAATCCCGATCAGGAAGGGCAGGGCGCCCTTGAAAATGGACTCCAGAGGCACGTCCTGCGCCACCCCCTTGACGATAAATACGTTGATGCCTACCGGCGGTGTGATTACCCCCATATCAGTTACCAGCACAATGATCACCCCGAACCAGATCAGGTCGAATCCCAGCCGGGTGATCAGGGGAAGCAGTATCGGCACCGTGAGCATGATCAGCGCCAGAGAATCCATGAAACAGCCGGCGATGAGGTAAATCAGGATGATCAGCCCCATCACCACCATCGGATGCACCGGCAGACTGCCCAGAAAATCAGACGCCAGCAGGGGGATGCGCGTTACCGCCATGAAATGGCCGAAGACCACCGCCCCCGCCACAACCACCATGATCATCGCCGAAATTTTCAGCGTATCCTCGATCGCACTCCAGAAGGCTTTCCAGTTTAACTGTCTCCTGATCAGACCAATGATGATCGCACCCGCGGCACCCGCCGCTCCTGCCTGTGTGGGACTGAACAGCCCGGAGAACAGCCCGCCGATAACCAGACCGAACAAAGCCAGCATTTCGAGCAGACCAGTCATGCTAGCCAGCTTCTCCTTCCAGCTTGTCTGCATGCCAACAGGAGCCAGCTTGGGATTGAGCAGGCACATCACGTAAACGGTCAGCATGAAAATTATTGCCAGAATCAGGCCGGGTATCACGCCGGAAATAAACAGCTTGCCGATTGACTGCTGTACCAGTATGCCGTAAACGATGAAGATCGTGCTCGGCGGAATCAGGATACCCAGTCCGCCGGCGGCGGCGATCAAACCGGTAGCCAGACTCCGGTCATAGCCGTAGCGTCTCATTTCGGGGATAGCTACCTTGCCCATCGCCGCCGCTGTTGCACTGGTTGAACCGCAGATCGCGGAAAAGCCGGCAGTCGCCGCCAGGGTTGCCAATGCCAGACCACTGCGTATTCTGCCAAAGATGATGTAGCTGGCATCGTACAGTCGCCGGCTCATACCGGTGAAAAAGGCTACTGAGCCCATTAAAACAAACATCGGAATCACGGTCAGCGAATAGGAAGAAAAGGTATCGAAAAAATCCCGGGCAAGCATGCTCAAACCTGAAGACGGCGAGTTCACAATGCAGAACCCCACCAGCCCCACCAGCCCCATGGTGAAACCCACCGGCAGACCAAGCAGAAAAATGATCACCATTACGGCGATGCCTGTCAGACCAATCATTTCCGGAGTCATCTTCCAGCTTCCTTTATGGCTTTAATAAAATCAACCGTCAATACCAGGAAAGTCACCAGATAGGAGAATGCCAGCCCGAAGACAAAGGGATAGAAGGGAATACGCTGGGTCATCGAGACTTCTCCCGAAGCCTGCAGCACCCTGGCGTAATCCCAGCTTCTCCAGGCTAAAATCACGAAAAATGCCATACCGAGGAAGTTGGTGAAGGCTTCCAGGCTGGCACGGAGGATGCGGGGTAGCTTCATGACCAGGAAATCCACCTGGATGTGACCGCGGAGAACCTGAGTGTAAGCAATGGCAAAACCGATTCCTACTACATTCATGAAAGCTACCATCTCAATGCCACCCGGGATGGGGTTGCTGAAGATTTTGATGCCGATGATATCCCCCACCACCAGCGCCAGCATGACGGTCAGTCCCGCCCCGGCAATCCAGTTGAGCCATTTGCTCAATGTCCGGGTAATTTTCTCAAACCTGTCAAAAGGTCCTGCCGGTCTGGCGGCACCGGCAGGACGATTGCGGTCTTCCATGACGTGTCCCCTCCAATCGCGAGTCTATTCCGGTGATACTGTGAATCGCCTACCGCAGGAGATAGGCTTTGACCCAGGTCTGGCACTCCTCAGGAGTTAGCGCTCTGCCTGCCCAGTACTTTACCCGCTCCTTGAGGAAGTTCTCGTAGGTATCTCCGGGCAGACCCTTCGCATTGAGATCGGCCACTGCCTGCTCAACCAGCGGTTTAATTTTCTCAACCCACCTTGCCATCTCATCCGGCGGCAGGTCAATTACCTCGCGATCGGGGAAAGTCCGGAAGTAATCCATGGCGGATTTATCGTAGTAAGTCCAGACCATGGCGTGCTTTTCGATCCACTCCTGACTGACATCAGTGATCACCTTCTGGATATCCGGCGGCAGGGCATCCCACTGGGCTTTGTTCATCACCACGAACATGTTGGCGGTATAGCCGATGTCATAGCAACCGGTAACGTATTTGACGACCTCCGCTTGCTTCCAGCCCTGGAGTACCTCGCGTGGGGAAAGACTGCCGTCAATCACACCCTTGGACATCAGCTCATAAGCCTCGTTCTGAGCGGCGGCATAGCCCGTGGCTCCCAGTGCAGTAGCGATCTTTGCGCCCACACCGGTAGAGCGAATCACCAGCCCTTTCAAGTCTTCCAGCTTGCGCACGGGTTTTTTGGTGGTAAACACAATGCCGGGGCCATGAGCATGGAAATAGAGAACATGCACATCTTTAAATTCTTCCGGCTTGAACTGGTTGTAGAAATCGTTGGCAACCATAGTTGCGACGTATCCGCTCGGGTAACCGTGCGGAAGCTCAACCAGCTCGGCGGCGGGAAAGCGTCCCGGCGTGTAGGAGATCACTGACATACCGATCGTGGATATGCCGGAAACCACTCCATCATAGACTTTGTTGGCGGCCGTCAGCGAGCCTCCCGGGAAATAGTCAATCTGCACTGCGCCACCAGTGCGCTTATTAACCTCCTGAATCCAGAGCTCGGCAAGCTTTGAATTCAGATGGGTCGGCGGGAAAAAGTTACTGTAGGTCATCTTGTACACCTTGGCGGGAGTCGTTTGCGGTGGGGCGGTGGTCGTGGTGGGTTTTGTTGCGATAACCTGCGTGGTCGGTGGAGCAGTTGTCGCCGTCTGACCGGGCGTCTGCGTGGTCGGCGAACTGGCGGGTGATGCCTGCCCGCACGCTGTCACGATCAGCAGGGCAGAGACCAGAATTGCCAGGAAAACCGGTAACAACCTTTTCACCTTATCACCCTCCTTGTTCTGATTATTTCAAAAATTATTTCAGTCAAACTCCAGTACTATCTCAGCGAACCGGGCAGGTAATCTTTCTGCCATGCCCGCTTAACTCAACGTGCTGTTGCCCGGGAGGGTAGATAATCTTTAACAAAAATCTTTATCGTCTATCTATTATGATATAAGGTCTGGCTGTTATTTTGCATGAATAAGAGCGATTTGTCAATATTTCGCAACAGTCAGGGCACTATAATGCCGGCAGGAGATTGAAACCGTCTCATTTCATATCGTATATGATTTATATGCCTTACCTGAAAGAGATGATGTGCCATTCATATTACGGGAAATCCTACGTCAGTTTTCTAACGCTGACGGCAAAAATTCCCATTGCCAGCATGAAACCGGTCAGCAGGGCTCCCAGCATGGTGATGGTCAGCGGCGCGCCGATCACTTCTGCAACGGCACCAGCGGGCAGGACGCCGAGCGGCATCAGCCCCATCACGATCCCGTAAACCCCCATCACCCTGCCCCGCACCTCGTCCGTGACCATCATCTGGATGGTGGTATTGCTGGTCGAAAGGTAGAAGGTGCTGAAGATTCCAACCAGCATCAGGATAACCGAGGCGGCGAAGACCGTGCTGCCGCCCAGCCCGAGAGCTGAACCCCAATACGGCGAGGTGGCAAAGACAATCAGCGTCATTCCGTAAGTGATTCCGCTGGTGAGCAGGAATCTGCCTCTTGCCCGGATACGGTGATTAAAGGTGGCAATGCCGAGCGAGCCAATCAGGGCACCGACGCCGGTAATCGCCATCAGCATTCCGTAGCCAAAAGCCTGTACCCGGAAGATATCCGCAAAAACCGGCATCAGGTTCTGGAAGGGCATACCCAGCACGTTCAAAACGATTTCCATGGCGATCAGGGTCAGGATGATGCTGTGAGCGCGCAGGTAGCCGAAGCCCTCCTGCAGTTCCTTTTTAATGGAACGTCTGATTCCAGTGACAATCCTGCTGGTCGGAGGAAGCATGGAAGTCAACACCACCGCCAGAGCAAAAAATCCCACCGCGGTAAAATAAGCCGCGGAGGCTCCTCCCAGTCCGATCAGCGTACCGGAGAGCGCCGGTCCCGCCACGCGGGTGATATTAAAGCCCGCCGAATTGAGGGCGATAGCATTAAAGAGCTTATTGCGCGGCACCAGCTCGGGTATCAGCGCCTGCGAGGTGGGGAAAGAAAAAGAGGACAGCGTGCCGTTGATAAAGGCGGTCATCAGCAGGTGCCAGTATTGAATGTGCCCGGTAGCGATCAGGATGCCGATTGCCAGCATCAGCACCGCCGAACAAGCCTGACCCAGTATTAGCAGGTTGCGCTTCTGGAAGCGGTCAATGAAGACTCCTCCGATAAAAGAAAAAAGGCAGATCGGCAGCGCCCAGGCGGCACTCACCAGCCCCAGCATCAGTGGAGAGCGGGTCAGTTCGTAAGCCAGCCACGCCTGAGCGGGAGACTGCATCATCATGGCGAAAAAATTTGCCAGATTGCCCGACCAGAACAGACGGTAATTGCGGATTTTCAGAGTGGCAAAGGTGCCCGTATGAGCGCCGGATGGTACCGACACTCCCTTTTCGGTTACGGTAAACGGAACTTCATCATCAGATGCCATATTTGATAAATATAATTTTTTGGCGTGGTTCAGTCAATGTTCTTATAAGCCTGAATCACAAAGCCTTCTTCGCATGACGTAATGAGGGTCCTTCCGGGTAATGACTCACAATGACTCCCCGTACCGTCATCCCGAGGAGTCCTTCCAGCATTTTCCCTGTGCCGTCATTCCGAGGCTTCCTTTGAAAAAAGGAAGCCGTGGGAACCTCAACGAAATGCACTTTACCATGTTTAACATAGCCTCCTCCCCCCAGATTCTCACGTCCTTCCTGCGGAAGGACTCAGAATGACGTAATGGGGATCCTTTCAGGGAAGGACTCACAATGACTCCTTGTACCGTCATTCCGAGGCTTCCTTTTTCAAAGGAAGCCGTGGGAATCTCAAAAAAGGCATTATTCCTTTTACGTCATTCCGAGGAGCGAAGGCAAAAGCCTGAGCGACGTGGGAATCTCAACGAAACGCACCTTACAAAAAACCAAACCGGTATAGCCATTCAAAATAAAAAACAGGAGGAAAAAGCACATGGCACTTACTCTGGCAGAGGCTGCCAAACTGTCCAATGACATCCTGAAGCAGGGTGTGATCGAAACCGTTATCAAGGAATCACCGGTGCTTCAGCGGATGCCCTTTATTGAAATCGTCGGCAACGGTCTGACCTACAACCAGGAAAACTCCATCTCCAGCACCGACTTTTTCGACGTCGGCGATACCTGGTCGGAATCCACCCCCACCTTTACCCAGCTTACCGCCGTCCTCAAAATACTGGGCGGCGATGCGGATATAGACAACTTCCTGCGGGCGACCCGCTCTAACCTCCAGGACCTGGAAACCACCGTTATCCAGATCAAAATCAAAGCCCTGAAAAACAAGTTCGAGGATACTTTTATCTACGGGAACTCCTCAACCAATCCCAAATCCTTTGATGGTTTGAGGCGTTTGATCAACACCACCTCCGCCGGTCCGCAGGTCATCGCAGCGGGAGCCTCCGGCGCCACCCTGACGCTGGATATGCTGGATGCACTGATAGATGCCGTTCGCGGCGGTAAGCCGGATATCCTGATTATGAGCCGGCGCTCACGCAGGAAGATTTCCGCCCTCTGTCGTTCAGCCTCTTCTGGACTGCTGGAAACCGATCGCGACCAATTCGGCAACTTCGTCCAGTACTGGAACGGCATACCCATCGCCATCAACGATTTTATCCTGGACACGCATACCGTGGCGAGCGGGGTTGAGACGGGCACCACGGGCGGCACCTGCTCCACCATCTACGCCGTCCAGTTCGGCGAGCAGGGTCTCTGCGGTCTGACCAGTCCTGATTGGATACAGGTCGAAAGAATCGGTTCACTGGAAAGCAAGGACGCCACCCGCACCCGCATCAAGTGGTACTGCTCTCTGGCGCTCTTTTCATCCCTGAAAGCCGCCGCCCTGATTGGCGTGCAGGACTAGGAGAAG
>Ga0101944_10002637_pt1 | contig 28125 bp, 13 predicted proteins | sample DewCreD2012metaG_FD_75245 | JGI IMG/M metagenome (GOLD analysis project Ga0101944, IMG submission 75245) | Hot spring sediment bacterial and archeal communities from British Columbia, Canada, to study Microbial Dark Matter (Phase II) - Dewar... ... | reverse complement strand
TGCTCGTCGGTGACCGGGTGATTAGCGCGCTGGACGTTCAATCCATCCGCGAAGCAGATTTCAGAGCAGATGACATCGCCACGCTGCAAAACCTGGCCAGCCAAGTGGCAATCGCTATCGAAAATGCGCGACTGTTCAGGGAAATGGACGACGCCCTGAACGAACTACGCCAAACGAATCGCCAATATATTAGTTCGGCCTGGGAGGAAAAACTCCAGGCCAGCAAATTAGAGTATTCACTAAAATCAACCAACGTACCCAGTACCGACGAAACCAAGGATATAGCGGTCAACCTGAATCTGCGCGACCAGTCGATTGGCTACATACACATGCAGACAAACGAAGAATGGACTCAGGAAGACCAAATCTGGGTCGAATCGCTGGCTACCCAGGTGGCAATTTCCCTGGAAAATGCACGGCTGGTGGAAGAAAGCAATCAATCAGCGTTACGCGAACGCCTTTCAGCCTCCATTATCCAAAAACTCTGGTCGACTCCTTCCATTGACGGCATCCTGCAAACGGCTGCCCGCGAACTTGGGCGCGCGCTGGAGGCATCCGAAGCGACCATCGAATTAAAAGTGGAGGATTCATAATCCATGTCGGCTAATTTTTCCTCACCCAGGTCATCAGCAATCACAAACTTTTTGAATGGGATAACCGCTCCAGCCCGCCAAATCATTGACAATTCGGAGCGACGAAAAGCCCAGCTGAGCAGTTTAATTGCCCTGATTAATATCCTTTTCAATGGGTTGGGAACTGCGCTTGCGCCCCAGCAAAGCGCAATAGAAACTCTGTGGGCCTCTGGCCCGTTGATTGGTCTGTCATTTATCGCCTACATCCTTACGCGCACTCGATTTTTTAAATTAGGGGCATTCCTGGTTGTCTTAAGCCTGTTTACGTCGGCTTACACTGGAATCATTTTGATCGGACAGGATATAGTATATACCTTACTGGTTTATATCAGCATAGGTCTGGTGATTGGAAGCGCCCTGCTTTCAGGATGGATACTCTTTCTGCTTTTAGGCATAAACGCGGCCTTTACTTTGTTTGGCCTGCCAGCCTTTGGCATCACGCTGCCGGCAAATATCGGTGGAGCGCTCGGACCCCTCTCCAGCATAGGTTTTATCCTTATTCTTTTGAATTATTTCCGAGAGACGAATGAAAAACAACGCGTTGAGGAAATCAAAAAAACAAACCAGGAATTATTGGAAATTCGTGAGAACCTGGAAAAACGCGTCGAGGAACGTACCCAAGAACTCAACCGGCGGTCCACGCAACTAGAAGCATCTACCCTGGTGGCCCGGTCTGCCGCAATGGTGCGCAATCTCGACGAACTACTGGAAAATGTTGTTGAGCAAATCTCCGAACGATTCGGGTTTTATCACACTGCCATTTTCCTGACAGATTCTGCGGAAAAATTCATTACGCTGCAAGCCGCTTCATCAGAAGGCGGTCGACAGATGCTCCAGCGCGGCCTAAAAATGGAAATAAGCAGACAAGGGGTCGTCGGATTGGCTGCTTACCAGAAGCGACCGCGCATCGTGCAAGATGTATCTACAGACAGCACATACATCCATCTCCCAGAGTTGCCAGAAACGCGCTCAGAAGTGGCACTACCATTGATTGTTCGCAATCGCGTCATCGGCGTACTGGATATCCAATCGGAAGAAAGCAACGCGTTCAAGTTTGACGATATTTACACCCTTCAAACCATGGCCGACCAGGTGGCGCTTGCTATCGATAATACAATCCTGCTTGAAGAAAGCCGAGCCGCCTTGCAACAGTTGGAAACCCTCAACGCAAACAACGCCGCTAACATCTGGAAAACGCGCCTGCAAGAAGGCCCCAGAGGATTCACCTATACCCCCTTGGGTGTCACGCCTCTTTCGAGCAAGAATGAAGGCAAAGAAGCCAATGAGGCCGAGAAGACCATTTCAATCCCTGTAAATTTACGCGGCAAGTCGATTGGCACAATTTCGCTCAAACGCAAATCAAATGACCCCAATTGGGTCGAAGCAGAGCGCGAAATGGCAGAACGAGTGGCCAGCCAGGTGGCCCTGGCCGTTGAAAACGCCCGGCTTCTAGAAGAATCCCAACGTCGCGCTGCACGCGAACAAAAAGTCAGCGAATTTTCGAACCGATTTAGCCGTTCTCTCGATGTGGATGCTTTGTTGCAAAATGCGGTTCGTGAATTGCACAGCCTGCCTCAGGTTGCGGAAGTCGCGGTCTTAATTAATCCAGAACAAGACACCGACAAAGCGAAATAATCGCCAACGATGGATAACCAGATGCTCCAACATATCTTCGAACTTCCTGTTGATAAGCCTGAACTGCCTGCCAACAAACGCAGCATGTACCAGTTGCTTTCAGCCGCCGTAACAGCTATTACGGTGTTCCAGGCCCTGACTGGGATTGGCATCTTCATAGTAGCCGGGCTTGCACTGGCGGGCTTTTTTGACACCCCAGAAAACATTTATTTGTTATTCATTGTTGCCAGCATCAACATTTTGGACAGCCTCTTGCATCTACCAATGTTCCCTTTGCTGCGGCGAGGAAACCTGGAATTGGTTGCTATCCTGCTGATGCTGATAAATGGCAGCCTTTCTGCCGCCCAAATCCTGCTGTGGCAAGGAATTATATGGTTCCCAATCACAATGGTGCTATCCGCGACTATTACATTGATAATTGTACGCGGCCTCTCAATGCGCTACAAGATTGCTATAGTCAGCATAGGCGCAACATTGCTAATTGCCATTGTTTTCGCAAACTCACAAATCACTTACGCCCGTCTCAGTCTGTCGAATCTGAACAATTACGCCGCCTTCACAATTTACTTGCTTTTCACTGCAACCATGCTTGCCATCGGCATCATGAACGGGATGGTTAACTTTCAGACGCTCTCCAGGCGGTTGGTCACGACTTTTACAACATTAACCGTTATCACCATCATTGTGTTTATCATCATAGGGGCATTCGTCAACTACCTAGACAGCCGCAACCATTCTTTTGAGCAAATCGAAACAATCTCCAATTTGAAGGCTGCCCAAATAAACCTGGTGCTGGAGCGCTTGCAAAGACAAGCATCTCAACCTTTGAACGATAACGCTATATTCCGACTAGCACAATCTATCTTAACGAGTAACCCTGAAAGTGCCATTACAAAAATCGACATTGAGTTTCTGCGCTCCTACCTGAACAGGATTCAGCGGCAAGCAGGCGAGGAATTTCTGCTCATTAACGCGAACGGGAAAGTCATCATCTCAACCAACCCTAACAATCAGGGATTGGACGTCTCATCATTGACCCTTCTGGAACAAGCAAAGCAAAGTCTTCCATTTGCGATTGAAGAGAATTTTCCGGGCACACGCTCTCAATATTCAATTTTTGCGCTGAATCCGATTGCGTCACAAAATCGTTTCGTGGGTGCGTTGGTGTTTCGTACAGATTTCGACTTGATCAGCGATATCACCTCAATTGCTCCGGGTACAAGCCAAACCCTAGAAACTTACCTGGTCAGCCAATTGGAAAGAAATATTGTTCCAACGACCACCATCCGCCAATCAATTGACGAAATCGATACCTACCCCGTGCAACAAGTTTTCAGACTCGGCATTTCGCGAGGAAGTGGTACTTATTTCAATTATGCAGAAAAAGAAGTGTTTGGTCACTATATCTGGATTCCCGAACTCCGCTCTGTCTTAATTTCAGAAATAGAGCAGCAGGAAGTGTTGGCAGGAATCACAAGTTCATTGCCTATTTACCTTTCCATCGGCGCTTTGATGGTTCTTCTGGTTTTTGTCACGGTATTCCTCACATCACAAACCATCAGCCTGCCCATCCAAGATTTTGCCCAAAAAGCCGCCGCCCTAGCGGGCGGCGAACTATCAATTCGCATCGCATCCGAGCGGCAGGATGAAATCGGCGCACTTGCAGTCAGCTTCAACCAGATGGCAGGTGAATTAGAAACCCTCGTGCGCACACTCGAAACGAAGGTCGAAGAACGTACCCAAGATCTGCAAAAACAAGCCAACTACATGCGTATCGCGGCCGAAGTCGCGCGCGACGCGACCACTTCACAAGATATCAATGAACTCCTCAATCGATCAGCGCAATTGATATTAGATAGATTTAACTTCTATCACACAGGAATTTTCCTCATCGATGCGGACCGGGAATATGCAATACTTCGCGCATCTCCTACTGAGGCGGGGCGCAAGATGCTGGAACAGGGCCATCGTCTGAGATTGGGGCAGGTCGGCCTGGTGGGTTATGTCGCCGCTACCGGTACACCACGTATCGCGCTCGACACCGGGCAAGATACCACGTACTTCAACAACCCTCTCTTGCCCAATACACGCTCTGAAGTTGCCATCCCGCTCAAACTCGAAAACCAGGTGCTCGGCGTGTTGGATGTGCAAAGCACCCAACCCGAAGCCTTCACACAGGATGATGTTGCTACCCTCCAGGTGATGGCCGACCAACTTGCGCTAGCCATTCAACGCGTTGAGCTGGTCAGCAGCCTGCAAAGAAACCTGAATGAACTCGAAAACACATACAAGACTTTCACCAGCGAGAGTTGGCAAAAATTCAGCCAGGAACCAAATTTCAAACCCGGTTACCTATTTGATGGTTTAAAAATCACGCCGCTGACATCGTTTCCAGAGAATATAAAAAATGTCCTCTCAAAAGGGCGCGCAACCACCATCCCGCCTCAAAAGGAAACCGATGGTACAACCATCGTTGCTCCACTCAAACTGCGTGAACAGGTGATTGGCGGCTTAGTGCTCCGTTTCCAGACTCCAGTTGTCGACCCAGACACCATCAGTCTTGTTGAGGAAACTGCCGGGCGTCTTGCCGTTGCCCTAGAAAATGCACGCCTGTATGCTGAAACGCAAAACCTAGTCCAACGCGAACGCACCGTGAGCGAAATTTCCAGCCAAATTACATCATCGTTCGACATCGAAAACATCCTTCGCACCGCCGTAATGGAAATCGGCAAAAGGATGCCAGATGCAGAAATTGTTGTACAACTCGAACAAAACAAGGACTAAGCAATGTCCCTGCCACAAAATACTACTTCAAACAAAAATGACATCACGAAACTGAACCGGTCCAACTTGCAGGTCATCAGCATCATGACAATGCTCGGCGGCTGGGCACTGCTTTTTGGCTACATTATCGGTTACGTTATTTCGGGCGACGCGCGTTTTATGAGTTTGATTGTGCTGGGAATTGCATATGGCGTTGCTTTGACCGCTGCCTGGGCGTTTCAAAGAAGGGGCCGCCACAAGACTGCAGCTTGGCTCATATTTAATTCAACATTTGCAACAGGCTTACTGTTCACCTTCATCGTTCAAGGATTAGGATTACCTGTCGGCGTCTTTCTGACAATCATTTTTTCGATGATTGCCTGGCAAACCCTTCCCAAGCGCAATGCAATACTATCTACAACGATAAGCTTTCTCGCAGGTATTTTAATTTTCCTAACAGATGTAAGTTTTGCGCCGGGTGACCGGCTGTCGAGCGGATTTTTCTTAACATCTATCCTAATTATTGTCGGTGGCATTGCTGTTTTTATCTTGGTCATTAATAGCCTGCGCAGCGTGGAATTTCGCAGCATTGGTTCTCAACTCAAGGTCTCATTCCTGGTTGTATCCCTAATACCCGTGCTTATCATTACGATTTTCCAGACCGCGACACTTACAAACATTTTAACCACCCAGGCAACCAACACCCTGCTAGAAAACGCCAAGACTTTTGCAAGCAAACTTGACACACAGATATTCACCATAACAAATTACATTGAAGAAGACGTAAACAATCCGGGCATCCTTGATACCTTAAGATTACCCGCTGGAAACACAGATCTGCTTTCTCTACTAGCATCTCGTTATCCAGATGTTTTATCTTATGGATTACTCGACAAAAATGGTTTTCTAATCATTGATAACCAGGGCAACCGAGGCGGCGACGAAAGCGATACAACCTATTTCAAGAACGCTGCTGCCATCCGAATCACCTACACATCTGATGTTATGCTGGATGAAGACACCAGGAGAGGTGTATTTTTCGTAAGCAAACCCGTGCTTGACGAAAAGGGGAATCTGCTTGGCGTCATCCGCATAAAAATATCTGCGAGATTAATTCAGCAAATTGCGGAGGAAGAAGACCGACAATTTGGCGAAGGCTTTTCAATTATCGTCATCGACGACGCAAACATCATCCTTGCTCATAGCGATAACCCCGAACTGCGCTTGAAAACCCTTTCCCCACCCAGCAGAAGCAACCTCAATGCCTTACAACAATCTGGGCGTCTACCGCTATCAGGCGAAATAAGCGCTGGACTGGATAAACTTGACAACATTCTTAAAAAAGCAAACCAGCAAACCGTTTTTAGCGGCTCTGTGACTCCCGCTGAAACAGGCCAAGATTACATCACATTTTTCCCAACAACCTACAAACCCTGGAAAATACTGGTCGCGCAACGCACAACTGTTTTCCTTGCGCCTGTGATGAATCAGATTATTTCCATTGTTTTGATAATCATTGTCCTGTTTATAACAATATATTTTGGCGCAAACTTAACCGCCGCGCTGCTGGTCACGCCTATCAACCGGCTGGCATCTGCCGCGCAACAACTGGGCGGCGGAAAATTAGATACACCAATCGACTTGCCTCGCAAAGATGAACTTGGCACACTGGCAACCGTGCTGAATAACACCCGCCAGCAAATCTATGAACTGTTACAAACCCTGGAGCAGCGTGTAGAAGAACGCACCATGGAACTCACAAGGGCAAACGAAAGAAATCAGCGCCGCGCCAGGCAACTAGAAACCATTGCCCAGGTCGCCCGCGCCGTCACCAGCCTGCGGGATTTGAACCAACTATTACCCGAAATCACACAACAGATTAGCGACTCGTTTGGTTATTACCATGTAGGCATTTTCCTGCTCGATGAAAATCGCGAGTATGCAGTATTGCGCGCCGCCAACAGCCAGGGTGGACAGGCTATGCTAGCGCGAGGCCACCGATTGAAGGTGGGACGCCAGGGTATCGTCGGAAACGTGACCAACACAGGCCGCTATCGAATTGCGCTGGATGTAGGCGACGATGCAGTCTTTTTCAACAATCCCGACTTGCCTGAAACCCATTCCGAGGCAGCTATCCCGCTTTTGATTGGAGAAAATATCATTGGCGCGCTGGATGTGCAAAGCACCGAACCAAATGCGTTTAGCGAAGATGACATCAAGATTTTAAGCCTTTTAAGTGACCAAATCAGCGTTGCCATCGAGAACGCCCGCCTATTTGATGAAACAAGACAGGCGTTGGCGCAAATTCGGGAAATTTACGCTGAGTCCAGCGAATCAGGATGGCTGGCGATGGTGAAAGAAACCAGCAGCAGTGGGTATCGCTATGCCAAGGGCAGCGTCGAGCCAGTACGCAAAAAATTCGAACCGGCTGGTACTACCACTGGCGAAATACTCGAAGTCCCAATCATTCTACGCGGGGAAAAACTTGGCGAGTTGAAAATCCGCCGCCCCAGACAACAATCTACCTGGACTGAAACAGAAGCCCGGATGTACCAAGCCATTGCCGAGCGCATGTCTTTTGCGCTGGAAAATGCACGCCTGTTCGCAGATGCACGCAGGCGCGCCAACCTAGAACGGGTTGCTGCCGAAGCCGCCACAAAAATCAGTTCTTCAGCGCGCGTCGAAACCATCTTGCGCACCGCCGCCGAAGAAATCAGCCATTTGATGGACGGTTCAGAAGTCTTAATCCAAATTCAACCTGGCGCTATCGAAAAACTTGACAACCAGTGACAAATGCAGAGTAAATTTATGAAACCATCTCCTGGCATATCTCTCTTAAAAATTCTCGCTGTTTTGTGGATATTCACCCTACTGGTTTCATGCGGTTTCTCTCCGCAAGCAGACGCCAAAGACAAGGAACCGCTTGTGGTGGAATTTACCGCATGGTGGGGAGATTACACAATCATTATCGCCCAGGAAAAAGGATTGTTCGAGAAACACGGAGTCAAGGTTCAGCCTGTGTACTACGACACCTTCTCTCTGGCCCTACCTGACCTGGCTGCCGGGCAAATCGACGGCGGATTGTTCGCCATTGGTGACGCAATCAACGTGTCGAGGCACACGGATTTGAAGGTTGTGGCTGTCTATGACAATGGCAGTTTCAACACCGTTGTTTCAGTCCCAGAAATTGGTCAGATTAGGGATTTGGCTGGCAAGCGGATTGGCGTCCAGGTTGGCACAAGTTATGAACTATTGATTAGTGAAATGCTTGCCTCAGCGGGGCTCAAAATGTCAGATGTCGCCCTGGTCAATATCGACCCTGAAAATGTGCCATCCAGCCTGGGAAAAACAATCGACGCAGGTTTCATTTACGAACCATATACATCTGAAGCAATCACAAAAGGAAATAACCTCCTGCTGAAAAGCACAGAATTTATCGGGCTATATCCTGACGTGGTAGTTTTCCGCAATTCGGTAGTCAGAGAACGCGGTGACGATATTCGCGCATTCTTGAAAGCCTGGTTTGAAGCGGTTGAATATCGCAGGCAAAACCCGGTTGAAGCGCGGCAAATCATTGCTGATTATTTCAATACACCCTTCAACGAAATAACGCCTGATGATTTGCTGGAAATCTTGAGCCTGGAAGATAACTACGAGATGTTCAAACCTGAAGAAAGCACAAATCGTTCTATTTACCGAACAGCCCGCCTAAATGCAGACTTCCTCGTCCGAATTGGGGTACTCTCCACCCAGCCAGACATGGAAGTCATCATCTCCCCGGCCTACCTGCCCTAAACCAGACCCTGTAAAAGTGAGTTTTTATGACGACAGGCGACCCAAAAAAATATTTGCCCGAACACGAGCAAGCGTCTCAGCGAGAGAAAAATACCTATCGCATTGGGTTATGGACCGGTATCCTGTTTACCGTAATTTCGATAGTTTCGACCATATCGACCATTCAAACCAGTCTCAATGCTTTTGGCGGGATTGCGATGACAACGGTCATCGCCGCAGTGAGTTTTTTCGCATCCTACCTTGCCCGGCGCGGAAACGCAAAAGCCGGAAGCGCCGTCCTAGTTTCGAGCATTCTGCTTCTATCTTTGTCCTTGCCCCTGCTTGCCAAAGGTCAGGGCGTTCCTCTGGCAGCACTTACTGTCATTGTCATCTCTAGCATTTCGATTTATACATTGCCATATAAGTGGGTAGCGCGGGTTGTATCCATAAGCATATTGATCGGTCTGGCTATCATCATGGCAGATGTCTTCCTGCCCGACCCGGGTATTCCCAATAACCCACAAGTTACCTACATCATCAGCATCATCGCAGGGATTATCTATGCGTTCGCCATCTTTCGCCGCGCAGGCACATTTCCGCTACGCGCCAAACTAATTGTTTCGTTCCTGCTCATCACGCTTGTTCCAATCATCACGTTGAGCAGTTATAACAATCGACTGACGCGTGACATCCTTACCCAACAAGCCGAGACCAACTTAAATAATTTGGCGATTAAAACTGCCACCAGTATTGATGCTTATATCACATCACAGCTGGACATCGTGCGCACGGAAGCACAGCAGCCCAGCCTGGCAAACTTCCTGCAATCTCAGTCCTTCGCCCGGATCGAAAATGAAACCATTGCCCTACAAACGCTCTTAACGTTTGCTCGCAAAGACCCTGTTTTTATTGTGTCCTATGCACTCCTGGATACACGAGGCAGGAATGTATTAAGCACCGACCAATCCCAAATCGGGCGCGATGAGGGAAGCTATGAATATTTCGCTACCCCTATCGCAAATGGCATGCCTTATATTTCTAATATCCTGTTCAAAACCAACTACCCTACCATTTACTTCTCAGCGCCTATCAGGGCCGAAAACGGTTCGATAGTGGGAGTCTTGAGAGGCGAATACTATGCAAGCATTTTCCAGAGCATCGTGCAAACCGTCAGCGGCGAGCGGGAGGCCGGCTATCAACTCCTGATTTTCGACAGGGACACCCTGCTCCGAATTGCTGGAACCAGCGAACGGGAGAAAAATTACATATCGTTCAAAGAATTTACCCCCAGACAAATCTTGGAGTTACAGGCGCAGCAAAAACTTCCACCTGGCGTTTATGAACAGACTATCTTTCCATCTCCCCAGTTTGTAGAAGGATTTGAAAATATCGCCGCGCAGGCCATCTTTAAGGTTACAGGGGGCAACCAAAACGAACCTGAAATTATCGTTGCCGGTAAAACCCTGTTTACTCAACCCTGGGTTGTCATAGCTCAACAAACCGCCGATCAGATTTATGCCCAGGCGAATGCCCAGGCGCGCACCAATGTGCTTTGGTCGCTTGGCCTGACCGTTTTTGCCTTACTGGCTGCGGTGGGCGTTACTCGCGTGATTTCACATCCGATTAGTACGCTTGCCGGGGTTGCCGAAAAAATTACCAGGGGCGACTTTTCGGCGCGAGCCGTTGTCATTACGGATGACGAAGTCGGCCAACTCTCGCGCATCTTCAACGAAATGACAAACCAACTCAGCCAGACCCTTTCAGGACTGGAGCAGCGAGTCGAAGAACGCACAGCGGCGTTGCAGTCTGCTAACAAGCAAAGCGCCCAGCGCGCCCGTCAACTCCAAAGCATCGCTGATGTCTCCAAAATCATTACCAAGGAGCAGAACATCGAGAAACTGCTCCCGCTCATTACTGACGTCGTAAGCGAACGATTTGGCTATTACCATGTAGGAATATTCTTGCTAGATGAAACGCGACGCGCAGCAGTGTTGCAAGCATCGAACAGCCCCGGAGGTCAGCGAATGGTGGCAAGCGGCCACAGGCTGGCACTCGGCACCGGTAGTATTGTCGGTTACGCCGCCCTGACAGGTAAACCGCGCATAGCGTTGGATGTCGGCGAAGATGCCGTTTTCTTCAACAACCCCAACCTACCTGAAACCCACTCCGAAATGGCCTTGCCATTGATGGTGCGAGGTACCGTGATTGGCGTTATCGACATGCAGAGCAAACAACCTGGAGCCTTTACCCAGGAAGATATTGACATTCTCTCTATCCTTGCTGACCAGGTTGCCATTGCCATCGAAAATGCCCGATTGTTCCAACAAACCCAAATCGCGCTGGATGAGTCCCAGGCAATTGTGCAATCCTTTTTACGGCAAGAATGGTCTGCGCTTGCCAGCAGGCAAACAACGATTGGTTATCTGTATAGTGGTATTAGCGGCAAGGCGCTCTCCTCGCCAGTGCAGACACCCGAAATCGAACAAGTCATCCGCAGGGGTACCGTCGTCAAAAAAGAAAACAAGGCCGACGAAAGTACCGGCCCAGTCCTGGCCATCCCCATCACCCTGGGCGAACAAGTCATAGGCGCAATTCGTGTTCAATCACCCAACCGAAACCGCAACTGGACTACTGAAGAAATCAACCTGTTGCGATCTATTTCAGAACGAGTTGGCCTGGCGCTCGATAACGCCCGTCTAGTTGCCTCCAGCCAGAAGCGCGCCGCAAAGGAACGCACCATCGGTGAAATTTCAACAAAAATCAGCGCTGCGACGGATATGGAAACCATTTTACAAACTGCTGTGCAAGAAATTGGCCGGGCCTTATCCAGATCAGATGTGGTGATTCAACTCACAGAGCCCGAAGAAGAGTGATGATTATGGAGACTTCGCAAAACAGCCATCCAAATTCAGCGCGACGCACAACCTCGTTGCGCACAATTTTCGCCACAAGTTTCTCGGGGCTGGCCATTCTGGTTGTTGCGGCTGTTATCATCACCTTGTATGTAGGGTTCAGCCAGCAAATACGAGAAGACCTGCGCAAGCGACTCATGAACCTGGCCGCTCTGGCTGCGCTTCAACAAAATGGAGATGAGCTAGTACAGATTTCATCAGAAAGTGACCCGTTATATTTGAAAGTCCGCGAACAAAACCAAATCATCGCCAATATTGACCAGGATATCGCTTATGTTTACACCATGCGCAAGGATGAACAGGGAATTTACTTCGTGGTAGACGTGGGCGGCCCCGAATACCAGGACACCGCCCAGCTCGGCGAACGTTACTTCAACTCCAGCCCCGTGCTGGCCGAAAATTTCGACACCCTTGAACAGGCCATTGCCGACCAGGATATTTACACCGACAGTTTTGGTTCTTTCTTGAGCGGCTATGCCCCTATTCGCAACAGTAAGGGAGAAAAAGTTGGAGTGATTGGCATAGACATTAAAGCAGAAACTGTCATTCAAAAAGAGCGGCAATTTCTCGCCGTATCCTTGTTAATATTCATCCTATCTGTTGTGATTATTGCCATCTCTGGTGTGGCAATTGGAAACAGCATTGCCAGACCAATCAGCGCATTGACGCATTCGGCCCACCGCATTACATCTGGCGACCTGTCACACCGGGTTAACATCAACACGCCGGCACGTGAAATCGATGAATTGGCAAACGATTTCAACCTGATGGCCAGTTCATTGCAAGACTTGGTAGACAGCTTAGAAACTCGCGTGGCCCAACGCACAGTAGAATTACAACAACGCACCCTGGAACTGGAGAACAAATCGAGGGAAACGGAGCGTCGCGCTAGTCAATTGAATGCAGTCGCCATGGTTACGCGCGCAATTTCTTCAATTCAAGATTTGGGCGATTTGCTCCCAAAAATCGCCTCGGTCATCAGCAAGGAGTTCAATTTTTACCACACGGGTATCTTCCTACTGGACGACGTCAAAGAGTACGCAATACTGGTTGCAAGTAACTCGGAAGGCGGCCAGCGGATGTTAAAGCGCGGCCACAAACTCAAAATCGGCGAGGTAGGTATCGTAGGTTTTTCGGCAGCAACCGGACAGGCGCGTATCGCGCTTGATACCGGAGAAGACATTCTGTACTTCGATAACCCTGATTTGCCAACCACCCGCTCCGAAATAGCGATTCCCTTAAGAATTGGTGGCGACGTCATCGGCATTCTTGACGTGCAGAGCGAACAGACAAATGCGTTCGACGAGGCACACGTCGAACTGTTATCGATTGTGGCAGACCAAGTAAGTATTGCCATCCAAAATGCTAGACAATTCGAGGCGGCGCAGAAAACTGCCCAGGAAGCCGAAGAAGTCTACCGCCGCTACATCCGCAGTGAATGGCGCTCGCTGGTGCGCGAAACTGGGAGATTGGGTTACCGCTACTCAAAAGCCGGGGTTGGCCCGCTCAAAGCACCAGTTCATTCGACAGAGGTTGAAGAGGCTGCGGCAACCGGCAAAACCAACGCATCGAAAAAAGAAACTCGCTCACAAATTGTTGTACCGATTAAGTTGCGCGGCGAAGTCATCGGAATTTTGAACGTCGCGTCAGATAGTGAACGCGCCTGGGAGCAGGATGAAATAGACATCACGGAGGCCATAGCCGAGCGCGTTGCATTGGCTGTGGAAAATGTTCGCCTGCTTGAATCTTCCCAATCCCAGGCAGCCCGCGAACGAACCATCAGCGCAGTGACATCCCGCATCAGCGCTTCGGTCAATATGCGCAGTATTCTGCAAACTGCGGTCGAAGAGCTAGGGCGTATCATTCCCGGGTCGGATGTAGTTATCCTGCTTGGCAAAGAGAACATCGAAAACCAGTAAGATGAGGCCATGACCATGAGACAATGGTTTAGAAATCTTTTATTTTCAGCGGAGGACGCCGACGCATCGTATGTGCGCCTGCTCCGTGCAATTTTGATTGCGATTATAGTGGGTTTGCTGGCTATCATCATTGCCTTGGCAATAACCCAGCCCGGCCAAATAAATACAGTAATTGTTTTGAGCGGTGTGTGGGCTCTGACTGTAGCATCTCTCTTTTTATCTTCCAAAAATATTTATTGGCCAGGAAAACTGCTCATCCCGCTTGCCATTCTAGGAAGTGTTACTTATATCGCCACGCAGGTACACGGTATCCATGACTCTTCAATGGCCGGGTTTCCTGCCACAATTGTGATTGCTGGGCTCTTGATTGGGCGGCGGGCTATCCCGTTCATCACCGCGCTGGCAATTGCATGCATCGCACTTATCGGCTATCGCGACATGACTGGCCTGACAGAGTCTTTTATGGCGCAACGCACCGGGGTCGACGACATCATTGTCTACGGAATGATCCAAGTGATTATTGGGTCCTCGCTCTCTGCGCTGATGAACCGATTGACTCTCGCGCTGGAACAATCTCAGAAAAACGAAAGAGCGCAGATGCTGGCAAACCAAGAATTACGAGAACTTCAAACAAGCTTGGAAGAACGCATTGCAGAACGCACCTTAGAATTGGAACAGCGTTCCCATGAATTGTCAGATCGCACCGTTCAGCTGGAGATTGCAAACATCCGTACCCAACGACGCGCCGCGCAACTCCAGGCAATATCAGATACCACTAAGGCCATTGCAAGCGTGCGCAATCTTAATGCCTTGCTACCGCGAATCGTGAATGTAGTGAGTGAACAATTCAATTTTTACCATGTTGGAATTTTCCTGACAGACGAAGCCAATCAGTTCGCTATCTTAAGTGCGGCTAATTCAGAAGGTGGTAAACGAATGCTGGCGCGCGGCCATCGGCTAGAGGTAGGAGCGCAAGGAATAGTCGGCTATGTCACAGGAAGCGGCAGGCCCAGGATTGCATTGGATACCGGCGCAGACGCAGTCTTCTTCAACAATCCTGACTTGCCCGATACTCATTCGGAAATGGCCATCCCCCTGGTCATTGAGAAGCGCATTATTGGAGCATTAGACATCCAGAGCAAGCAATCCAACGCATTTAACCAGGAAGACGTTGAAGTGCTTACTACCCTGGCAGACCAAATTAGTATCGCTATCGAAACCGCCCGGTTGTTTGAGACCAGTCAAAAAGCACTGGCCGAAGTCGATACCATCTATCGACAATATATACACCATGAATGGGGCCGGCTCAGCGCAACCGAAGAGGTCGTTGGTTTCCAACACACGGTCGCTGGAGCGCAGCCCTTAAAGTCCAGGCTACAGGCCAGGGAAATCAACCAAGCCTTGGAGAGCGGAAAAATCTCCGTCGAAACCGGGGATAATGCCACCCTGACCGTGCCGATTAAAGTGCGCAACGAAACCATCGGTGTACTGAATGTACGTGTTCCACGCAAAAGTATCTGGAAGCAGGACGAAATTGCAATTGCTCAGGCAATTGCAGACCGCGTGGCCGTCTCCGCCGAAAATGCCCGGCTGTTCCAAGAATCACAATTACGCGCCGAGAAAGAACGCACCATCGGTCAGATTTCCGAAAAGCTGAGCGATTCTATCAATCTGGAAAATATATTCCGCACAGCATTACAGGAACTCGGACAACTTGTTCCAGGGTCCGAAGTTTTTATCGAGTTTGAAACAGACCAACCAGCCTGACGACAGGATTCTCGCATGAATAGATTGAATTTACTCTATCGCGCTTTATCACAAAGCACACGCAGAGTGTTCTGGACGGTGACGGGCATTGCGATAGTACTGACCATCTTCAGCATTGCCCTGCTTCGGTCGCTCTTGCTGTCTGGGTCTATGCTAGACTTAATTGCGGTCTTGATACCCTACGCCTTGGCGTTTGTTGCCATCATCAGCGCTATCAGCCTGTTATACAACCGCGTTTTGTTCGGTGCCTGGCTTTTTTTCATTAGCACCCTGGCTGCCACACTGGTTATACCTTTCATACAGGAAGGGGTTGCCTTTCCAGCAGCCGTGCTCGTACTGGTCGTTACCGTTCTTATCCCCCTGCAAGCAACTGGCGGACGGAACGCGACGATGATTGCGGTGACCGGTTTTGTTGTGGCCGGCCTGATTATTGCAGTAGACATATTCTGGACAGGAGCCCGCGCCAAAGTTGCCCCACGCGACGTACCGAGCATCCAGGCGGCAACCATAGCCCTCGGACTGATTTTATTTACTGCCGTCCTGACACTCTATCCGTCATTCAATCTACGCACAAAACTCCTGGTCATTAGCCTGGGAGCCAGTTTGCTATCCGTAATTGCCGTCGCAGGGGCATCGACGTTTTATACCCAGGTGGCCCTCTCTAAAAACACACAAGAAAAACTTCTGACGGCGGCCAGAAATACAGCCGCTTCCATCGATTCTTACATCGAACTCAACACGGCACTCATCGAAACAGAAGCATCCTTACCTCTTTTTGGCCGGTATCTTGCTTCTTCGGGCGCCGGGAGACAAGGGCTTGCCGAGGTACGCAACACAGTACAAAGGCTAGCCCAACGCGACACCACACACATTAGTTCCTATGCCTTGCTAGACAGAAACGGCATCACAATATGGGATACTCGCAGTACCGGTATCAGCCGTAGTCAGACCAACCAGGACTTCTTTATCATCCCATTCACTACCGGCAGAACCTATATCAGTCCCGTGCGATTCGCTGCTGAACAAGGTGAGAATGTCTTCTACATCAGCGCGCCAGTACGCGACCCCGAGGACGGCTCTATCGTAGGCATACTGCGCGTAGAAATTCGCGCTTCACTCCTAGAAGATATAATCAAAAGTAACAATGACGCTGCCGGGCAAGCATCATATGCCATCCTTTTGGATGAGTACAACCTCATCCTGGTGGACCCTGTACACCCGGAATACGCCGGGCGTACTCCCGGTCAATTGAATAAAGCCCAGGTTGATTTCCTAAAAACACAAAATCGTCTGCCTGCCAGCGCAAACGAGAGCGAAATTTCCCTCGAAATGAGCGCTTTCGCTCGGGGTCTGAGCAATATCAACACAACACCGTTTTTTGAAAGCGGCGACCGCGCCTTCGGAGAAGCTGTCCAGGGTAGCGCCGTGTATATATCCAACCAACCCTGGAAGGTTGCATTCGTACAGCCAACTTCGATTGCCTTGTCACCTGTTTTGGAGCAAACCCGCGCCATTACAGCCGCCGCATTATTAACCAGCTTCCTGCTCGGAATTGCAACTCTCTTCGTTTCCCGGACAATTACCAGCCCGGTAGCGCGCCTGACTCGCGCCGCTGAAGAAATTTCGAGCGGCAACCTGGACACCCATGCAGACGTCCGCTCACAAGACGAACTCGGCACGTTGGCATCCACCATCAATGCCATGAGTGACCAACTAAAACAGACCCTGGCCGGGCTGGAAACAACCATCGCCGAGCGCACTGCCGACCTCGAACAGCGCGGGCAGGAACTTATCCAGCGATCCTCTGAGTTGGAATTGGCAAACCAGCGAGCGGAACGCCGCGCCGGGCAGTTGCTGGCTGTTTCGAAAGTATCAAACGCTATCGCAACCGTTCAAAACCTGGATGAACTGCTACCTCTCATTACGCGCACAATCAGCGAGACCTTTGGTTTTTACCACGTTGGCATCTTCCTTAACGATGCGAATCATCAATTTGCCGTTTTGCGTGCCGCAAATAGCCAAGGCGGCCAACGCATGTTATTGCGCGGGCACCGCTTGAAAATTGGCGAAACCGGTATTGTTGGTTACGTGACAGCAGCAGGTCGCCCCCGCATTGCGTTAGACACCGGCACAGATGCCGTCTTCTTCAATAACCCCGACCTGCCAGACACCCGTTCAGAAATGGCTTTGCCTCTACGCTCTGGCCCCACTGTAATCGGCGCGCTCGATGTGCAAAGCACAGAACCAAATGCATTTACCGAAGAGGATATTGAAATCCTAAGCGCCCTGGCCGGGCAGGTCAGTATCGCCATTCGGAATGCGCAGCTATTTGAAGAAACTCAGCGTCAAACCGCGGAGCTCAGAATGCTCTTGCAGCAAGATACCCGCGAACAGTGGAAACGCGTCATCCAAACCCAACAACAAAGCGGTTATTACTATGACGGCGCAACCCTCACCTCACTTGAAAAACCCGCCCAAAAAGATGACGAGGTCATCCTGATTCCGGTCACTGTGCGCGGGCAGACTATTGGCAGGTTGGGAATCCGCCCGCCTTCTGGCCGCAATCTGAAACCCGATGAACTGGATATCATTCAGGCGGTCAGCGAACGCTTGGCCGTCTCGGCAGAAAATGCCCGCCTGCTCGAAGAAACGCAAAAGAGGGCAAGCAAAGAACGCGCCATTGGCGAAATTTCATCCAAAATTGGCGCATCCATCAGCCTCGAAAACATTTTGCAAACCGCTGCAGAAGAGCTGAGTCGGGCCTTAAGCGGTTCTCAAATATCAATTCGGCTCAAGCGCGACGCCAAAACAGGAAAACAAGCATGAAATGGAAATTTCTCATCCCCCCTGTTTTTCAAGACGACGAAGAGAAAACCAATCGGGCAGCATCGGTCCATCAAATCGTTCTGGTTGTATTAGGCATCAGCCTGCTTGCATTTCCGATTGGCGCATTTGCCCCCGATGTACGAAGAATACTATGGAGCGCGAGTCTGCTGGTAAGTAGCCTGAGCATCATTAGCTTCGTCCTAAACCGGCGTGGGAAGGTCACGATAGCCAGTTATATTACTGTAGCAACAGCCACGGCCGCTTTTATTTATGTAGATTACACCGGACATGGCGATTCGCGTCCCTTGATGATTTTTTCCGTTGTCCCCATTTTTATCTCTGGCATGTTGTTGGGCGCGCGGACAACGCTCGGCACAGCCCTGACGTTGGGCCTTGCGCACGCCATTTTCGCATACATGAAATCACAAGGACTTTATACATTCGAGGCTGCTGAAATTTCTGAAGCGCAAAACATCATCGTGCCGTTGTTCGGGTATCTTTCTACAGCTGCCATGCTGCGCCTGGCAATTAGCCGCATTGAAAATCTTCTTAAGCAAGCCAAAGCCAACGAACAAACGGCGCGCCAAACCAATGAAATGCTTGAAGAAACGCAGCAACAAATTCAAGAATACGTTAGCCAGTTAGAAGCAAATGCACAAAAACTTCGAGAACAATCAGAAGCGTTGACCCAACAAACCAAAGAACTGCAAGAGGCCAACCGCATCAACAGCCGGCGCGCCATGCAGTTCCAGGCCGTGACCGAAATTGCGCGCGCCATCATTGAAGTACGAACCCTGGATGAACTCTTACCTCTAATTGCCCGTACGGTGAGCGAAAAACTCGGTCATTATCATACCGGCATCTTTCTGATTGACAGTTCGAAACAATTTGCTGTTTTGGCTGCCAGCAACAGCGAGGGCGGGCAGCGCATGTTGCAGCGCGGGCATCAGCTGGAAGTAGGAAAGACAGGCATCGTGGGCAACGTGGCAGCCAGTGGATTCCCACGAATCGCGCTCGATGTTGGCGAAGATATCACGTTTTTCAATAACCCCGACCTGCCCAACACACGCTCCGAAATTGCCCTGCCTCTCATTGCCGAGCAGCGTACCATCGGCGTCCTGGATGTTCAAAGCACTCAACCCAACGCCTTCGACGAAGAAGATATAAAAATCCTCTCCACTCTAACGGCTCAAATCGGCGAGGCCATCGAAGGTGTCCGCCGCTTGCAAGAAACGCAAAGACTGCTGACCGAAGCGCAGTCCATGTATCGTCAATTCATCCAAGCCAGCTGGGCGCAATTAATCAAAAAACGAAAACTGACTGGCTTGCGGTATGATTCCATCCGCATCACCCCGGCAGAACCCATCGATTCTCAGGAAGCGGAAAAAATTGCCGCCCAAAAAATTGTCGTGCAAAGCAGCGAACAAGATTCCTCACTGACCATTCCAATTATCCTGCGCGGCGAAACCATTGGAATTCTCGACATCCAGACTACCGGTAAGAAAATATGGGCAAACGATGAAATTGACCTGGTCCAGGCAGTTGCCGACCGCATCGCCATTGCAACCGAAAATGCTTGGTTATTCGAACAGACCACCGAGCGAGCAGAGCGCGAACGAAAAGTATCAGAAATCACTTCAAAAATCCGCTCGACGAACGACCCCGACGAAATGATTCAAATCGCCATCAACGAGTTAAAACAAACCCTCAGCATCAAAGACGTGCGAATTCTCCCTTACAAACCTGCGCAGGGCGATAAAGGCTAGGAGGATGTATGGCATATATTATCGCTGTTTCAAATGAAAAAGGTGGCGTGGCAAAAACCACAACAACGTATTCGTTAGGAGCCTCGCTGGCAGAAACCGGCAGGAAAATCCTGCTCATCGACCTCGACCCACAGGGCAACTTAACCCTTGCCAACGGAATCGAACCCGGAAAAGTGGCAAACACCAGCAACGATGTGATTCTGTCAGGGCTGGGCATCAAAGAGGCCCTGTGTAAAACCAGTACCCCGGGCATGGAAATTGTACCATCCAGCCCGGCTCTCGTTGACGCGGAACAACACCTGCCAGTTCGCAGTAATTACGCATTTTGCTTGAGCAACGCTCTCCGGGCAGAAAATCTTCCTTACGACTATGTGCTTCTAGACTGTCCGCCATCGATGGGAGCAATTACTTATAGCGCCCTGACCGCAGCGGAACTTTTGATTGTGCCAACCCAGGCCGAATATTTTTCCGCCTATGCGCTGCGTGATATGATGACTCTTATTCGCAAGGTGCGAAGAGATTCCAACCCGCGCCTGGCTTACCGCATTCTCATCACGCTGCTTGACCAACGCAACCGTACCCACAAAGTTATTCGCGAACAGTTGGAACAAACCTTTGGTAGTGGGTTGTTCCAAACAGTGATTGAAATCGATACACGTTTGCGCGAAAGTCCGATTATTGGCTTACCAATTACCCAGTATCGTCCGAATAGCCGTGGCTCGCAACAGTATCGCGTTTTGGCCCAGGAGTTAATCGATTATGTCCAGCAACAAAAAGATTCGCAATCGGCTTGACAAGCTATTTATCGAAATCGAAAAGACCGAGGGCGAAGAGGCCAGCGTCAAGCGACCTGCTGACAGGCAAATCTCGGAGATGCCGACAACAACGCGCAGCAGACATTCTGCGCCCATGCCTGTTGATGTTGCTGGCGTGACAACGGTAGTAAGTTCCGACGCTTCGGTCTTCTCCATCCCATTCCAGGTTGCATCAGACTGGAATCTGTTGCAGTTGGAGGCAGAACCCACGCATGATTGGCAGGAAGCCGAGCAAAGTTTGGTTCGGCAGGTAGCAGACCAGTTAGGGCTGGCCATCCAAAACGCATACCTCTTCCAGCAGACCGAAACCCAAAACGCAGAGTTGGCCGTCTTGAACGAAATGGCGCGCGAAGTTTCATCACTGCTATCAGTCCAGGACGTTGCTCAGGCAATTTACAAGTACGCAGGCCGATTAATGGATGTGACAGACTTCTTTGTTGGTATCTACCATCCAGAAACAGAAGAAATATCTTTCCCTGCTATTTATTTTGATGGGGTTCGGTCTAATATCGAAAAAACCAGTCTGGGCAACGGTCTGACTGCCAGGGTCATCCGTGAGCGCGAAGCGATCCTGTTGCCAGACCGTGTAAAGGAACGCGCCGAGGCAATGGGAATAGAAATCCTGTTACTGGGCGATAATGTCATTCCTCAATGCTGGTTGGGCGTGCCACTGGTGCTTGGACAACAAGTTTTAGGTGCAATTGTCGTCCAAAGCACAAAATTGCCCAATCTTTATACTGAACGGCATAAAGACCTGCTTACTGCGATGGCAAGCCAGATTTCCATCGCCATCCAAAATGCGCGCTTGTTCGACGAAACCCAAAAACGTGCATCTGACCTTGCCGGGTTGAATGAAATCCTGCGGGCCGCTTCAACAGAAATTGACCTGCAAAAAATTATCGAAGCAACCTATCAAGAAATGCACAACCTGTTCACTATGGATGCTTTCATCCTGGCCCTGTACGACTCAAAAGCCGAAATCCTAGATTACAAATTTATGGTGGACGAGGGCGTGCGCTATGAATTAGGCCAGGTTAAACTCAACGAAAGCATAATGAGTCAAACTGTGCGCAGCAAAACACAACGTTTGATTCTGCGCACACCACAAGAAGTAAAGGAAAAGGAAGAATCCGGCAACAAAATTGGCAACAAAAGTAAAGTTTCGGCCTCGCTAATGTATGTCCCAATGCTAAAAGGGAATGAAGTTATTGGGGTTATTTCCCTGCAAAGTTATCAATACCAGGCATATACACAGAGCGACATTACCCTGCTGGAAAACATCGCCAACCAACTGGCAAACATTGTCCAAAACGCTTTCCTTTACGCGAACCAACAGAAAACGTTAAGCGACCTGGCATTGATTAACCGTCTGACCTCCACAGTCAGCAGTTCACTTGAAATCCAAAGCAGTCTCCAGGTAATCGCGGAAGAATTGCAAAAGACCTTCGATATCGGTCATGTCGGCATAGCCCTGTTCGATTCAACCTACACCAACCTGACCCTGACAGCCGATGCGCCCCTGCCTGCTGATGGCAAAGGAGATATAGGAATTGTCATCCCGGTAGCAGGCAGCCTGGCAACCGAGCAAGTCCTCGAAACCAAAAAACCCGTATTCATTTACGATGTGGTGAATAATCCATTAACTATCAACGTCAAATCGGTTATGGAGCGGCGAGGCACAAAAAACATGTTGATTTTCCCGCTGCTCTCGGGCAACGAGGTGGTCGGCACGGTAGGATTCGATACTTTCAACCTGGAACGAACTTTCTCGGATGATGAAATCCAACTCGTAGAAACCATTTTATATCAGGTAGCGACATCCATTCGGAACGCACAACTCTTCTCGCAGACCCAATCTTCCGAGGAACGATTGCGCCGCCAAAACGAATACCTGGCAACCGCCACTGAGGTCAGCCGACTGATAACCTCCACGCTGGACATGGATATCTTGTTCAGCCGCGCGGCAGACCTGATTCGATCGCGCTTTGGTTATTATTTTGTTGGCCTGTTTACTGTAGACGATAACAGTTATAACGCAGTCTTGCGAGAAGGGACCGGTGAGGCAGGCGAACAACTGAAACACCGCCAATATTCAGTACCGTTAGGGTCAAAATCTGTGATTGGATCTGTGACAGGAACCGGCTCAACCTTAGTCATCAATAATACCGCGCTTGACCCTCTTTATCGGCCCAACCCCCTTTTGCCCGAAACCCGCTCACAGGTTGGCATCCCACTTAAAATTGGCGCCCGCGTCATCGGCGCGCTGGACATCCATTCAGACGAAATCAACACCTTCCACCCTGAAGAGATAGCCGTACTGGAAACACTTGCCGACCAAATCTCAGTGGCTGTTGAAAATGCCCGCTCGTACGATACGGCGCAGAAAGCCATTGAAGAGATGAAACAACTCGACATCATCAAGAGCCAGTTCCTGGCCAACATGTCCCACGAACTACGCACTCCGCTCAACTCGATTATCGGCTTTTCGCGCGTCATCCTGAAAGGAATTGATGGGCCAATCACCGAACAACAACAGCAAGACCTGTCGGCTATTTACAACTCGGGCCAACACCTGTTGGGATTGATTAACAATATTCTCGACCTGTCTAAAATCGAAGCAGGCAAAATGGAATTGACACCCGAGGAACTCAATATAGCCGACGCCATCGCCAGCGTCATATCTACATCCGCCGGCTTGGTCCGCGATAGGCCCATCAAACTTGTTCAGGAAATCGAAAGCGGGTTGCCCACCGTGCGCGCTGATCCGATGCGCCTGCGTCAAGTGATGCTGAACCTGATTTCAAACGCAGCCAAATTCACTGAGGAGGGCTCCATAACAATCCGCGCCAGCCTGCACACCCCATCCACCGGTGTGCCTGAAGTCATGGTCAGCGTAACCGATACCGGCCCTGGGATTGCGCTTGAAGACCAGAAAAAACTATTTCAGGCCTTTTCGCAGGTCGATTCCTCCGCGACCCGCAAAACCGGTGGCACCGGCCTCGGACTGTCCATTTGCAAACGCCTGGTCGAACTACACGGCGGCAAAATCAGCGTCCACAGCGCGCCGGGCAAAGGCAGCACTTTCTACTTTACCATCCCACTGTTCAAAACTCTAATTCCTCCGGAGATGGAGGAGGAAGAGCGCACCATTTTGTGCATTGACGACGATGCTCAGATTATCAACCTCTATGAACGCTATCTCAAACCGCAAGGATTCAAAGTCATCGGGGCAACCAACGCAGCCACAGCCAAAGATATTGCCCGGCGCATCAAGCCATACGCAATTACCCTCGACATCATGATGCCAGAAGTAGATGGCTGGTCAGTCTTGAAAGAACTCAAAGCCGATCCAGAAACCCGCAACACCCCAGTTATTATTTGCAGCATTGTGGAAGAAGAAGAAAAGGGTTTCAGCCTGGGCGCCGCCGATTACCTGGTCAAGCCCATCTCGCAAGAGGACTTACTTGGCTCACTGCACCTGCTCAATGGTGATGGAAGCATCAAAAATGTCTTGATTATCGACGATTCGCCAGACGACCTGCGCCTCATGGAAAAAATCATCACAGAAAACGGAAAATATCATGTACTGATTGCGCAAGGCGGTGAGGCGGGTTGGGAAATGCTGCTGAATAAACGCCCAAATGCGGTTATCTTAGACCTGTTCATGCCCGACATGAACGGATTCACAATCCTGGAGCGGCTCCGTACCACACCAGAACTGCGTGACCTTCCTGTAATTGTCGTGACAGGAGTGGAATTAAATGCAGAACAGAAAAAGCAACTCGATAATTTTGGAAAAACCTTGCTACAAAAAGGAATGATAGGCGAACAAGAATTGTTCGAAACGCTGGATAAAGCACTCAAGCGGTTGGAATCACCATCATAACAGGAGCAGGAATGCCTTTTGTAATTCGTTGTCTGGACTGTGGGCACGAAACGCCTTACCATCCACTTACAATTAACTGTCCAAACTGTAAAAGCCAATGGAGACAGGCCGTATATGATTACGAAGAAGCGGCTCACACTCTTGTGCAGGAATTGCCTCGTCGCCCGTTTGACTTGTGGCGCTACCGAGAAGTGTTGCCCGTCCGCAGCCCAAACCCTGATCTATACCTGGGAGAAGGTGGCACGCCCCTGATTCGCGCCGTCAATATGGGCATGATGCTCGGATGCCCAGGCATTTACATCAAGGATGAACGCCAGGGGCCAACCGCCTCATTCAAAGACCGCCAGGCCGCACTGACCATTGCCGCACTCAAAGAAGCAGGGATTACCGAATTGGTTGCCGCCTCCACAGGAAATGTCGCCATCTCCTACTCGGCCTATGCCGCCCGGGCAGGCATCAAACTATGGGCCTTCGTCACCAGCCTCGTCCCGGCGGTAAAAATGCGCGAAATAGCCCTGTATGGTAGCCAGGTTGTCAAAGTGACCGGCTCGTATGACCAAGTGAAGCAAATCGCCGCCGAATTTGCCCAAAAACGCGGCCTGTATCACGACATGGGAACCCGCACCATCACCTCGGTCGAGGGGATGAAAACCATCGCTTATGAAGTGTCAGAACAACTGACCGAACAACTCGGCCCACCCAAAGACGCGCCTCCTGGTAAGTTACGCTGGCGTACCCCTGATTGGTACATCCAGTCTGTTAGCGGCGGTCTCGGTCCGGTCGGTGTTGCCAAAGGCTACAAAGAAATGATTCGAATGGGACTGACCGACCGACTGCCCGGCATCATCGCCGTCCAGTCTGAAGGCTGCGCCCCGATGGTTCATGCCTGGAAGGACGACCTGGAAGAAGCCATCCCTGTCACCAACCCGAAGACCCATATCGAGACGCTTGCCACTGGCACGCCAGGACGCTCCTACAACCTGCTGCGGAGTGAGATGAAAGAGCATGGCGGCCTGTTCGAGAGTGTAACAGATGAAGAAGCCTTTCGAGCAATGCACGTCCTAGCCAAGATGGAGGGAATTTCCGCCGAGCCAGCCTCAGCCGTGGCTTTTGCCGGGTTGTTCAAACTCATCCGCGCCGGAGTCATCAAACCAACCGACATCGTGGTCGTCAACTGCACCGGACACACCATGCCCGCCGAGCCGCTCGTATTGGGCAGTGGCTGGGCGCGCAATGTGGTCCTGCCGCCGGCCGAATCAACCGCTGTCAAAACAGACACCGAAGAAGAAGGCTTATTGGCTGCCCTCAGCAGGGTAGCGCCTGACCGCTTCCCACGCGTCGCAATTGTAGATGACACCGCCGATGCCCGCCGCCTGGTGCGCCGCATTCTGCAATCGCAGGGTGATTTCACCATCTTCGAAGCCGCGAGCGGACGCGAAGGCCTGGAACTGGTCAACCGAGAACACCCCGATTTACTCATCCTTGACTTGATGATGCCTGAAATGGACGGTTTTGCAGTGCTGGAAGCAATGAAGTCCAATCCCGATACTGCTGAAATCCCGGTCATCGTCTCCACCGCCAAAGAATTGACCATCGATGAAAAAAATCGCCTGCAAGGTCAAATCCAGGCCCTCATGCAAAAAGGGGACTTCATGAGCGATGAGTTCTTAGAAGAAGTAAAGGCGCTCTTGCGATAAAACCCAGGCCTTCTTACTTTTTTGTCAGGAATCACTCTTACACGGGCAATACCTAACAAAACTGTGTATGCCCGTGTGCCCTTTAATATGGAATGATTTTGTTGTAGCGTTCAACCGAAACTAGAATGAGCGCATGACTACACATGCCTTTACAAGTAGGTTTATAGAAAGGATTACGATGGCTGCCAAAACGCGACAGGGCCTGGGGATTGTCGCTGCTCTGTCATCAGCAATTTTCCTGGGAATGAACCCTGTGCTTGGCCGCTGGGCCATCCTGGCAGGATTTTCCCCTTTGCTCGTGGTCGCCATACGAACCGGACTGGCTGCGATGATGATGCTCGCCTACTTGTTAATTTTCAAACGCCAGTTCTTGTACATCTTCCCGGTTGGCTTGTTTGGATGTTTCCTGGCGGGCGCGCTCAATGGATTCGGCTCTCTGCTCTACTACCAGGCGCTCGGGTCGCTCCCCGCCAGCCTGGGTCAACTGCTCTACTCCCTCTACCCGCTCTTCGTTGCGCTGTTTACTTTCCTTGACCAGCAACCTGTCAGCCGATTAACATTTATCCGGGTTGGGATTGCCGCCGTTGCCGTGTTCCTGCTCACCAGCGCCGATGGGGTCAACGCGCCCCTGCCCGCCGTTTTGATGATGCTGGGAGCAGCCGTCCTCTACGCGCTCCACATCCCCATCAACCAGCGTGTCTTGTACGAAATTCCGGCCCCCACTGTCACCTTGTACACGCTCCTTTCAATGAGCCTGGTCACCATCCCGTTCTACCTGATATTCGACCGCACCCCACCTGCGCCTGGCGCCTCGTGGACTCCCGTCATGCTCTTGACTCTGGTGACATTCGCCTCACGCCTGACCCTTTTCTTGGGCATTAAAAATATTGGCGGCTTGCAGGCCGCGCTGCTGGGACTGAGTGAACTTTTCATCACTTTTATTTTAGGGCATTATCTCTTACAGGAATCTCTGACCACGCTCCAAATTCTCGGCGCGACCATTCTCGGAATCAGCATGCTGCTGGTCGCGCTGGAAAAACAAGACCCCACCCGACGACATCCAAAAGGCGGCTGGCTGGCCTGGCTGCACCCGCCTGAAGTCAAACCCTGGAGTTTGCAAGATTAAAACCGGGGTTGTATAAAAAGTGGTAACTACTTTGACAATGTCACATTACCCGGAATCCCCGCTGTTTTGTGCGGCTAGCCGGCTGGCGGTAGAACGCGCCCGATTGATCAGATGTTGAATCACGATGTCAATCGCGTCCTCGATGGACAACTGCGGCAAAGGCAAGACCGCGCGCAACAGTTGACGAACGTTGGCGGTGGAGAGCGCAGGCAAGACCTCGACTTCCAGTTGGTGCATCAACTCCGGATCGCGCGCATAGGTCTGGGACCACTCCAACTTGGTCTGCGCCACGAACCACAGTGCCAGAGCAGTCAGCGCCAGATGATGATCCCAAGCGCGGTATTTCAGCGCCTGAAACTCATCCCACCCCAGCTCGCTCTTGGCATCCTGGAAGGTGCGCTCCGTCAGGAAGCGCCAGCCACTCCACTCGATCAATGTCCGCGTCGGGGTCTCCGCAGGGGCATTCAACAAGGTGTAGCTGATGTCCCCACCGGCGTCACGACGCATCACCAGCCACTCTGCGAGCGCCGGTGAGCCGGGGGGACCGTCCACACGCGCCGGGTCGCAAACTCCGCCTCCAGCCACCCGCGCTCTGTGCAACGCACGC
>Ga0101944_10002636_pt1 | contig 28130 bp, 32 predicted proteins | sample DewCreD2012metaG_FD_75245 | JGI IMG/M metagenome (GOLD analysis project Ga0101944, IMG submission 75245) | Hot spring sediment bacterial and archeal communities from British Columbia, Canada, to study Microbial Dark Matter (Phase II) - Dewar... ... | reverse complement strand
TTAAAGTTCCTTCGTGTAGAAGCTGCTCTTTAATTATGTTGATTTTTACTTCGTCAGATATTTCTCTTTGACTAAGAATTGATTCGAGGTTGAAAGGATTGTTGTTCATAAGAATACTATTATTTAATAAAATATTACTTTTATGTATTCAAATATATCAATGAAATAAAAAAGTAACCACAGAATTTGATTTATACCCAAATAATTATTGTGAATATCACAGCTGTCCAAAATAAAATAGAAGAGGGCAGAAAGATTTAATTAAATACAGTATTGGACAGATTATTAAATTTCTCAGATTCAACCCATCCTCTAAAATAAGTTTTCTTGTCTATTATCAAAAGAAAAGTCTTCGGGTGGCTTAAACGGACTATCTAACCAATGTGTTAAATCTATTTTAACAAACAGATTCATTCTTAAATAAGCAATTAAGTTAGACAGACTCCAGCCGTATTTTGCTATTTCTTTTAAATATCTGAGCAGCAGTAATGTAATCATTGCTGTCCAAATCTGTATCCACATTGCATTTTCGCTTGTACCAATAAATGATTTGATTTTTAAGTGTTGTTTAAGTTCCTTAAAGAATATTTCTATCATCCATCTCTGTTTATATATAACTCTGATATTGTAGATGCTGTCCAAGTAAAATTGTTAGTTATTATCTCAATAACCCGTTTTTCCTTCTCATTATAAATTGCAACCCGCCTTAAATTTTCGGGATAATGTGTTTTTGTTTGTTCACCGGTTAGTTTTATTATTTCATCTTTTATTATATGTTCCACATCTGTCCAATATAAATTTATTTATGTGGCTAAAGATTGACCATGCTTTTAATTTTTTATCTGCAATAAATGTTGATTAGATGTGTTTTTTTTCTATTACAGTTGGATTTATCCAACTGTAATTATAAAGATTAGGATATTATGGGCTTTAGTCACATATATAACGAATTTAGATTTTTTTGAACTAAAATCTGAGTTTATTAATCAGTTTTAAGTTTATTTTGGACAACACTGACTATTCTACATCATTAGAACTGCTCTCTGATAAAAGAGAGATGTTACAATGATTTTATTTAATTTACATTTTGTTATTTTAAAAATTATGGTCAACCTATGGAAGAATATAAAATTTACTGGACCAAAACCGACGAAGCCCCACTACTTGCAAGCTATTCTTTGCTTCCAATATTAAAATCCTACACAAAAGGAACCGGAATTAAATTCGTGGAAAAAGATATATCACTTGCAGGTAGAATTATTGCAAACTTTCCGGACTATCTCACAGAAGAACAAAAAATTCCCGACCACCTTGCAGAGCTTGGCGATTTAACTCAACATCCCGATACAAACATTATTAAACTTCCCAATATCAGTGCTTCGGTTCCACAGTTAAAAGCAGCAATAAAAGAATTGCAGGAGAAAGGATATAAAATTCCCGATTACCCGGAAGAGCCAAAAACAGATGAAGAGATAAAATTAAAAGAGCGATTTGCAAAAGTACTTGGCTCTGCAGTTAATCCTGTTTTACGTGAAGGAAATTCTGATCGTCGTGCAGCAGCATCGGTCAAGAAGTTTGCGCAAAAGTATCCGCACAAAATGATGAAACCGTGGTCAAAAGATTCAAAGACCCGAGTTGCATATATGAAGCAAAAAGATTTTTACGGCTCGGAAAAATCTGTAACTATGGATAAAGATGATGTTGTTAATATTGAGTTTGTTGATTCAAAAGGAAGCACAACTATTTTGAAAGAAAGTCTTAAACTTCTTAAAGATGAAGTTGTTGACAGTGCAGTAATGAATGTTAAAGAACTCAGAAAGTTTTATGCAGAACAAATTGAAGAAGCAAAGAAAGACAATGTTTTGCTTTCACTTCATCTTAAAGCAACGATGATGAAAATCTCTGATCCGATAATGTTTGGTCACGCTGTTTATGTTTACTACAAAGATGCACTTGATAAACATGCAGATACATTAAAACAAATTGGTGCAAATGTAAATAATGGTTTGATGGATGTTCTTGAAAAACTAAAAAAACTTCCAGACGATAAAAGAAAAGAAATTGAAGATGATATAAACAAAGTTTATGAGTATCGCCCTGAACTTGCTATGGTTGATTCGAGAATCGGGAAAACAAATCTTCATGTACCGAATGATATTATAATTGATGCATCAATGCCTGTAGTGATTAGAGACGGCGGCAAGATGTGGAATAGAAAAGATGAGCTTCAGGATACGATTGCAATGATTCCGGATCGCTCTTATGCAACAATTTATCAGGGAATGATTGAAGATATTAAAACCAATGGACAGTTTGATCCAGCAACAATGGGTGCTGTTTCCAATATCGGATTGATGGCAAAGAAAGCTGAAGAATACGGCTCACACGATAAAACATTTGAGATTAAAGCTGACGGCATTGTACGCGTTATAAATTCAGAAGGAAAGGTTTTGATGGAACAATCCGTTGAAACCGGAGATATTTTCAGAATGTGCCAGACAAAAGATGAAGCAATTAAAGATTGGATTAAACTTGCAGTTAACAGAGCGAGAGCTTCCAATACTCCTGCAATTTTCTGGCTTGATGAAAAAAGGGCACACGACAGAGAAATTATCGCAAAGGTTAAAAAGTATTTGACTGAACAGGATACAACCGGACTTGAAATAAAAATTCTCAAACCTGTTGATGCAATGAAATACACTCTCGAAAGAACACGAAAAGGTTTGGATACAATTTCTGTAACGGGAAATGTTCTTCGTGATTATTTAACTGATTTGTTTCCGATACTTGAGCTTGGTACAAGCGCAAGAATGCTTTCAATCGTTCCGTTACTTAAAGGCGGCGGATTGTTTGAAACAGGCGCCGGCGGCTCTGCACCAAAGCATGTTGAACAATTACTTAAGGAAAATCATATAAGATGGGATTCACTTGGCGAGTATTGTGCGCTCGTTCCTTCTTTTGAAATGATTTATGAAAAAACAAAAAATCCAAAAGCAAAAATCCTGGCTGATACACTTGATATTGCAATCCTGAAATATCTTGAAAATGGCAGAATGCCATCTCGCAAAGTCGGAGCGATTGGTAATCGTGGAAGTACATTTTATTTTTCACTGTATTGGGCAGAAGCATTAGCAAATCAAAATGATGATGTTGAATTAAAAAATCGTTTTACAAAAATTTATAAAGAGTTATCTGCTAACGAACAAAAAATTGTAAACGATTTAATTTCTGTGCAAGGTAACCCCGCTGATATTGGCGGATATTATTTGCCGGATGATAAAAAAGCTGCTGCAGTAATGCGTCCCAGTGAATTGTTTAATAAGATAATTGATGAGATGTAGAAAAAGATATTTTTACGTTTAATGGCTTAGTGTAGCAGCAGTAAGGTATTGGAGAATAATTTCGTTTGCCCGTAATAGATGTTAAAATTATCATAAAACACAAATACCACCGTACTTTGTTAGCGTTTCGTACTTTATTCATTTCATCTTTACAAATTTATATACTTCGCTCCAACTTGGTTCTTTTCCTGTGAGCAAAATAGATACTCTGAAAATCTTTGCGGCAATTTTTCGAAGCAGATAAAAAGTTAAAAGCAATATCAAAAATGAACCTATCAATTGCGAGATTCCAACTTCAGTTATTGCCCATCGCATTGGCATTGAGGTAGCAGATGTCAGTGGAAACCAGGAAAGAAATACCGATAAACCACTATCAGGGTCTCGGGTTACCAAAAAAGATGCAATCACAAAAACCACTGGCAACATCATAAGTGAACTTTTACCTGAATTATTTGGGTCAGTAATAACAGAAGCTATGGCAGCAAGTATCGCATTCCAAATTAATACGCCAATTAAGGCAAAAGGTAAAAACAAAGCTATTGATGGTAAGTGCAAGTACTCGAGTATTGTTAAAACAGAAGCTCCTGTAAATTGAAAGTATATTACTCCACCCAAAATAAATAATAAAGAATAAGTTATCATTGAAGAGATTCCGGTTAGTGTAATTCCCAGAATTTTTCCATCCATCCAAACTTGCGGACTGATAGCTGATACAATCTGCTCGGTTATTCTAAGTTGTTTCTCGCCGGTTATTGCGGTAAACTGATAAGCAAAACTAAGAAACACAGCCAATATCATTAAACCGGCAAAAAAGTAGGAGAGAATTAGTCTGTTACTTGAATTGTCCTTAATGATGAATGTTTCTTTGGTTGATGCAGGCGATAACACAGAAGCTAACTGTTCAGCACTTAAACCTAACTTTTGCATTTCAATCTGTTGATGATAAATATCAAGATGTGTCTTAAGCTTCTTTATATCTCTGTTGTTTTTGTAAGCATAAAGTTCAATTGTGCCGTTTTTTATATCGAGCAAAACATTGTTTTTATTCTCGTTTAATCCTTTGATAAAAATATTTTTCTGGTCGGACGCAAGCTGTCGAACCGTAAAATTATTTTTTAAAATTTCCGTTAAAGTTCCATTGTTATCATTAAGTACAAATACATTTATTTCAGGAATACTTTCAGAAAGGGCGTATTTACCACCAAAATATAATGTACCCGAAAGAAGCAGCATTATTATCAATCCGATTGCTTCGTTTTTGGGTTTAAAGAAGCGACTGTATTCCCACCGGGTTACAGTTATTATTTGTTTTATGTAATTCATAACTAATGGTTTTTTACAAGGTAAAGAAATATATCATGCAAATCGGGTTTATGAGTGGAGATATCAAAATCTCCCTCTAACTGTGCAAGGTTTGATAGTACAGTTTTCATATCAGAGTTCTGTCCGAAAGTAAGTTTCACTATTGAATTTTCGATAACATCTATATTTTCTGCCTCCTTAAAATTCTTCAATGAATTTTCATTCAAAGCTGATTTATAATGTAATTCAATAATCTTCTTGTTCTCAAAAGTTTTGTAAATTTCTGACAAACTCCCGTTGTATAATTCTTCTCCCTTGTTTATCAGAAAAACTTTGTTTGCTATTTTCTCAACCAATTGCATCTGATGGGCACTTAATAAAATTGTCGTTCCCTGATTATTAATTTCTCTAATGAATTCGATGAACAACTCCTGATTCAAAGGATCCAATCCGGAAAATGGTTCATCGAGAATAGAAAAAATCGGCTTATGGAGAATGGAAGCTATAAACTGAATTTTTTGTTGGTTTCCTTTCGAAAGGACTTGTAACTTTTCTTTGGCTCTATCAGCAAGACCAAGTCTTTCTAACCATTCAAGAGCAGATTTTCTTGCTTCTGTTTTATCCATACCTCTGATTGAAGCAAGATAAACCAATGATTTTATAATGGGTATATCAAGATAAAGACCTCTTTCTTCTGGAAGATATCCAATCTGGTTGGCTTTAGGCAAGCTATGTTTATTTCCGTCTAAATTCCACTCAATCTGACCATCATCGGCTTTAATGATATCAAGTAAAATTCTCAGGGTTGTTGTTTTACCTGCACCATTAGGTCCTAGAAAAGCGAATATATCTCCTTGATTAATCGAAAATGAGATATTGTTAAGTGCTTTAACACTAGAGAAACTTTTGCTTAATGATTTTACTCTTAGCACAGTGTTTTGCATTGTATAAATTATGTTTTTGTCTTCTCGGTATGAACGCTAACAAAATTCTTTACAAAATTTCGATAACTATCAGGGCAAGGTTATTGAGTATATTTTTCTTTGAATTAACTGTACGAAATTACAGAAAAATTTTTAATGAAAACCACCTTTTATTTATTATTTCTCACTACATTCTCCGCCATTCCATCAAACACAAAATAGTGAAATCGTGAAATGATAAAGACATAAACTGCCGGATTAGTTTTTTACTCAAAGAAGGTAATTCAGATAGTTATCGCTATTAACAAGCTCAATACTTGAGTTATTGTATGTGCTTGTGAAAGATTTTATTTTTTTCAGTTTGGCAGTTGGTGAATATTGTTTGAACTCACGTTATTTGAGAAAAAACTAATACTACAACTTTGTTTTTTTGCAAAAAATGAAGGGCGGGATCACGTTATTTGAGAATTTTTATACTTTTTTGCCAATTTTAAAATTTTACCCTGCGTTTTTTGAAAATTTTAAGCGTTTTTATGTGATTTTGTAACATATGTTACAGTAAAGAGTGTTACAGTCGTCTGACATTGTGTCATACTGTCATTTCTTGCGTTTTTTTTGCTTTGGGGGCAAAGTAACCAAAGCATTTTTGGTTTGGGGAAAGAGTAACCAAAGCATCCTTGCTTTGGGGGCAAAGTAACCAAAGCATCCTTGCTTTGGGGGAAAGAGTAACCAAAGCATCCTTGCTTTGGGGGAAAGAGTAAGAGTAAGATTAAGAGTAAGAGTAAGAGTAAGAATGTTAAATGCTCAATGTTCAATTAACAATTAACAATTAACAATGACCAATTAACAATGACCAATTAACAATGACCAATGACCAATTAGGTTAAAATATGAAAGTAAGAGAAGGATATTACTCGGAGCAAATACGCAATGAAGCCTTTGCTTATGTAGATTTAAATAAGCAACAGCGGAAGGTTTTAGAAGTAATAGAAAAGTGGCAGCCAATAAGTAATGACAGAATTGCATCACATCTTGGCTGTTACCCACATCAGGTTACACCCAGAGTTTTGGAGTTAAGAGAACTCGGTTACGTTGAATACTGTGGAGAAGGTGAAAGCACAATAAGCAAAAGAAAAGTATCACTCTGGCGTATAAATCGCAAAGGCAGACAGTTGCAGTTACCGCTTTGATAATGTTAAATGTTCAATGCTCAATGCTCAATGCTCAATTAACAATTAACAATGAACAATTAACAATGAACAATGACTAATGACCATACTTCGACAGGCTCAGTAGCCAATTACCAATTACAGAGATAAATAATGAAACAAATATATATAGCTAAATTTAATGGATTCTGTAAGAGCCACATAAATGGTAAAATAAAGAAAGGTAAAAGAAATGCGAACAAAAAATCAAATATTAGAAAAAAAGATAAACTTTCTGGCGGAAGTAACGGAAGAGGAACTATTCAACCACTTCTTTATACGCCACCAGAAAACGATGATAAAAATGTGCAACAAAATCTTAGAATCCAGCAAGGATAAAGACTTGATAAGATTTGCAACAGATATTTTAAACGTAATTGAACCAGATTGGTTTAAAGTGAAGAAGTAGAATAAGAGTAAGAATGGTCAATGGTCAATGGAGATAGGGGATTGGGAATTGGGAATTGGGAATTGTTAATTGGGAATTGTTAATTGTTAATTGGGAATTGTTAATTGTTAATTGTGCATTGTTAATTCTACATTCTACATTCTACATTCTACATTCTACATTGTTCTAAGAATAAGTTAAAGTTAAATAGAAGGGAAAAATGGTTTGTAAATGTGGGCACGATAATTTTCACGTTTTAAAGGTACTAAGAGATCGAAGACAAGTAAACGGCAAATTTAAAGTAAATGATCATATTGACTCCAGAATAATTATTTGTCGTTTATGCGGGAGGCGATATTTGACCGAGACTAAAATAACAGCAGAAATTTACGATAAAAATTACAGATTAGTTATAAGAGACAAAGACGGAGAACATTTGTATGATGAGAGTTGATGAATTAATGTTTAATGCTCAATTAACAATTAACAATGAACAATTAACAATTTCCAAAATCCAACATCCAATTTCCAATAACCAATGACTAATATAAAAGAAGAATTAAGAAGGATAATAAGACGATATTATCAGGCTGGAAGTCCTGAGAGGATTCGTAAAGAGATAAAGAAATATTTAGAAAAAAAATTCTCAAATAACTTGGAATCTGAATTTATAGAAAAATTAAGGAAAGAAGTAGAGAAAGAATTTGAGAGAGAATATATAAAAAATAACACTGCAGCAAGTAGATATTTAGAAGAAGCAAGAAATATTATAAGAAGCGCTTCCCGACATACAGAAAAAATTAAAGATGATATAGCAAAAAGAATATTTGACGCTATAGAAGAAGGTATAAACGGCAATCTAAGTTGGCGTGAAGTTGCTGCAAATTCAATCAAAGAATTAAATGTTCCTAATATTCGCTTAAAAACAGAAATTGAAACACATCAAGCAGCGCTCGACAGATTAAGTAGAGTAAAAGATTATAATGATGATGATTTGATAGAGTATGCTGGTCCGACAGGCACAGTAAGACCATTCTGTGTTGATCATATTGGTAAAATCTATACAGTCAGAGAAGCTAAGCAATTGAAAAATATGTTTAATCAACCTGCGTTATATTTTTGCGGAGGTTATAATTGCAGGCACAGATGGGATTTAGTTAAAGGTGAAATTGAAGACAATCAGAATGGGCGGATATTTAAACAATCTGGTTACAAACAAACCGAAGGCAAAGAGCTGGAGATTGCAAGATATAGACTTGCCCAACTTCCGAAAAGTTCTACTATTCAATTACTTAGTAAAGTAAATGAAAAAGGGGTAAAAAGTTTCGATGCACTTGAAAATGGAGAAAAGACCGAGTATAAAAGAATAACAGATAAATCATTAAATTTATCTAACACAATGCAAAGAGTTTTAAGGGAAGGTAAAGAACAAGCTGGAAGGATTGTTGTGTTGTTAGAAAAAGATTTAATCAATATTGAATATCTAAATAGAGGAATTAAAAGAGCTAAATACTGGGACAAAAATAGAAAGATTAAGAAAATTATTTTATTAAACAGAAACGGAAAGGAAATAGTATTATGAGATTAGAAGAATACAAAGAGAGAATAAGCAAATTAAAAAAAGATGGATTACTTACAGATGCAGTAAAATTATTTTTAGCTGGTATGATGGCTGAAGATCAAGATTTAACTGGCGATCAATCAAGAGATTTATTAGATGAGATTGAATTTGATTTTGACACATACGGTGCGGTTGGAGAATTAGTTTTATTTGGTGATATTGTTGATTTCAAAGGTCAAAAAATAGATTTTAAAAAAGAGCAATTGATAAATAAAAGTTAAAAATATTCAACCCCTAATACTCAACCTTCCAGTTAAGATTTTTGATTTTTAAACAATTCCATTATTACTTCATTAACCAACTGATCTTGGTAGTCCTTAATAAGTTTATTGATTTGTTCTTGTCGAAGCCCTAAGAACTTCCACAATTTACGTGATTTACCAACACCGGAGATATTAAACCAATAAGCTTTTTGAGATTGAACAGGATCGGAGAATCCAATAATGATTTGGTTGTTTTGATTTTTAAGGACATTTAAGTTGCGTAACATTTTACCAGAGAAGGTAAGATAATTATCTTTAGCCGAAGGATTAAAAACCTCTTTAAACTTTTTATAACCAAAAATTATAAATCCAAGTTTACCAGTAGACTCGGTTGTAATCAATTTACCGAAGGATTGATTTTTTTTATATTTACTATAAATAGCCGGGTCGAAAGGACGCCAATAATTTTTCTCTGAATAAGCGAAGGAATTACCTTCAATATCAACACCTTTTTTGATATTATCCATAATAAAGGCAATAGCGTCTTTGCCGATAGAACTTAACAGATTTTCAGAGAATTTCATTTTTCAATTTAATAATTAAGTAGAAAATCCCTTAAAGATTTCATCATTTGATTCAGGCATCGAAAAGCCGAGTTTGGCATATACCTCTTCTTTTTTTAATGGTAAAAAATCTATAACTGTTCTAATTGCATTAGCATTTTTTTCAATATCCTGTTCTTCCGAAAGGTTGAAATAAAAATTATAAGGCAGATCATTTAATTGAGCTTGAGCGTTGTAATTGAGCCGATAATCGAGCAGCAATAATTTATTTATAAGATTTTCTACACGAATCATATCAGAATAGAAAATATCAGCTGATAATAATTTTTGAACCTGCAGAGCAGCTCTACTACCTGCGTAGCGAGGCAGTTCAGATGTGTTCGCATTACCAAGCATAGAGATAGCAATGGAGTTATTCATCTCTTCGAGAAAATCTTTGAAAGCTGATGATGATGCAGCGGTGAGCTGGTTAAGTTTCATTTCAATTGCATCGGAAGAGATAAAGAAATTATCATTTATAGCGTTTGCTGCTGCTTGCTCGGCTGCTAATTGCTCTTCATCAGTTCCGCCTTTATTTATTATTTGCAGCAGACCTTTAAGCTTTCGCAGATAATTTCCGAACTCCAAAAGAGAATCTATCCTAAGTATTTCGTTGAATACTATACCTCGCAGCAATCCGCCTTTGTGAGGGAATTCTATGTAATCAAAAAGGTAGTCATTAGTAGATGATGTATCTAATGTAGTATAACCTTTTCGTTTTCCTTGAGGATGATAGATGTAAACAATATTATTGTCGTAATCATACTCAGTGTTTTCGAAAACTTTATCAATTAAGATTTTATTCCCCAAAGTAGAGTTCTGGACAGATAGTCTAACAAGCAGCGAGCCGTAGAGAACAGTTTTTAATTGATTATCCAAAAGCGTTACTATAGCAGAGTTTAATCTTGACTTTGCTTCATCGGCTTTTGATTGTTGAGCGCTATCAATTGGAACTATAGAATATGTAAAAGAAGACAAAGCAGATTTGCGAGTATTATAATGACCCAGTAGTCTTAGGTTATAAGACAGAGCCCGTTTTAGTATCTGATAAAACATAGTAGTATCTCTTTGCTGAATTGGCAAAGTATCTGATTGATAAGCAATTTTATTAAACTCATTGAGTTTCGGAAAAATTTGTGATGACGGATTAAACATTTTAACCTCTGATTAATTAACAATTAACAATGAACAAATAACAATGAACAATTAACAATTCCCCTCCCCCCTCCCCCATCCCCCATCCCCCTAAAACTGATAATAATCTTTAAACCCCCGCACTGGTTGATTAACTGATTTTACAAGTCTTCTTTCGTGAATAAATTCAAATGCACAGATTAAAGCATCTGGAGCGTCATCGTCAGCACCTTCTCTTTTAGTCCCAGTAAAAGAATATAATTGAGTTAGAAAAATTTCGCCGTCTTTAGATTTAGAGAACCCTTCAGCAAATTTTATCTTCCCTTCTGCAAAGGCAAGTTGAATGTTTTTTGCAAGGTCATTTACCTTGTATCTTTTATATTCAATATGCGGAAAAGGAGTTTGATTGATTCGACAATAATTTTTTATATGCTGCGACCAAGTGCTTTCCTGCGATACATTACCGTCAAATGCAATCCCAACTATTTGATGATTACTTTTAAGAATAAACAGAGCATTTAGCAATTGATTAGAATCAGAAAAACTTTTGCAAACAACTTCAGGGATAAAGTAACAATCTGAAGAAGGAGAATAAAGCAGTGGAACAATAGCAGTAGTATTGCCCTTCCCTTTTTTTGATAAGTTAGGATCGCAATAAATAATTCCACGTGCATCTTTTGGCAGCAAGAAATATTCTTTATAATCTTCCCTTCTAAAAAAATCTCCATCAGGTGGGATAGGATTATTTTGGTAGTTTGCCTGCCAATCACTTTCGCTTAAAGGTTTGAGAATGTTTTTTAGTGCTTGCTCAGATTTTACTTTGAATCTTTGAGACCACAGCGGTTTGTTTTTATCCCAAGCTTTGTAAGTATAAACTTTCCAATCATCAGGCAAAAGATTTTGTTCGTGTTGCAAGCGCAAGCGATGGATTGCAGATGTATTTATAAAATCATTTGCAAGAATAATGAAACATCCATTTTGATTTAATGAGTGGAATGCTTCGGATAATTTATTTATTCTATGTTCAACTGCTGAATTAGAGAAAGCAGATTCGAGAGTTTCGACATCATCGCCGAGTAAGAATTGCGGGCGTCCGAACAAATCAGTATAACCTCTTAAACTTCTACCTTCGGAAAAAGCAGCGCAAGTTCGGATTGGTTTTTCTTGACCATCGAGCATTTTAATTTGGAACTCATCGGCATTTGCATTGATAACTTCGAACTTATAATCTTGAAGTATTTTAGGATTTTGATTAAGTATAAAGAAAATGCTTTTAAGAATTTTTGAGCTTTTAAGTATAGTTTCGGAATAAATACCTGCTGTATTGATTTTACCAGTTAGTAACAGCCAGATTAAAAGTTTTTTCGCAGTAACTGTTTTACCGTGTTTACGAGGACCGATAAAGATATGGCATCCTGATTTAGTTGCATTAGCAACAATATCTTTAAGCATTTTATTAGGTTGAGCAAAATCTTCATACATAATATCAGGGAAATAGAATTTATCGAAGTTCCAGAAATTTTGTTCTGATAATTTTTTTCTTTCTTCGATAGCTTCTTTAGTAGCTTGTTTCCCTTTGAACTTTTCGAGTTTAAATCCCAGAGAAGATTTTTTAAGCTCTTCAAGTTCTTTTAGCAGTTCGTTTTCTTTCTCGAACTGTTCAAAAGATATTTTCGATAGGGAAAAATAATTATCCATCAGAACCCTTTACCTAATTGCCCTTTGTGAGTTTGCCACTTATGAAATTCTTCGGTGTAGATTTTTATAATATCATCGTTAGTAGCGTTTGGTAAAAATCTACGGATAATCATAGCGATAACATCGGCGTCAACACGTTTTATGTGAGATTCGATTTCGAGGTCTTGGAGATACACACGTAAGCGAACAAGTTTGTATAGCAGATCAGTTCTCACTGAGATTACAATTTTAGGATTGTTCTCAAGTTCAGCGAGAGCGTAACGTAGTTGATGTCGCAGGGCTTCAGTTTCATCCAAAGTATCAGCTAATAATTTAGATTGCATAGCTCTACCTTTAGCAGTAGCTTTACCGAGATTAGCTTCGCCGGCGTATTTTTGCAGAGCGTAACGAGCTGTGTACATTGGGACGTTAAATTTTTTTTCAAGTTGTTCGAGTGTAACTAATGGATGATTGCTTTTATAGATAGCAATTTTTTTAAGCAGTTCTTCATCTGCGCGAGTTCTTTTTTCAACGCCGGAAATATCTGAATAGAAATGAACGGCGTTAAAAACTTGTCGTTCAGTTACTTTGAACTTTTCAGCAATCTCTTTATAAGTTGCTTCTGGATTATTTTTTTTATAATGAGCAATTTGCTGTTGCTCTTCACGTGTTAAAAAACCCTTCTTATTTCCTTTCGTCATTACTACCTCGATGATGATTTAAAATTAACAATTAACAATGCATAATTAACAATTCCCATCCACCATCCACCATCCACCATCCACCAACCTCCCATCCCCTCTCCCCTCTCCCCAATTCCCCACCATAAAATTCTTTCATAAATGATTTATACGGCGAGATATTTAAAAACCCGTATCTAACCATTACTTTTTAATAAAAATTCGTTATAACGCATTATAAAACAAAGTTTTAAAAAAGTTCATTTTAGAAAAAAAATTTCTAAAATGAACCATAAATGAACCAAAAAAGTCGGGAAAATGCACATAAAAAATTATAAATGAACCTAAAATGAACCTAAAATGAACTTTTTCAATTAAAAAAAATCCCGAGTAAAAAAACACGAAATCAGAAAATTGATATAAAAAAAATAGATTTTTGCAAAAAAAACGCAATGTCATCTTGAGTAGTCCATCCATACTTCTAAATATGACACAGCAAAATCACTATAAATTGCATCAAAATTTAGTGGCTGCTCACTATCAGTGTAATTAATAACAGTAATGTTTTGATTAACATTTTTTGGATGCTGATTCAAAAAATTATCAAACTGTTCTGAGAAAATTTTTTCTTCAACTAATTCAATTAACTCAATAGATTGATTTGCTGCATCAGTTTTGTTTAAACCTGAATTAACAATAGCAAAAAAAGTAACTTTAGCTCTACGAATTGCAGGCAAGTAATTAGCAGCAGTAATAGTATTGCGAGTTGGTTCAGCATAGATCCAAATGCAGGGAGCAATTGAAGGCATTTCACCATACTTACCAGCTTCAACAGAAACATTATTGAGTTGTTGTAATAAATACTCTCTGCATACATCTGTTAAATCTTTAAACTTTAGCATTAAAACTCTCCTGAGTAAATATTTTTATAATAACCGACTTTAGAAGATTTAATGACAATGTCATTATTCTCTTCTTGCAGAATTTTAATTGCCTCTTTGTATCGTTCGGAAATCATATCAATATATTCTGGAGATTTACCTGTGAATTGATTTTGGATAAGATATTCCAAGATCCAAACAAAAGGCTGCTTAACCCAAGCAGGGGGATTGTTTTTATCAACGTTAGCTTTATTCAAAACAATCTGTTCAGCTTGCGGTTCGAACTGATTAAAAAGCTCATTATTGTTAGCAGATAAAATTGTTCTTGCTTGCTGAGATAAAAGTTTCTCAATGCTATTGTATGAATACATAACAAAATACTCTAATTGTTTGATAGAAAAATTAAATAATCTTAGCTAAATAATTTGATTATATACGTATATGCCAAAATCAATTTGATTTGATTTCATAAGTTTGAGCAGGTTGAAATTGGGGATTGGAGGTTGGAGATTGGAGGATGGGGGATGGGGGATGGAGGATGGGAATTGTTAATTGTTAATTGTGCATTGTTAATTGAGCATTGGAGGTTGGAGGTTGGAGGATGGGGGATGGGGGATGGAGGATGGGAATTGTTAATTGGAGCGGGAGTAAGAGTAAGAGTAAGATTGTTAATTCTACATTCTAAATTCTACATTGTTAATTAAAGTCTCGGAGGGAAAAAGTGAAATTAAAAGAGTTGTTAAAGAAATTGTTTCCGGATAAACCAGAAATAGATCAATTAGAAGAGCCGGAAATACCAAATCAAAGTGCAGAACCAAAATCAACTGATACAGATAAAGTAGTGTCAGAATTAAAAAAGTTAATTGAGTTACAAACAGCAGAGAATAAAAAATTATTAGATGAACTTGCAAAAGTAAAAGAAGCTGAAAAACAAAGAGAACAATTACTTGCAGAAAAAGCAAAGCAAGAAACACAAAAGAAAATTGAAGATGCAATTAAAAAAGCAATTGAAGATAAAAGAATCCCTGCTAAAGATGAAAAAACAATTGCGTCATTTAAGAAATTATTAGAAGCTGATTTTGAGTCCGGCGAGATAGCATTAAACGCATTGCCTAAGATTACAACAACGCAAGATAAACCAGTAAGTAATGAAGGTAATCAAGGACCAAAACAAGCAGACGGAATATTGGGGAAGATACTGGAGAGGAATCAGATTGTTAATTAATGCTCAATGTTCAATTAACAATGAACAATGAACAATGACCAATGACTAATAACTAATAACTAATAACTAATAACTAATAACTAATAACTAATGACTAATAACTAATGAAAATTCATAATTATAAATAAAGGAGCGTGAAATGAAAATAGATCAAATCTCAAGTTTATCTCAAAGAGCTGCTGGATTGCTCGGTAAAATGTTGGAGCTTTCACCACTTCTGCAATATGCAGAGTTTAGGAAAGATTATTCAACTGGCATAAATGTACCTGATAAATCTACATTTACAAATTCGGCTGCAAGAGCTGTTAATGCAAGTCTGCAAAAAGATAATCAAACACCAAATCCGACCTTAGTATCATTAGCATTATATGGTAGAGAAATCGGAGTTGATGATTTGTATAAAAAAGACGCTGAATTGAGCGGATCACCACTTGGATTGTTGAGATGGCTGGACAGACAATTAGGTGCATTGGCAGTGAAACTTGCAAACGAGATTCAAATTGATATGATACAAGGCACAAATGCGTCAAACAGAATGCTTGGACTTGGTACCTTTGTAAAAGACGCTGCAGCTGCTGGTCAAACCGCAGCACTCGGTTTTACAACTGCTGAGCAAGCTGCGATGAATACTCAAGTATCATTGCAATTAAATACAACTGCAAATCAAGAAACATTCGTTGAAACATTGTTCAAACAACTTGCAACCGTTCCAGGTGCAAATGCAATTATATGTAATACAAACTTAGCAGCAAGATTAACTACAATTGCAAAGAAAATGGGAGCAGCCGGTGAAAGTGTTAATTCATTCGGAGTGCCTGCAACTACATTCAATAATGTGCCAATAGTTGCAGTAGATACAAACACAATTACACAGACCGAATCCGACGGCACTAACAATGATTGCACATCGCTTTACATTGTAAGATTTGCCGAAGAGCTTGGTGTTTGTTTTGCTACTAACAGCGGATTTTATTTCCAAGATTTTCAAGATTATCAAAATTCGCCTCAAGGCGTCAGTCGTTTGCAATTTTTCTTAAACCTTGTAGTTGAGCGAACTGACGCAATGAGAAGATTGTCAAGAATCAGGTTGTGATTGGACATTGGGGATGGGAGATTGGAGGATGGTGGATGGTGGATGGTGGATGGGAATTGTTAATTATGCATTGTTAATTGTTAATTGAAATGAGAGTTTCTGAAAACGGAATTGCAATAATCAAAAAGTATGAAGGGCTGCGATTAACTGCTTATCGCTGCCCCGCAGGTAAATTGACAATCGGTTATGGTCATACAGGCGATGATGTGAAACCCGGTATGTCAATAAATAAAGAAATGGCTGAATTGCTGCTTAAACAGGACTTAAAATTATTTGAAAAAGCAGTTAATGAGCTTGTAAAAGTTAAATTAACTCAAAATCAGTTCGATGCTCTTGTGAGTTTGGTTTATAACATTGGTGTTGGAAATTTTAAAAAAAGCACATTGCTCAAATTATTGAATGAAAATAAAATAGTTGAAGCTGGTGAAGAATTTATGAAATGGACAAAGGTAAGACAATCAGGCGGAATGAAAGAACTGCCGAGTCTTGTTAAAAGACGAGCGGAGGAGAAAAGATTGTTCATTGGTCATTTCATACTGAGCGAAGTCGAAGTATAGTCATTGGACATTGGGGATGGGAGGTTGGTGGATGGTGGATGGTGGATGGTGGATGGTGGATGGGAATTGTTAATTATGCATTGTTAATTGAGAATTGGGAATTTTTAATTGTAGGGAACGGACGCCTGGCGGGTCCGAGTTCTAAATTGTTAATTAACCGGAGGTTAAAATGTTCAGCGATGTTAAAACTACCGTAACAGTTATAGTGGGAGTTGTATCTTATTTGGTTAATAAATTCTTGGGTATTGGCATACCAGAGAGTGAGTTGATTGTAGTAATATTGTTTGTATTAGGATTGGTTGCAGGCGATGCAAAAAAGAGATGATTTCTCGGATGTAAAATCCAGAGGTATAGAGATGATACCGGGTAAAACTACTTTCGATAAAACTAAAGTAGTAATGGAAGAAAAGCCACAACCCCCTGAACCTGAGCCTGTTGTAGAACTGAAATTAAAAGACTCTCTGCCTGTAATTAAAGAACAATTAGCCCGAAACATACTGGATTTACTAAACGGAAAATCCAACGCACAGATAATAACCGGCACTATAATAACTATCATTTCATTTTTGTTATTATTGTTATTAACTAAATGTTGAAATAAAAACTATGCTTGAAAGATTTCATAATATAATAACTGTTTGGATAGCTTACTTAATAGCCTTAGCTATAGATATTAAAATAGAAGAATTACTGGATATGGTTATAATATTGAAAGAAATATTTGCATTGCTTGGTTTTATAGTTGCACTCGGTTATACACTTTATAAATTTAAAAAAGATTGGGTTGGATGGAATCCGAAAAATAGGAAGTAGGTGATTGGAGGATGGAAGATGGAGGATGGAGGATGGAAGATGGAGGATGGAGGATGGGAATTGTTAATTGTTAATTCTAAATTGGAGTTCGAGATGATTTATTTAATAGTGCTGACTTTACTGATACTTGCATTTTTCTTGGATGCAGAGAGAGATACAATACAGTTTAGACCACACGAGAGCTGGTTCCCGAATTGGAAATTCTGGGTAACTAAATATAATGGTGATAATAAATTGCTTAAAACTGTATTGGTATTTACTCAAGATGGCTGGCATTTGACGAAAACATTATATCTGTGGTCATTGTTTACAGCCGTTGGATTATTGTTTTGTAATGCAGAAGGAATTTCATTATGGTTTACTGTACCGATTGTTTTAGTTCTGTGGTTTTTGAATGGTGTTATTTTTGAGAGCACTTATAGTTAATTGGTCATTAGTCAATGGAAATTTGGGATTGGAGATTGGGAATTGTTAATTGTGCATTGGAGGTTGGAGATTGGAGGATGGGGGATGGGGGATGGAGGATGGGAATTGTTAATTGTTAATTGTGCATTGGAGGTTGGAGATTGGAGGATGGGGGATGGGGGATGGGAATTGTTAATTGTTAATTGTGCATTGTTAATTGTTAATTGTGCATTGTTAATTGGAGCGGGAGTAAGAGTAAGAATGCAAAATGTTGAATGTTTAATTCTACATTCTACATTCTACATTCTACATTCTACATTCTAAATTATAAATTCTACATTGTTAATTAAAAAAGAAGGGAGCTTAAAATGAATATAACTAGAGTTGGATTAGAACAAATTGTGTTCGCAGAAGCTGGTTTTTTAGCTAATCTAGATAAATCAATAGCAATGGGTATTAGAGGCAATGCGTCTTTGGAGGAAAGTCAATACAAACCTATACAAGATTATCTGGATAGAAGTTGGGATAATAAGATTAACATTAAACTTGAAGTCGAAACTTTGCAGCCAACAATGAAGCTGTTAAAAAGCTCATTTCTTTGGCTGAATGGTAATGTTGATATACAAGCAATACCGAATAAACAAGAATCCGATGATGCACAAGACAAAGCTTATGTATTCGCAAGACCTAATGATTTAGGTATTGATTTTGAAAATGTAATTAGCAGCGATAAAAGATCAATAAAATTTGTCGCTGAAAGAGCATTTCGTCCTGACCAATTTGGTGGTATAATCATAAACAAAGAAACAACTGGATATGTAAAAGCGGGCGAAAATCGTAATTTATTACGTCGTCCGTACTTAATTGAGTTTTCAGCTCCACAGGGCAGTTCATTATACTCAGATGCGGGGGAGATAAGTAGTTATAATCTCGTAATGAAAACAAAAAGCACCAAGACAAGTGAGAACAATGTCTCAATAGTAGATTTCATATCTTATGAATTGACTATTGAAGTATTAAATGCGTCTTTTGATGCGCGATTGGTTATGATGAATAAAGAAAATGCTCCATCTATAAAAATCAAACAGCAAAACAATAACGGTTACTATGATACTTATGATTTTGCTGCAGGTGTATTAACATTGGTGAGGAGCTATGTAATAAATGATGAAACACGCAAAATGATTTACAAGTTTAAAGGCAATGTGTTCGTTCACGATCATAACTTTTTATTCGGTGCAGCTGAAGGCGGACCAGCTAACGATGATGGAACAAACGGCGGAACGCTTAAGATTGGGTATTGATTGGACAATGGTGGATGGTGGATGGTGGATGGTGGATGGTGGATGGGAATTGTTAATTGTGCATTGTTAATTGTTAATTAAAAAGAGGTTTCTATGATTATAAAAATTTATGATAAAGGATATTTGATTAAAGTCCTTAATTCTATCGAAGAGTTAGAGCAGTTATCGGAATTGCAAGAATACGATGGCTGTGAGTTTAAAAAAGAAGTCAATGGTGAAGCAGAATTTGGAGTTATAAGTTATAATCCAGCTTTGGGGGAAAGTAGCCAAAGCATCCCTGCTTTGGGGGAGAGTAGCCAAAGCATCCTTGCTTTGGGGGAAGAGTAAAAGTAGCCAAAGCATCCTTGCTTTGGGGGAAAGTAGCCAAAGCATCCTTGCTTTGGGGGAAAGTAGCCAAAGCATCCTTGCATTGGGGGAAAGTAGTAGCCAAAGCATCCATGCTTTGGGGGAAAGTAGTAGCCAAAGCATCCCTGCTTTGGGGGAAAGTAGCCAAAGCATCCCTGCTTTGGGGGAAAGTAGTAGCCAAAGCATCCTTGCTTTGGGGGAGAGTAAGATTAAGAGAAAGAGTAAGAGTAAGAGGATTTAAATGTACATTATAAATAATAAAGAATATCGTTTAAAAGAAAAATATACTCTCAAGGATTGGGGACAGATATTAAAAATTTTATCTGATGTGGATAAAAATAATATTGAGAATTCTTTGATAATTCTTTTGTCTGGTAATAAAATCACCGAATTGCTGAATATTATCCTCGATAGAAAAATTGAAGATGATATATATGAAGATGACTTCGAGATAATCAATAAGGTGATTGCGGATTTTTTTACCAGAAAGAGCAGTTTGATAAAAGCTACAAACAGCTCTTTAGTAAATTAAATTCAGAATTAGACCAAGCATATCGTGAAATTGAGAGCTTAAGTGAATTAAGAGTCAATTATTACCAACCAGAGATAACAATTGATTTTATACTGTTCAAATTATCAGATGGAGATATAAGCAAAGTTCGGGTGATAGAAAATCTTGATGTTCGGATGTGTTATGATTGGTATTATATGCTTAGGGTAAAAGAGTTGAATGAGTTGAGAATGAGAATAGCGGAATGGGAGAAGATAAAGTAACCAAAGCATACTCGGTTTGATTGGAGGTTGGGGGATGGGGGTTGGAGGACGGGGGATGGGGGATGGAGGATGGGAATTGTTAATTGTTAATTGGAGAGGGAGTAAGAGTAAGAGAAAGAGTAAGATTAAGAATGCTCAATGTTCAATTAACAATTAACAATGAACAATGACCAATTAACAATGAACAATTAACAATTAACAATGACCAATTAACAATGACCAATGACCGATGGCTAATTTAAATTTTTGAATAGTTTGTTTAGTAGAATTGATAAATAATCACCAATTGCCACAAAGATTAAAATGGCTACTAATGAAATAAAACTTACAATAAAGATAGATAATAAAGATGCCATAGCTTCCATCAAATTAACTGATGAAAATATACAACAGTTATATAAAAGTTTCAAGTATGGACAGCAGGTAGTAAATGGCTTTGAGATGTCTTTGGCAAGGGGGTTTGATAATGCCAGACAGGTTATTATCGGTTTTAAAGAGACATATTCTGCGTTGCAGAGTATGTTTGCCACACCAATACAGGCATATATAGACATAGAACAATCATCGGCAGCATTTGAAGTATTGCTTGGCAGTGCTGAAAGTGCGAAACAAATGCTAACGGAACTGCGTGATTTTGCTGCAAGAACTCCACTACAGATTTCGGGATTACAAGAAAATGCTAAATTACTTTTAAGCTTCGGAGTAGAAGCTCAGAAAATATTACCTTATTTAAAGATGATAGGTGATGTATCGGGTGGCAACGCACAAAAAATGAATGCATTGACACTTGCATTTGCACAAATGCAAAGCACTGGTAAGCTAATGGGTCAGGATTTAATGCAAATGATCAATGCGGGTTTTAATCCGCTTCAAATCATTGCAGAAAAAACAGGTAAGTCAATTGGTGAACTTAAAAAGCAGATGGAACAGGGTGCGATTAGTTCTGAACTTGTGATAGATGCATTTAAGGCTGCTACGAGTGAGGGCGGTAAGTTTTATGGTATGATGGAAAAACAATCTGGTACACTTGGCGGTAAGCTATCTACTTTACAAGATAATTTCCAACAGCTACAGCAAACTGTAGGTGGCACGCTTGCTTATGCATTAACACCATTGGTTGAGAGATTTAGCAATGTGATAACGAAGCTAAATGAGATTTCACCAACTTTAACTGGATTAGTTGGAAGTTTTGGACTTATGACCTCTGCAGCTATAATGTTGAAAACTACTGGTTTGCTTCCTCTTATCGGTAATTTTTCTACGCTTTCAAATGCTATAAAATACGGGGCAGGATTATTCAAACTTGCCGCCGCTGAGGGTATTGCCTTCAGAGGTGCTTTGATGGGGATTAGCACCGCAACAAAAGGTTTACTTGCCTCAATCGGTCCGGCTGGTTGGTTAATTATTGGAGTTGGTTTATTAACCGAAGCTCTAAATTTATTCATCAATAAAACCGATGAAGCTGCTAAGTCAAACGACAAGTTAAAGGAATCACTAAAATCTTTGTCTTTGGATGAACTGCGTGATAAATATAATAGTGTAAAAGAGAGCTTAGTGCTTAATAAACTTGCCGTTGAAGATTTAAAAAGGGAGTTGGATAAATTAACTCAAGCTGGCAAAGGAAATAGCATTGAAGCAATATCTAACTTAGGCAAGCAAAGTAATTTACAAAGTCAAATTATCAGTCTTGTAAAAGAAGAATTAGCATTAAAAGAATTACTTAAAGAAAAAGAAGAAGAATTAAAAGCAGCTATAAATGCAAGATATGAAACTCTGAAAAAACATCTTGATATTGAACTTGCCGGAAGTGATACAGAAAAACGAAAGGAAGCTGCAAGACAAGAGTTTGAAGAGCATAAAAAAATTATAAAAGATAAGTTTAATCTTACCGACGAACAATTAAAAAACAATGAAGAGTATCTGCGTGCTGAAAAAGTTTATAATGACAAATTAACCGAAATAAAAAAAGAAGCAGGCAGACAACAGATAGATGATGCATTTAACCAACAAAAATCAAAACTATCAGAAGCACAGCGACACGCAGAGGAATTATTAAAATTAGAAACTGATAATGATTTGCTACTACTTGAGATGAAGAAAAAACATCTTGGTGAACAAATTTCTCTATACAAAAAATACGGCAAAGATGTAACTGGCTTGATGAATAGATTAGAAGAGATTGAGTTAGAGATTAAGAAAAAAGCAAAGCCGCCTAAAGTAGAATTGCCTGATGAATTACCATTTGAACCAGAAGAGCTGGCGGATGTTCAATATGGTCGTTTATTGGATTATGCGAGATTATCTAAAGAACAAGAAATACAAATTTGGTACGATGCTGAATTAGAAAAGATAAAGATATATGAAAACAGCGGTGAAATGCTTGATGCATTAAATGAAGAAAAGAACCGACGCTTAGCCGAACTTGATAGAGAGCGGACAAATCAAACTCTCGATTCTTATAGTCAGATGTTTGCTAATTTATCAACTTTATTCGGTAAGCATACTGCTGCTTATAAATTAATGGCAGTAGGACAGACAATTATAGAAACATATAAGGCAGCAACAGCAGCGTTAAGTCCACCACCAGTTGGAGCAGGACCCGTGTTAGGACCGCTACTTGCAATCAGTACAATGGCTGCAGGTTTTGCAAATGTAGCAAAGATTCAAGCGACAAATCTCAGCGGATTTGCTGAAGGCGGTAGATTGCCAAAAGGAAAAGCTGGTTTTATCGAGGGCTGGCATAATGAAATTATAGCACCGGAAAAAACATTTGTTGAAATATTTAAGAATGAATTAAGACCGCAGATTTATAATAACATTTCAAATAAAACTTATGATTTCAGCAAATTGGAAGAAGGCGTAAACAGGTTGAATAAAAATTTGGAAAATGGAATAAACGCCGTCGCTTACTTAGATGAAGTAGAAGCTAATAAAATTTATAATTTAGGATTATCTAACAGGAGGAAAAATTATTTATGAAACTAAAATTAAGGGACATAGTCGAAAGCTCTCAGCCATTGAATAATTTGATGACAAAAGAAATGACAATTAAAACATCTTATAAAATGTCCAAACTGCTGGATACAGTTATAGCAGAGCTGAAAAGATTTGATGAACAGAGAATTAAACTGATAAAAAAATACGGTAAGAAGCAAGAAGATGATAATTATCAGATAGATCAGAATGATAAAGAAGCACTAAGTAAATTTAATAAAGAGATTGATGAGTTGTTAGAACTCGAAGTTGAACTTGGGAATTACACTCCGATAAAATTAAGTGAGTTCGGTGATTTGAAAATTAGTGCAATGGATATGTTGAAATTACAGCCGTTTATAGATGGAGAGGGGAATTGAGCATTGGAGGTTGGGGATGGGAGGTTGGTGGATGGTGGATGGTGGATGGAGGATGGTGGATGGAGGATGGAGGATGGGAAATGTTAATTATGCATTGTTAATTGTTAATTAAAAATGTTGTATCCGATAAAAATAGAATTTAGGGAATATCCGACGAGCAGTTGGGAAGACTGGAGCGAGTATCTTGTCAATAGCCCTGTGTTGTCTAAAAAAATTGAAAGCGATAATCCTGGTGAGCCGGGTGCAATTGTTTTCGATGATGCAAAAATTACACTTCGTTATATACCAGACACGCCCGTTTATAGCCGTTTTTCGATTGATTTAACAAGCGTTCAACGGTATTTAATAAAAATAAGTTATTGTAAAAGTGATAGAAGTTATGTAGTTAAATTTATTGGTATGGTAGATTTTTCTACAATAACTTTCGACGATACAGATAAACAGATAACATTTAAGGTAGTAGATAAATTATCCGCTTTATCTATAATCCAAGCTCTTCCATCACGTACAACTTATAAGATAAAAGATAGGTTGCTTGCTCAAAGTCCAATATCTACATTTTACGATTTTAATTATAACAATGGTGTATTAAATCAGATATGGATTACTGCAGGGCATCCGGAAGTTTATGATGATATAAATAATATATTAGTTTATCCGGGCGATATAGTTGATATACCAGAGATAACAACAGGTGTTAGCAGGTTTAGAACTATTGTAAAATCCGAAATTGAAACACATCCTTTATATGGAATCAGTGCAAATAGAGTAGAGTTTACCCCGCCATTGAATACATCAGCATTTAATATGATAAGATATAGCCAAGAAAATGGCAATTGGGAAGCAAAATCATACGATAAAAAGATATATGGTGTAGATTGTAATAAATATGAGAATGGTCAATTAGTAACATTTGATGGGTTAAAGATAATCAAGGCATTGTATAATCAAGCTTGGGCGGGCGAGGATTTAATTGTCTCAAATAACGTGGTTTTCGATATACCTTTAGAATATGGCACGATGATAATAGATAGCAGACCGTTTGGTAAAGAGCCACTGGATGCGTTGGTAATGTTAGTAAATAGTATTAAACCTGAAATAGGAGCGTTATCGGGGGCATATCTATTAGCTAAAGAGAATGGATTATTATTGGCTGCGATGAGCGAATTAGGCTCGGTTGGAAATGTGCAAGAATTGAGTGAATCTAAGATAATAAGTTATAGTAGGAAACTATTTTGGAGACAATTAGCAGATGGAGCTAAAGTTACCATTAAAAGCTGGATTAGAGATGTTAATAGTGGTAAACTTAAAGATTACATAGGTATAGCTACAAATACAATTCCAGGTAGTGATTTTAGCATAAAACCGAGAAATGAAGTAAAAAAAGAAATTATATCTGTAACAAAACACGTAGGGGATGCGGATTTATACTATTCAGAATTGGCAAAGAATTATGCAACCAGATACTTGGCGTTCTATGGCACAAGACACGAGGAAATAAAACTTACAGTCCATCTTGATGACAACACAATAAATTGGGATTTAATAGACACAATAAATATAAACGGGATGGGATTCTTTTTCCCAAATATTACTATAAAATTAGGGATAGTAGATATTATCGCGGTGCAAATAGCTGGGAGCAGTTACGACATCCGACAGGTGTTGATAGATAAAACTACAGAGGCGTTGTCATCTTTTGAAAGCAGCATACAAACCATTACCTATCCATCTACTGGAGGCGGTGATTATACATTTGAAAAGCCATTAGAGTTGTTAAATAATGTTGTATCGTTGAAATATACCGGGAATTTAAAACTTACAGATAATAAACTTGATACGATACAAAATATAAAACCAACCGATACTCCGACATTTGCCCAGTTGATGTTATCAAATGCAGGTACAGGAACAAATAATGCGGTAAGATCTGATAGAAATATTCTTACAACTGCTCCACTCACAGGCGGTGGAAATTTAACTACTGATAGAACAATTGGTTTATCGTTCAATTCAACCAATCTTAGATTAACTTCTAACGCGTTAAATACTATACAAGATATTGCTACAACAAGTTCCCCTACTTTTGCAGGATTGACTGTTAATGGGAATATCGTTTTTGGAGAAGCTGGTCGTTGGATTGGAACTACAGATAATTACTCTTTTAGTTTGAGAACTAATGGTTTAGATAGAGTTTTTATAAGAAACGACGGTAAAGTAGGAATTGGTTATACAATTCCACAGCAAAAATTATACGTAGAAGGAACAATTCAAGCAGTGGCAACTGAACAAGTGGCAGGTTCTTATAATTTATTTATTGGTTCAACAGCTCATGGAGATTATGATAATTTTAGTAACCGTGAATTTAGAATAATGACTTCCAATGATACAGGTTATTATGACACATTTCTTATTTTTAATGGTAGAGTATCAGGTAGTTTATCTAATCTTACCTATACTCAGGGGGTACACGGAAGATTTTCTGCTATTCATTTTGTAACAAATGGTCGTATAAGATTTTTAGTAAGTAATGCTGATATGTCAACACACACGGAACAAATAATTAGTCCATCCCCAGCATTAAGTATTCATTATAATAATAATATTGGTATCGGTAATGATTATCCAGTTTATAAATTAGATGTTAATGGGACAGGTAGTTTTACAGATATTTTAACTTTATCATCAACACTTAATCAGCAAGGAACAAGTGGAACTAATATTTTTAAGGCTGATATTAATCAGCAAGGTAATAAATCAATTTACAATAATTTTACGAGTGGTTGGACTGGTAGTGGATGGAGATTAGATTATGGTATAACATCAACAAATCAATCTCATTTGGAATTAGATAACTTGACAGTTCGTGGCACGATGAGAGTATTTGAGCTAATCATTAATCAAATAAGGGCAACAAATGGAAGTTTATTTGTCTCTTCAGTTGGTAAAATAAGGTCGTTTAATCTTACAGCTGAGCCTAAAACGATAACTTTTGAAGACCCTGATAATTCTAATTTTTGCCCATTCATTGAAGATGATATATTGCTAATACAGAGAGTAAGACTTAATCAAACTACTGTTGTAAAAAGACTATTTTTGAAAGTTATTAGTGTTAGTGGAGTAACAATAGAATTTGATTATTTACAAACACCTGTTGGAGATTTAGAGTTTGGAGATACTGTTGTAAGAATTGGTAGTTTAACTAATCCAGAAAGGCGAGGAAGTATATACTTAACATCGGATGATAGTCAATCACCATTTATTGATATTAAAAATGATGTTAATTCCGTCAGTAGTTGGAACAGCTCAAATACTCTTAAATTAAGACTTGGTAGATTAACAGGTATAACAGATAATTTGCTCGGGGCGTTATCAGGCTATGGTCTTTATGCAAAAGGTGGTGTTTATATATCGAGTAATTCAGCAACAGCAGGGATATTAATGACGGTTGATAATGCTTCTGCTAAATTTGAAATGAGACAAGCTGGGGATAAAATATTTGAGTTCGATACAGCAACTTCGACAGCAAAAATAGCTGGAGCCGTTTTTAACAATTCGGCAATCTATAAACTTGCTTCTGGAACGCCATCAAACAATCCATCTGGTGGGTTTGTTTTGGATAGCACTAACAACGCATTTACTCTTTATAAAGATATTGATAACTATGTAAGAATGTATTACACAAACGGAACTAATTGGGGCTTAAAGGGAATCAATTCTGCAAGTGAAATCTTTTCATTAGGTAATATAAATAAAATCGCAGGTTGGATATTTGATGGAACAAAATTATACAATGATGTTGTAAGTTTAGAAGCGTCATCAAATATAAAGGGATTAGTGGTCGGTGAAGATAAGATAAAGATTGGAAAGTTTACAGACACAGGAATATCAAACTCTTACACAGACATTAATACAACAATTCTTAACGGTTATTCAGGCATTGCACAAAACGATAATGCTTGGAGTATAACTGGGCATTATTGGATTGGGAGTAATCAGCACGTTCCAAGTTTAGTCAAAACTGATAATTATTTAAGTAGTAAAATAAATACTGAGTGTAATAGCTGGAGTTATAGGATAACTCATAGAATGTTCGGACATACTTCCCACGTATTAGGCAGAAAAATAAAAATAGCGTTTAAGACTTACTTTACTTTAGGAGATGAATTGCTTGCTTATTCAGGAGGTATTTTTAAAGTTGCTATTAGATATTATGCTGCAAACTGGGATACTACATATTATCAAAAATTTTATGAAGAAAATATTCCTAATAATTTAGCTGGGGCTTATGTAATTGATAA
>Ga0101944_10002634_pt1 | contig 28156 bp, 11 predicted proteins | sample DewCreD2012metaG_FD_75245 | JGI IMG/M metagenome (GOLD analysis project Ga0101944, IMG submission 75245) | Hot spring sediment bacterial and archeal communities from British Columbia, Canada, to study Microbial Dark Matter (Phase II) - Dewar... ... | reverse complement strand
CCAATAATACCAATGGATGCGAGGGATTGATAAACTGTTTTAAAACCGGTTTAAATAAATTAAGCTGGTTTTGATTGGGTGATTTTCCTATCATAATTCTGCAAGTTTTTTTAACAAAATTCGGCTTTTCTTGCAGATTTTAACGTGTTAATCGTAAAAAGTTATTAACATAATATTTTCATTATCAACAACTTAAAATCTTATTAAGGATTGACTAAATATTGGGGAAGAACATAACTATCCGGTTATTGTTTTGTTTCTATAAACTCATTTTTCAGTTGAGCAGTTTGCAGTTTTTCAACTGCAAAATCCCGGTTAATACCGATTGGATAAATGTAATAGTCCAATATAAATGGACTAAACATTTGTTACATCGGCGTCGCTTTCGCTATTACATAGCTTGTGCCTCCGCTAAAGCTTCGGCGACACGCGGGCAGCGAGCAAAGCATTATATGGATAACATTTGGACTAAATTATAATTCCAAATGGTATAAACTGCAAAATCGCAGTTAAAAAAAAGCCCCTTCGTTGCTGAAGGGGCTAAAAGTTCAAATAAAATTACTGTTTAATGAGACGTTTTTCGACAACTGCTTTACCGGTATCAATCCGGAGAATAAACAAACCCGAATGCAGATCGCTGATGTCAATAGTAATCAGATTTTGGAGAGCCATCACAACTTTTTTCATAACGATACCATTTACATCAATCAGTTCGATAGTTGCAGCAACAGATGGCTCCAGGGTATTAAGAATGCTAACCGTATTATTTGCCGGATTAGGATAAATCTCAATAATTCCGGCAGCAATTTCAGGAACAGACACTGCAGTAACCCTGAACATCCAGGTCACAGAGTCGTTGAAAGCACCAAAAAGATTAGAGACAACACTATCGGGAATATTCACTTTATACACGGTATTCAGTGTCAACGATGGATGAGTAATGGTCAGGCGGTTGCCCAGGACGCTGGCCACAACACCGGCCACGTTTGTGTGAGCAGCCGTATCATAAATACTGATCTGTGTCAGGGCAACACCTGTAAGTGCCAGATTAAAGTCGGCATAAATTGCAACAGCAGGTGAAACACCGGTGCTGTTGTTCAATGGGCTGACCGCAGTGACAGCAGGAGCCGCCAGAGTAGTGAATGACCATGATACTGAAAGATTATTCACAGAATCACCCGCTGATTTAACCGTTCCGGCAGGCACATCAATCTTATAAATATCGCCATATTCAAATGCCGGATGAGCAATTTTCAAAGTATCGGAAGAAATGGAAACTACAATACCGGCAGATAAAGTATCATTCTCTGTAACATTAATAACCCTTACGAGAGAAAAGTTACTTTCAACAATATTTGTATTATACTTAATACCGGTGAGGATAGTATATCCGGTTCCGGTAGCGCCGTTTGAAGGCAAATAAACAGATGGTACCGGGATTCCATCATACGTAGTGAATGTCCATTGTGTTTGCATATTGGGAGCCAGAGTAGCCGAAGCCATAATAGCGCCCTGCGGTACAGTTACCCTGATTTGGCTTGACAGCGGGAATTTAGGATGACTGATGATCAGCGAATCATTGGAGACCGAGCCAATAATTCCCGTAAGCGTATCGGGTACAGTAAGGTTCTCAATCATGATACCGCTGAAGTCAACCGAATCAATGGCCTGACCAAAGGTAACCACAACAGAAGTTGTACTGGCAACACCTGTAGCCGCAACAGCAGGATAAACTGTTGATGCATTAATGATTTCCATAGTAGAGAATACCCAATAGGACAGGTTATTATTTACCGACTCGACAGATGAACGCACCGTGCCGGCAGGGATGATAACCTTGTAGCGGGTATTAAAATTGAGTGTTGGGTTGCCGACAAACAAAGTATCGCCGTTTATTGAGGGAGTAATGGTTGGAATAGTATCGTCGAGAGTAAAATTAATCAGTAATACTTTTGAAAGATTAACCGCTGTAATCGGGCGATCAAAAACCAGGGCAATCTCAGATGAAGGGACCGAATTAGTGGTTCCGTTGCCAGGGATAAACACTGTAGGATTAGGAATACCACTTGTAGTTGTAAACGACCAGGAGATATCATCATTCAGGTATTGATTCGCGATGCTTTGGACAGTACCCAAAGGAACAATAACCTTAATGACCGAAGCAGAAGGCAGAACAGGATGAGCAATTGTAAGCTTTAAACTATCTGTCCCCAACAAACCGGAAACACCTGTAAGCGTATCACCTGACGTTGTATTAATAATCATAATTCCGGAAAAATCAACCGAATCCACTTTCTCGGGGAATATAACCGAAACCTCGTTTGTTACCGGGATATTAACAGCAGCATTTGCCGGCATATAAGCAACTGGAGCAGCCATACGTGATGTGCGGAAACTCCAGGCAATTTTAAAGGAGCACGTATCAGTACCCACGGCAATAGAATTAGCAGGCAGCAATGCAGTATAATTACCAGAACCGGCATTTAAAGCACTATGATTAACGGTCAGCGTTTTAGTACCATTATCCCATGAGCCCGAAACACCCGGAGCCGGAACATTATTATCACCGATAATTGATATCCCCGAATAGTCGAGCATAGTAACACCGGAAGTAAATTTCGCCGAAACGCCGGCTGAGGGTAAAACATCTACCGAACCATTAGCCGGCAATAAAGTATCAATGATATCAATACCGCCGCGAGCAGTAAAATCGCCACCCTCGGTAACTCGATTAAAGGAAATGAAATTAGCTGAAGAATTAACCGGATTAACCGCCCACCAGGTGCCATTATAATAAGAATTTAGCAATGCACCTTCACTTCCAATAATATCAGCATCGAGATAATTTAACCCTACATTCATATCAAGTTGAGAGATATCATTAGGAGTAATATTAATATACCGTGAAAGAGTATTAGGTTCGGCACCATTATTGGGATGTACGGCATCCTTAAGCGTAATATCAACATAGCCGTTTGGTCCGAAAGAATTAAAATACTTATTAAACCGCAGAGTGACATATGTATTATTTCTGGCCGCAGTAGGACTGGTAATCGTATCGCCAAGGGGTAACGTATAATTTACGTCAGTCATAGAGGCATCCAGCATCATACGTATTTTAGCATTTCCTTTCATAGCAATATAATTACCGAAATCGGTAGTTACTTTGCATCCCGGATCGAGCGTAATCGTTGCATTATCGAGAATATAGCCATACATATAGACATTATTGACAACATTGAGTTTTTTAGCAATACGAATATCCGATTTGATAACCGGTTCGTCGTATGTTGAGATAGAAAGTGAGTCAACATACACTAATTGCGGGCCGAGCACTTTAGCGGCAGTACCAGCGTTAAGTGCGCCTCCGCTGAGGACCAGATTTGCTTTTTTATTGTTCAGAGCATTTTCCCCACTGTTATTAACCAGTTTTCCAAGAGGATTAATCATGATACGGGTTGTTTTGGAATGAGTTAACAGCACACCTTTTTCGATTACCAGATCGCGTACATCAAAATTCTTTGGCCAGGTAGTGACTGTAGTAGGATTATCAATAGTAACATAATACATACTTGAAAGGAAATTATCCATCTGTTGGGGCCGGCGTCCGTTAAACACATAATACACCTTCTGTCCATAATTACGGACAGTAGTTTGAATACTGCCATCAAGAGAATCCTTTTGCATAAAGCATTTAACATGAGCCGTTTTGATGGTAGAATTGGAATCCATGGCATGGAAGCAGAAACCGCGAATAACAAAGCTGTCGCATACGAGAATACTACCTTTTTTAACGATTAAACTATCAATAAAAGTGATATCCTTAATCAGACGGCCGGTACCGCCATTTTCAACAAAAATCTTGTTGAAAGTAAACTCATAAGGGATATCAATGGCAGACGTAATATAGAGGTTATTGGTAACCGAATCCCATCCGGGGATGCGGGTATGAAAAATCAACGAATCAGACCATGAACCGCATGCCGATTGCACCCTGGCAATATAGATACGAGCCGTATCAAGGCCGGTGATAGTTTCAACCGTATCAGTGCTGGGCAATGAAGTAGCAGCAGCCCAGCTTTCCCCTAAATGTTTATACTCGATCGTATAATTAGCTGTTCCGCCGGTCCAGCTAAGCGTAGCCGAAGTATAACTCCGGTTAAGCATGTTAAAGCCCACCGGCTGATTGCAGGAACCGCTCATCGTTGTAAAAGAAAGAGTATCGGAACTTCCAATAGTATCGTAACCGGCGGTTTGCGTGGTTGCAACAAAGCATTTATAGGCACTGTTTGAAGACAGACCGGTTAACATCGCGGTAGTGGAATTTACCACTTTGTTTTGCCATGCACCTGCACCGGTCCGGTAGTAAACCGTCCAACTCGTCACACCATCATCAAGGAAATCCCAATCAATTGTAGCGCCATTGGTTGTGATATCCTTAACAGAAAGATTAACCGGCACCGCAGTGTCATAACCGACATAATTGCCGGCAGTGATTGATCCACCGATCGTCAGTCCGTCCCAGGATGCAAGATTATTGAGAGTATCAACATTGCGGTACGAATTAATCCATTGAGCGCCATCATATATAGTGACTTCCATATTTGATTCATCACCACTAACATCAGCAGTTTCATATTTCATGCTGACATTGTATCTGAGATTAGAAAGATAGTAGGGAGTAATTGTAATATAGCGATTAAGATAATCAACAGGAGCAAGCCCCATCTGAGGATGAATCCCTTTGAACATTTCAAAAGTTATATACGAAGAATCGGTAAGATTAGCAGCAGTTGAAACAAAATTAACAGGCAATAAGGTTTGATATACTGCTGTTCCGTAAGGAATAGTAACCAGCCCGTATCCTTTAATCATATATTTAACGATTCCACCTGCATCGCTTAAAATACGGCCATTGGCAAGAGTAATGCCGGAAATGGCAAGCATTTTATTGTTGAGATTAACCTTTCCTACATCAAGAGAAAAGGTTCCTCTGATATTAATATTTCTGTTCAGGGTCAGAATAGCTGTGTCGGCAGTTTTCTTTTTCACAGTAACATTGCCAAAGACCACATCATTTGTGCCATCAACAACACAATTTTTACTGACAAATTCGCAGGCCGGCCGGATATAACAATTCGGAAGATTATTAATAATACCGGAACCGGAAAAACTGATTAAACCGCCACCGTCAATAAAGTTACCTGCCTGAATATACATTGCACCGCCAATCTCAATCGGGTTACGCCTGAATGCAACATTAACTGATGAATTTACATAAAGGTTGTTAACCCTGGCCGGGAAATTATCATCAATAATCTGACCATCGAAACCCGCTTGTCCCCCTTCGAGATAATAGTTGGCATAAGTATTAAAAATTTGCTGACGCGTATTCCGGAACTGGGAATAATATTTAATAAGAGAACCCTTGAGATATGTCATTCCATAATGTAGGTTTGCCTGCGCTCTCACATATATGCTGTTAGCACCATACTGACCATAGGTATACATATACAGAGTTGCAGCAGTGTCAACAATGAAAGCGCCAAAATTAGAAGTTGGCGTAGTAAAAACAATATCACAATTAGCGATAGCTGTGGCATTCTTTTTTACAATGATACTATCCCACCGGATATAACCCGGGATGGTATCGGTAAGGCCGCTATTAATAACAAACACATTACGGTTATTGTTGTATCGGTAATTTGGTAATGATGTTTTAAATGTAATAATGTCTGTCAAAGAACTGGAATCGGCCCCTGACTTACAAATAGATTTCATCTGTATTTCATACGCTTTGGAAGCAGTAAGTCCTGATAACGTATCTTCGCTACGTTTCTTTGCAGGGATAGCAATACTCCAGGGAGAAGTCGCTTTTTGGCGGTAATAAATTTTATAGCTATTCAGAGTAATCGTATCAAATAAAACACGGACAGTGTTATCAGTTATTTGTGAGAGCCGCACATTAGTTGGGGGATAGCATCCGGGAGTATTCCGTCCAAAATCAAGGCCTGCAGTGATAATGGCGCTGTTCACCTTCAGATTCTTCCATTCAACAAACAGTTGTTCTGAAGCAGTAACAGTAGTACGCAGCCAATTAAGCGGTTTTTGATATTCCCATGATGAGCCGTTCCAGCAGCAATTACGCATTTGGTTATAATCGCCTACTTTATCCAGATCAAACTGTGACACTTCCATGCTGATGTCAAAGTCGGGAGAAGGAACATCAGAAAATTCAACAGATACAAATTTTTTGAGATAATTCGTAAGGGCTAAACCGGTTCCGGCCTCGTAGATGCTGTCGGAGTGCACTTTAAGGATAATACTGGGGTCGGTGCCCAAAACAGCTCCCGGGTTGACTCGAACGATAATATCGGTACGAACAGGAAAGCCATATCCCGATTCACTGACAGGAATAATATAAAAACCACCGGGCCGGATTTTTTTAATCACTCTGCCATCACCTTCAAGGACAATAGCAGCGGAATTATCCACCGGTTTTTCAAAATAAGCATCGGGGCCGAGGATCAAGTCGTTGCCATTAGTTTGAATCTTAATATCATTAGCGCAATAAATTCTGCCGGTAATAGTAAGCGTTGTATCCATCCGGATGCTGCGGGTACTCCATCCAGAGAACAGACCATAAATTGTGCTTGGGTATTTTCCGCCGATAGGCACAGCATAATTATCTTTTTGTAAACTAATAGTAATGCTATCAAAAGCATTAGGGCCTGAATTATTAACTATTCTAACAGGGATACCGGAAGCACCTATCCATGACTGGTATCCCGGTCGCCCAATTATCCTGCCGCCCGATTCAAGTAAAAAAAGTTTGGTTGCGCCTGGATAATTAGCATAAATTACCCCGTTATTACGAACAATAATGGTATCGTAGGCCCCTGATACATTATATAATGTGTCGTTATCAACAATCAGGTTTTCGGCTTTGAGAAAGGAGCAACAAAAAGAGATTAAAACAGTTGCTGTCAAAACAAAACGAAGGATACTGCTGTTTTTCATACCGTAAAATTTAATAATTAATAACCAAAGATTAATTAAACAAATTTATGAAAATTTAATGTAAAAAAAAGAATTTTTACTTTTTAATCAGTAATACTTTGGATGCCTGGTATGAATTGGCTGAAAAACAGTGGATAAGGTATATCCCATTGGGTAATGCGGTAAGGTTAACAGTGGTATTATGGGATTCGATACCGAAGGATTTTATAAGTTTGCCATCGGCATTAAATATTTCACCGCAGAAACCAGGTATGATTTGCGGAACAAGCACATTAATTGTACCTCCGGAAGGATTAGGATAAACAGAAAACAGACCATTTTCAGTCAATAATGAATTTACTGACTGTGGGAAAATAATTTCTCTCCCAGTCAAATCGCCCCAGCAAGTAATGCTATCAAAAATCATTTTGTTATTCAAACTGTCGAGTTTCGAATAATAATACCAGACCGAATCCCAGCGGGCATTATAGCACAGCGACTTCGATCCGACAATATCAGCAGAAAGATAACCCAACGCAACCGAATAGAGAGGCGTACCAATGTTATTACCAAGAACAGAATAATATCTTTTAAGATAAGGAGTAGCAGTATCATTATAAGGATGAGCGCTCCCCGAAACCATACTAATAGAAACAAAAGAGCCGGGATTAATGATACTTCCGGAGTGCAGGGTAAAATCAACAGGACAGTAATTAGAATAGCTATTATCACCCATAGGAATAAAAATCTTTTTATCTAACAAAGCAGCATCATAATTTAACACTACTCTCCCACCCCGCGTTGTAATAATACGAGTAGTGCCATAATTTACGATACTGCATCCGGGGTCAAGGATAAGCGAAGCGCTATCAACTTTAATACCCAAATTCAGCCCCACCTTTCCATCACTGATGATCATGTTTAGTTTATTATTAATACGCAATGGTGATTTTAAGATTACCACATCATAACCATCAATGGCAAATGAATCAACATATGTTTGTTCGCTGCCATCGAGCACAGCCATATTGGCAGACCCATTATCACCACCGTTCATTTTAAGAAAACATTTATGGTAATTCAATGCCCCGGGGCCGGAGTGATTGATCAGTTTAGCACTTTTATTAATAGTCAGCCGTACGTTATAAGGATCAAATAAAAACACACCTTTATTGATTAATAACTGCCCCCCGATGTTCAAATTTTTTGGAGGAGCTTTTACAGTTGTCGGATTATCAATTGTAATAAAATTATAAGCTGTAAGAAAATCATCCATCTGTTGAGGGGACTCGCCATTAAAAACATATCTGGCCATCACATTAAAGTTGCGTACTATAGTTTGAATATTACCATCATAAGCTGAAAGCATAAAGCCGGCAGTATGTTTACTTTCGATAAATGATGAATCGGAATTAACAAATACAAAACCATTAAGGATGAATGTATCACAAACCAGACGTCCTCCCTTATTTATAAGCAACGTATCAATAAATGTTAAATTTTGCATCATCCGTCCTATCCCACCCTTCTCAATCACAATTTTTCTGAAGTTACGGTTGAACGGGATAATGCGGTCGGTGTTAATCCTTAGTTCCTGCAGAGATGAGTCATATCCACTAACAAAAGGAAAAACCATTATTGAATCGGACACTGCATTGCAAACAGAAAAGACCTTGAGGCGATAGGCATATTCCTGCTGCAGACCGGATAAAAGCAAGAATGTATCAGACAATGTAAATTCCTGTTTCGACGACCATCCCAAATCGTCGCGACACATTTCAACCCTGAACGGTGGGACACCGCCGTCCCATTTAATCAAGGCCGAGGAAGTATGAGCGGATGACCATCCAAAACCCACCGGCTGATTACAGGAGCCAGACAGCATAGTAAACACCAATGTATCGGAATTTACAATTGTGTCGTAACTTGCTTTTTCATTAGTACTGATAAAAACCATGTATTGAGTTGCCGGAGTGAGTGAATCCAATTCTGCTTCTTTCGTGGCAGAGCCAAAAGACGACCATACAGAATCGGTAAGCGACTTATAATTAACACTCCATTGAACCACTTCATTAGACGGAAAGCACCACGACACAACGGCAGTATTTGTTGTGATATCACGTACCGAGAGGCATTGCGGAGCAGCAGAATTAAAACCCAGAAAATTGCCGGCTGTAATATAACCGGTGCGTTCAAGTCCATTCCATTTCACTTTATTATTAACCGAATCAATAGATAAAAATGAGTTGTACCAGGTACCGGCTGAAAGAATCTGTTGCTCCAGCAGATTCTCCTTGCCATTGATATCTGCATCAGAATAATTAAATGCCACATTGTATTTAAGATCAGTAACCGCTGATGTATTTGTATAGAGATACCGGGAAATGAAATTTACCGGTGCAGCTCCCATGCCCGGGACAGTATCATCACGAAAGGTAAATATTATACGCGACGAATCAGTAAGAATAGCCCTCACAGGAGTGAAACAAACGGGCAAAAATTCTTTATTTCTGCCTTTTCCGAAAGGGATTAAGAAAGTCGAATAATCATGCAGGTTATACACCACACTACCGCCGGTTTCGGCAATAATCTGGCTGCCTGTACTCTTTATTCCGGGTACGGTTAAAGAATGACCATTCAATACCAGGAATGAGTTATCGAGGCCAAAATCACCCGTTACCTCAATATCATTATTAAAAGTTAACAAAACCGTATCGGTATATTTTTTCAGAAACAATTTATTAAACCTGAAAGGGAATGTACCTGAACAAACGATATTTTTACCTGATATTTCAACATCACCATTAATAAACACAGATGGATTATAATTTTGAATAGATGTTCCGCGTACTAATATTTTCCCATCAATACCCTCAATATTTTGAGAATAATTAATGAACGAACCGGTTACTTCAACAGGATTCCGTTTATAGGATATTCTCCCTGTTGCAGCCAAAGTAAGATTAAAAACCCGGGATGGAAAATTATCATCAATAATCTGGCCATCATTACCATTTAAACGTCCATTCAAAATAATATTTGACAAAGAATTGATGAACTGACGACGATTACGCAGACAATTAAAATATTTAACAGGATTTCCTTTTATGTATGAATGCGAATAACGCAATGTAGCATAGGGACGAACATACAAATCACAATTTCCATACAAAGCAAAATTATCGAGATTCAATGTTGCATTCGTATCCACAATAACGAGCGTATTCACAAACAAATGGCGGTTAAGTGTAACAGTAGAATTTTTTCTAATTACGACAGTATCAAAGCGGATATAATCAGGGATGCTCTGATTGCCGGTAAGGTAGATTACATTTTTATTATTACGGAAATAATATCCCGGGACAGCATTTGAGAATCGAAAAGAAGAAGAACAGACGCTGGTATCGGATGAAGAGTTGCATAATGCCGAAATCATTACCTCGTATTCACCCGACGGAGTGAGATTATTTAGTGTATCGGCCATTGCGGCAGTAAATAAAATATTCCATTCAGCAGAATCAATATTCCGGTAAAACACTTTGTACCCTGATGACACATCATTAATGCTTTTCCAAAACACGATTGCGGAAGAGTCGGTAATACCGGAGAGAGATATTTTTACCGGAGTGTTACATACCGAATCAATAGCACCAATATTGCGTCCTGCAGTGAGAATAACATGCTGATCGGTGACATGCTCCCATTCCATAAACAGTTGGTTATTGGCGCTTGGATCCGTGCTTAAATCGGACCAGTTAAGCGGTTTCCCGTATTTCCATTCTGTTCCGTTCCATAAAACATTCAGCATCTTGTTAATATCACCCATTGTATCAGCGCCCCATTGAGCCAACTGCAGAGAGATATTAACATCAGGATTTGGGATATTCACAAATTCAAGGTCAACATAACGTTTAAGATAATCGGTAGTGATTGCAGGATTAATTACAGCGCCCGGCGCCGGCTCATTGGCGCGTAATTTAATAATCACAGCCGGATCGGCATCCATTACGGTACTGTCGGTGAAGTCAATAATCAATTCCGTTCGCTGCGGCATATCTCCCATTGATTCAGACAAAGGGATAATATACTTCTGCTTCGGCCTAACCTTCTTAATCAGACGGCTGATGCTATCCATCATAAACACATTAAATAATTCATTGAACTTATACACATAAGCAGCAGTATCCAAAATAAGGTCGTGTCCATTTAAAATAAACGAATTGCTAAAATTTTCAAAAATTCTACCTGTAATGATTACGGTTGTATCGAGTGTGATATGGCGTTCGTACCAGCCGGCCCAGACATTAACAAACCGCGAGGGATACAAACCACCAATCCTTGTTCCGTCACCAATAAGGTTAAGAGAAATATTCTCAATTGAATCAGTTCCGGAATTATTAATAATACTACAGGTTTTAACAGCTAAAAACCCTCTGTCGCGGTCACCGGTAATTTTGCCTCCCGGCTCAACCATTACCAGTCCGTCAACAATAATCATGTTCTGCCAGGTGATATTGCCTTTAATAGTTATGGTTAACCGTCCATTGCTCTTTACTATAATCGTGTCGAAAAAAGAATTGGCAATCGTCATCACAGTATCTACAACCAATGTCTGTGCATGAAGAAAAACAGAAAACAATAAAAACAGAAATAGAAGTGTAATTTTCCTCATAGCTGGTTTTTAAAAATGTCCGTAACCGGAGAAACAGTACTTATTTCAGCACTATTTTATTTATCATCGTTGAAGCACCTGTGATACCCTGAACAAAGTACAAACCGCCGGGTAAGCCATCAATATTAATACTAACGGTATGGTTATTACAGGTGAGGGCTTTAATCAATGCGCCTCTGCAATCGAAAATATTTACAGCAGTGATTATGCTCCCTGACTCAATATTTATGATGTTTGTTGCAGGATTAGGAAATACCCTATAACTATCAACGACTATTTCATCAGTACTAACAAACAATTTAGTTTGGTACGACCATTTGATTTCCGGATTGCCAATACCATCCGGTGTCTCTACCACACCAGCCGGGATAGTCACGGTATAAAGCGTATTATAAGCAAACGATGGATGCGTTATTGTGATTGTATTTGTAAAATCGTTCCATAAGAAATTCAGTGTGCTGTCAGCAATGACAATAGATGAGAAATTCACCGAATCAACATCCTGATCGAAGGTGATGCTAACCACCGAATCAACATCAATGGAAGTGCTGCCGTTTGCGGGAGAAACGGATGCAAAATAAGGGCCACCGAAGGCAGTGATTTCGCCCCATTGAGTAATATCATTCAAAATAATCCACCGGTCGGCTGCATTAAACCCCTGCGTTTGCCACCCCGCGCCCGGTGAAAAAGCGCTGACCATCCGCTGCGCATCACCCGCCACAGAGCCCAGCGGATACCTGATGCGGACATCATAATTCAGATTGGAGATACCGTATCCGTTTATACGGAGTGTTAGCCCCAGATAGTTTATCGTATCATAACGTTGCGAATGAGGAGAAGGAAATAATTCATAAGTAATATAAGCACCGGGCGCAATCGTCACTGAAGTGTCGAGCGTAAGAAAAACGTAAGCCGAGACATTGTTATTCTTATTGAATCCGAAGGGCAGACGATCGGTAACTCCCTTATTGCGATTAGTGATAAACCGTTTAAATACTCCGCCAGAAATTGAATCAAAAACAATCTGAGGGAATGAGGTATCATTTTTACTCCCTCCATAAAGCGAAGGCACAATAGGAGTAATAATGGCCGAATCAGTTAAGATGAGTGTATCGCCGGTAAGAAAAAGAGAATTGCGGTAACCCGTAAAGAGCAGGCGTGTGATCGTGAATGTAGTATCAATATAGACATGCCGATCTCTCCAACTGCTACGCACACCATTGACTACCGTTGGATATTTACCAGCAATGGTAAGAGGGCTTCCGTGCTGATTAAACCAGATATTAGAAACCGAATCGGTGCCGGAATTATTTAAGAAAAGAGTTCCTTTGAAACCAACATGGCCCGAATCGGCAATACCGCGTAACCGGCAACCCGAATCAACCAAAAAATATTTCCATCCGCCGATCTGCCTGGTCCACGAATCAGCAATGATATAAGTAACATTCAGGTCTGCACCATTCGTTACAATGATGGTATCAAAAAATGTATTACTGACAATACTGTCAATATCAAGAATTGTATCATTGGTAATGACTAATTTACTTTGTGCCCAGACACAAGCAGACAAAAGCAAAACACTAATAATTAGTAATATCTTTTTCATGTTTTTCAGGTTTAGAATAGGCGGTTAATATTCAATTTGTAATTTAATTAATAAGCATGAATAAAAAGCCGTGATAAATTATTAGTAAATTTTTCGTTACAACATTCTGCAAAAAAAACTCTTAATTAGTTCAAAATACCATCATACGAAAAAGTTATTGCCGGACAATTTTTACTCGAAACTGTTTATCCTTCATAATCATCACAGCAATATACATACCCGTATGTAGATTTGAAACATCAAGCCGGCCGGTGAATGACCCGGGAAATATGGTGAATAGAGGCATTCCGGCGAGGGTGAATAATTGTATCTCTAAAATCTTCTCTGCCGATTTGAAATGAATAAAACCGTTTGTGGGATTTGGGAAAACAGAACAATCAGCAGCAGTCGTATTGAGAATTTCAGTAATTGTAATATTGCCTGTTTGAAAAGACCATTCGATTGGCTTATTCTGAAAACCGGAAGAATTTTCGACAGTACCGGCAGGGACAGAAACCGTATACCAACCGGGGGCAAGAACAGGATGTGCGATCTGCACTGTATAGTTAAAGGGATTGTACTCGGCCATAACACCTGCGACAGGATTCAACAGAGTATCGGTGATAGTAATAGCAAAAAGATTAACAGGGGTTACAGGATGAATAAATTCAACAAACACATCAACATCAGACAACAACCCGGCAGCACTATCGGACGGGGCAAGTATACGCGGATAAGGAGCAGGAATGACGCGGAACCACCATGACCGTTGCTGGTTGAAGCCCGTCCCCTGCACGGCAGCAGCAGGGATATTAACCACATAACGCTCATTGGCCTGCAACTTAGGATGAGAGATAATCAGTTTGCGATTACCGGCAGCAAGGCCGGCTAATGTTCCAGTAACTAATCCCGAACTGTCGCCGGTGATAGTGATACCACTCAAATCAAAAGCAGTAACCACCTGATCCCATAACACCGAAACCGTATCGAACGCTCCAACATTTATTTCACCATAAAAGGGCTGATAATCTACAACCTCCGGAGAGCTAGCCGTAGTACAAGGAGTAGCATCACGCAAATGAAGATTATTAAGCAACACGGCAGGACAGTGATGATTAATAGCGCCGGTGTCATAAGCAGCATTATTCAGGATTTTCAGATTTGCAGTACCACCGGCCCCATAAGCCATGATGCCCGTTATATTAACATTATTTTCGATCACAGTATTATCAAGACGATAGATACTCTCGCCACTGGGATTAGCATCAATCCAAATATTGCCGGCATCGAGCAAATCATTATACCCGACATACGTATTACGGATACCACGCATTTTATAAAAACCGATATAAGAATTGACAACATTATTGCGGATAACAATGTCATCGAGTGATTCGTACGGATCAACCGATTCCTGGGTGAGAATACCTTCGCCATCTACTGAGGCATACGATGTATATAAAATCTGATGCCGATAAACGCGCATATCATTATTTTCGATTAAAACATGATGACCGGAGAAGTTCATAGCGCGATTTTCAAAGGTTGCAGCATTATTGCTGTTAAGTTTCCATCCGGTAGGATGCAGGAATACACGTTTATTATTCTGATCGGTGCGAATATTACCACGCATCACCAAACCGTACCCGACACCGAATATACCAACACGCATAGTATTATAAACCCAATTATCATTAATTTCAATTTTCTGGTCAAAGGGGAGCGAAACGGTATCGGGATTCACATAACGGCCAGCAACATCAATAGCATAGTGATCAGTGTAACTGAAGCGTGTGCGGGAACCATCCATAACGTGAGTTGTATCGGTGCAGGAAGGATCACTGCTAGTGCAGCCGCTCTGGCAGGTAACACCTGTTGGAGCAGAAACCGGTCCGTTAAACCGGCAATAAGCAATATATCCCGGCTGATCATAACTCTCATCAGGGACAGGATTAAACAGATTATTCATAAAATCGTTGACACGGTTGTTTGTAACAGCGGTGTTCCGGATAACATCCACATTAATGTTGCGACAATGGCGGTAAGAAAATCGCTGCCAGCGGTGCATATAATAATAATTCCATGGGATATCAGATTGCGGCTGCGCAATATTATTCTGGCGCACACCGAAGACAATAACATTTTTACCATTTACTCCGATAGAAATACGCCCCCTGTTGATATCAAGATAAACGAGTCCCAGGTTGCTGCGGTCGCCCGAAGCCCTGATGACCTTGAAGGCAGTAGAATTTGCCTGGCCGCTATCGGCAAAAAACGGGATATAAGCAGGAAATATTAGCCGGGAAGGCGGAGCAAACGAATCGCTTTTCGCATTGTTACACAAAGGATCGGCACCGCGAAGCACAACACCGTCGGGGATATCCACATCGGACTGGAAATGATATGTTCCGGCCGGGAAGTATACAACACCGCCGCCGGAAAGAGATACCTGATTCATTGCCTCAATCAGCGATGAGTCCCAGAAACCGGCCGAAGGAAAATTAGAAATATCAACAACATTGTACCAATGAATTTCATTAGTCCATGCCGGACAGGTATCATATTTAGTAAAATACGGATTATCAACCGGAATGTTTGCGGCAGCATTAAAAAATAAAAACAAAATAAAGGAAGAGATGTAAATTTTCCTCATAGTTTTGATTGTTTAATCTATCAAAGATATGAAAAAAAAACGAATAAATTGTTAAGAATCGCAAAATCTATGAACAATTTTTACTTATTCATGATTTTCGCCTGGTGATTGATAGATTCGTCGTGCACAGCGCGGAAAATTTTAGCAATAAACTCTTCGCTTAAACCCTTAAGAGCGCCCTGCTGGATTCGTTTGTTCAAAATTTCGTCCCACCGGCTTCGCTGAAGGATAGTAATGCCGTTTTGTTTCTTATACCGGCCAATCTGGTCAACAATTTTCATACGTTTCTCAAAAATGGCAATGGCTTCATCATCGCAGATATCAATTTTCTTGCGCATTTCGGATAGTTCGTCCAGTATTTTTGAATCCACTTCGGGCTGACGCATAATAAGCCGGTTGAGCATCTGTTTCAGGTCGGCCGGTGTCAGTTGCTGTTTGGCGTCGCTAAGCGCTTTTTCGGGATGGATATGCGATTCGATGATCAGTCCGTCAAAATTCAGGTCCATGGCCTCCTGCGACACTTCGAACAGCAGTTCCCGTGTTCCGCAGATATGGCTGGGGTCAGTAAAAATTGGCAGTTCGGGTATACGGCGACGCAATTCGATAGGTATCTGCCATTGCGGATCATTACGGAACACCGATTTACCGTAAACAGAAAACCCACGATGCACAGCAGCCAGGCGGGTAATCCCTGCCTTGTTGATCCGTTCGAGCGCGCCAATCCATAGTTCAACATCAGGATTCACCGGATTTTTAATCAGCACCGGAATATTGACACCAGACAAAGCATCAGCAATCTCCTGAACGGCAAACGGATTAGCAGTTGTCCGGGCGCCAATCCAGAGTACATCAACATCGTACTTCAGCGCTTCAAAAACATGCTTCACATTTGCCACTTCGGTAGCCGTAAGCATACCTGTTTCCTGCTTGACCTTTTTAAGCCACTGTAAGCCCACAGTCCCTACACCTTCAAAATTATTAGGACGGGTGCGCGGTTTCCATATTCCTACCCTGTAAACACCAATGCCAATGGCCTTTAATTGACGGGCCGTTTCAAGAACCTGTTCTTCCGTCTCGGCGCTGCATGGACCTGCAATCACTAACGGCCTTGCTGAGATACCCGGAAATATTTGCTCAAGATCAAGATAAATACTCATTATATACTTTAATTATGATGTAAAAGTATAAAAAGAAAGAGATTTATGAGAATAGTACGTTGACATACTGCATTAACGAAGAAAAAAAACGATAAAAAATTGCAACAAAAATGCTAATTATCATAGAGAAATAATTATATTTATTTAATAATTAGCGAATTAGTTACTAAATTATAAAAAACATTAATTAGGTATAAAAGGAAATTAATATTATCTTTGAAGATTAAGTTTTTGTTCAGGTGAGAATATTATTAGTAATATTTTTTGGAATCATTTCGTACACAACCCTGCATGCACAACAACTGATTTCGGGTGTGATAAATGATTATACTGCCGTTACAGCAATATTCAGTGAAGACAAACTGAATATAGACAGTGTAGCTGTTGAGTCGGTTGATTCATTTTCTGTAGGAGATAAAGTACTAATCCATCAGTCGAGAGGCGCCGAGATAGATACAGCCACACAGCTTATTGATCCCTCGATAAACAATGCCGGACACTATGAGATTGTTGTAATCAGCGATATACTAAAACCCCAACGCATCATTATTTTCACTGCGGCATTTTTCAATGCGTATGATTCTTATGAAAGCGTTCAACTGGTGCGCATACCTGTTTATGACTCAGCCACAGTGACGGGCACACTAACCTGTCCACCATGGAATGGGAAGACCGGAGGAATCCTGGCGCTTGTGTGCAATTACAAGATTAAGCTTGAGGCCGACATTGATGCCGGGGGCAAGGGCTTCAGAGGCGGCCGGGCCGATTATATGATTTTCAGCGGACAATGCGCATCGGTGAGCAATGATACGGCAGATTATTATACCAATGCCGATTCGTCCAAGGCAGGCCGAAAAGGCGAAGGGATCATCACAGCACTGTTTGGATACACACGCGGCATGGGCATAGCCGTGAATGGCGGCGGCGGCGGTAACGGGAAATATGCAGGGGGCTATGGTGGCGGAAATATCGGCGCAGGAGGCAAAGGAGGCAATGAGATGAGTGGATGCACGATGAGCTACCTGTCGAAGAAGCCGAATGGCGGCCGTATTGCGCGGGGATATTTTTCGAATGACCTGCCCTTCCGCAATCTCCTTTTCTTTGGCGGCGGCGGCGGCTGCGGAACACAATCCGTCAGCGGCGGAGCTACAACCGGCGGTAATGGCGGCGGTATCGTACTAATAGTAACCGACACGCTTGTAAGCAATAATAAAACGATCCGGGCTAACGGACAAAGTGTCACCGATACGGCAGAAGCCAGTGGCGGCGGCGGTGGTGGCGGCGGCGGGATCATTGTAATTGATGCCCCTTTTATTGAGGGAACAGTAACACTCAATGTTTCCGGGGGTCAGGGCGGCCGTATCACCGGCTCGCCATGTACGGGGCCGGGCGGTGGTGGCGGCGGCGGATTAGTATGGCTAAAAAATAAAACATTTTACCAACATATTTTACCGGCATTAAACTTATCGGGCGGTGCATCGGGCAACATAGCCCTGTGTCCCAGCAGCGGAGCCACATCGGGCGAGAATGGCGATACACTTACCGGAATAAATGTACCCTTCAACGGCTTTCTGTTTAATGTTGTATTAAAAAATCAATTAATCTGCCAGGGTGACACACCAGAAATGATACCAGCAACCCTGCCCCGCGGTGGGAATGGAATATTCACTTACCAGTGGCAACAACGCACCGTTGGCGGACCATGGATGAATGCAACAGGAGGTACAGCCAACAGTAAAGATTTTACGTTCACAACCAGTTTATACGACACCACCTATTACCGCCGGATTGTTCAATCGCTGAACACCATTGATACCAGCAGTAGTATTATCATACAGGTATTACCGGCTATCACCAATAACCACATATCCGCAGCGCAGGTGATCTGCCACGGACAGACACCCCTTTCGCTGTCCGGGACCACTGTGTCGGGCGGAAACAGCACATATATTTATACTTGGCAGTCGTCAACCTCCGGTCAATTATGGAATGACATATCCTCATCAGCTTTAAACTATCAGCCGGGAGCCCTAACCGACACCACCTATTTCAGGCGTAAAGTAAACTCACTCCGTTGTAACAGCTACAGCGATACTATTACCATTACCGTTTTACCATCTATCATTAATAACACTTATACTGCCAATGCCCATGTTTGTCAAAATACCCTAGCAGATACATTAAAAGGCGTTCGTCCCACCGGCGGTAACGGACAATACAGTTACACCTGGCAATCGAGTACCAATGGTTCTTTATGGAACGATGCAACGGGCAATCACGATTCGATAAATTATATTCCACCCATGCTTTCGGACACCACATATTTCAGGCGTATAGTATTCTCGGGAGCGAATAATTGCTGCAAAGACACCGGAACAAGTTTTACTTACCTGTGGCTACCGGAGATACAGCAAAACGATATATCTATCTCGTCATCCCGGGTATGCAAGGGTACCCGTCCGCTCACACCAATCAATGGACAGATACCCACCGGCGGTTCAAAAAACTACAATTACCAGTGGATTAAGTCAGCCGACAGCATTCACTACGATACCATAGTTAATGCTCATGCCATCAATTACCTCGCCGACACCCTTTATACAAAGACCTATTTTCGTCGTATCGTGCATTCTCTTGTATGTAACGATACAAGCGCAGTGCTGGCACTGGGCATATATCCGTTACCCGGAGGGATATTATATGGAAACGACACTGCAGTATGCAGCAACAGCCCGGTTCCGCTGCAGATTAAGATAAACGGACAAGCAGCACCCTATACCATCATTCTGTATGACAGCATATCGGTATATGACACGATAACCGCTCCTTTCGACAGTATTAATATAAATATCCACCCTCAAACCACCAACATAATCCATTCACCTGTATACCGCATATACAATATCAGGGACAGCCGTGGCTGCTATTCAGCCGATACATTAGAAAAAGGACGGAAAGCAATAACCGTTTACGGATATCCTACAGCACAAGCAGGAACAGATGGAGATATCTGTGATACATTGTGTGTATTGCCTGCAACTATATCGTTTGGAAACGGGCAATGGAGCGTAATAAGCGCACCGGCCGGTTACCGGTTCAGCGATTCAACAACATATAATTCATTGTTCTATCCTTCAGCGACCGATTTTAGCATATATACATTCCGGTGGACAGTAACAAACCAGGGCTGCAGCACTTCGGACACTCTAAAACTGAGGTTTTACAAACCAACAGCAAGCAGAGCGCAGAATGATTTTAAAGTTTTTTTCACCACCGATACCATTATCACTGCAACCCCTCTAGGTAAAAATGAGAGCGGGCATTGGTCGCTACTTTCAGGTAGCGGAAATATTGCCTCACCCGACTCGATACAAACACTGGTAACAGGGCTTACCAAAGACACGCGAAGTATTTTTTTATGGACAGTAACCAAAGCACTGTGTCCGCTAATGGAAGATTCGCTGATAATAGATATTTACGACATATTTATTCCGGGCGGATTTTCACCTAACGGCGATAATCTGAACGACTACTTTATTATCCAGGGGCTGGAAAACGCACAAGAGAATGAGCTGATTATTTTCAACCGGTGGGGACATATCCTTTACCAGAAAAATAACTATGATAATAACTGGGATGGAAAAATTACAGGAGGCACACGCCTGGCCGATGATACCTACTATTACATATTCAGGGTAAAAGGGACAACCGAGGCAGAGAAGAAAGGATTTTTTCTGATTAAGACACAATGAAACATTTTATATTAATTATATTATCATTTTATACGGGTGCTATTTATGCACAGATACAACCGTCGTTCACGAATTATATAGTATGCGCCAACGGCTATAATCCTGCATTTGCCGGCAGCCGGGATGCACTTGCATTTGCTATGTTATACCGGAACCAATGGGCCGGAATTGAAGGGTCGCCTTCATATTATTTTCTCACAGCCGACGCGCAATTGCGAAACCAAAAAGTAGCTTTGGGAGCCGTCCTTTCATCAGAAGAATATGGAATTACAAAAAAACAGAACATGCGTTTCAATTACGCTTACCGGATACCGGTATCGCGCGGACTGCTTTCGATGGGTCTGGGTGGCGGAATAGCCCTGCTTACTTCACGGTTTAGCGAAATAAAAACCGTAGACGAAGGAGACCGTATATTCACCCATGCCAAAGAGAATCATTTGCTACCGGCCGCTTCAGCCGGTTTATACTATCATACCAACCGTATGTTTTCAGGAATCTCGATACCCGAACTCTTGGTTTATACGCATAATAGTGGAAATAAAAACGCCGCCATCACATCAACCCCACAAAACTACAACTATTATCTTGTAGCCGGATATCACCCTGTTTACAATGAAAATTTCCGGTTATTAACTTCCACACTCATGAAGTACCAGGGGCAAAATGGATTATCTCCGGAATTTACGGTCTTTACTATTTTCCCAGAGGTTATGGCTTTTGGTTTATCATACCGGACAGACCATGCACTTATCAGTATGCTGCGTGTTGATCTGAGTCGTCAGTTCAAAATCAGTTACGGATACGAATATTCCAGCGGGGCACTCAGTCAATATGGAAACGGCACCCATGAAATTATGCTACACTATGAATTTTCGTATGTAATAAAAGCAGTTAATCCGCGATTCAGATGAGAAAATTTTTAACACATATCATTTTGCTGGTACCACTGTTCACGGATGCCCAGGATCTGTACAAAGTAAATATGTTATCGTTCAACACACCACATTTCAATGAATTTGCGCCCTATATTTTACCGGGACAAGGCATTTTGTTTGTTTCGAACCGGAATAACGATTTTATCACCCATTACCGTACACCGAATGATGAATCGTTGTATGATCTATATTTCATCAGTGACTATGATACAGCCAAAAATTATTCGAATCTGTTTGCAAAAGAATTACGGACTATTTATCATGAAGGCCCTGCATGTCTTGGGCCGGGAGGCACAACACTCTATTTTACACGGAGTCAAAAAGCCGAAAAGCGCATTGGCAGCAGTATACAAGGCAGCAACCGACTGGGTATTTATCTATCGGCAAAATTAGGGAATGAATGGACACAGGCACAGCCCTTCAGGTATAATAACGAGATGTATAATGTTGTACATCCGTCACTAAGCAGTAAAGCCGACACGATATATTTTGCATCGGATATGCCGGGAGGACAGGGAGGTCTGGATATTTATCTATCAGTACGGCGGGATACAGGGTGGCAAAGTCCGATAAACCTTGGCCCCACGGTCAACTCACAGAGCAATGATATGTACCCGTTCATTACCGGCGGCTCGAAACTGTATTTTACATCCAGCCGCTCCGGGGGTCAGGGTAAAATGGATATCTATTTCACCCGTCAAGAAGCAGGCATTTGGCAGCCGCCTGTTAATCCGGGAGTGCCGCTGAACAGCAAGCACGATGATTTTTCGTATACAACAACCGGAGACGGAAAAACCGGCTACTTCTCATCCAACAGAAGAAATAAGCAAGACGACATCTATTCGTTTGAATTCATCATGCCGTATTTTGAATGCAAACAGCAACAAAAGAACACCTACTGTTATACTTTTTTTGAAGAAAACCTTGGCGAAAGCGATACAGCAACCATGAAGTACGAATGGATTTTCGGTGACGGAGAAAAAGCACGCGGAAGAAAAGTTAAACACTGTTATAAAGAGCCGGGCACCTACAACGTAAAGCTGAATGCCGTTGATCCGCTTACCGGAGAAGTTTATTTTAATCAGGCCGACTATGAGATAGTTACCGAAGACAAAGAGCAACCGGTAATTACATATAATAATGATCCGGTAGCCGGAGACACCATCCATTTCAGTTCGGCACGTACATACCTAAAAGACATCACCATTAAAAACATTTACTGGATATTCGATGATGACATTGTCATCCCCGGCAGTCATGCCCTACGCACATTCCGTAAATCAGGCATAAAACGGGTTTCGCTCGGAATCACCGGCATATCCAACAGTACAGGCGAAGTGGTAAAACAATGTTCGTACCTTGATATTGAAGTTCAAAAAAATAAAAAATAAATAGTATCTTTTGTTCAAATAAAATAAAGAAAAAAATGAAAACGCTTAATTATATCCTCCTGCTATTAACCACAGCCATCGTTTGCAATTCACAGCCGGTTCCTGCGCCAGACGAGAATATCCCCTACCTGATGACCTTTGGCAAGAAGGCAGCCACATCATGGGGTGATGATGATTTTGTTCAGGTCTTCTTTTTTCAGATACCTAAAAATTATGCGATGCCCTTTTTTATACGTGTTTATGATCCGGACTGTGGCGGCGTTGTTGATGAACTGGGAGGCGTATTTGACACAAAAACCGTATTCTCTGTTTATGGCGGGAAAGGTGCATATTCGCACAAAGATGCGCAGTCGGTTAATCCGGAAGGGAATTACAAGAGCGGAAACATGCTGGCTACAAAAACATTTGATGCCGATCCGAAATACGACCAGCAGTGGTACACATTTGGCCCCTTCAATCCAACCGATGGCGAATATATTGATATGTTCCAGAGCAATATATTTAAAATAATAATCGAAGGAATCGAAGGCGATGACGGCAACCTCTACCGCTTCTATCTTTCGACACAAATGAATGCCAATAAGCCCATCGAAGGAGGAAATGCATTTGCCTTTGAATACACCTTCAGAATGTATGACGATCCCAATCAAGTTTCCCATATTTATCCTTATATTGATAACCGGACGATATCCGTCAAGATCAGCAATTTTGACTGGGACTCGGATGGTTTTCTGCGCATCATCACAGTAGCCCGTAATGGAAAAATGCTTGAGGCATCGGCCGAAAACAACTGGGTAACAACCGATTTTAAAGTATTTAATGAAGAACTGAATACCTCATTCGATATACAGTTTATTAAAAAGAAAGTTCCCCCGGTGAAAAACAATAATGTTGTTATCTTTGTTACAAATCAATACGGAGAGAATCTGCCTTTTTACACCATACCAATTGGCGGAGTACCGAAGTATAAATATAAAATAGGTGTCACCAAAGAGCCATAAAATACTAATGCGGTTACTTCAGGCAGCCATTTTGGCGCTGATTACTACCAGCACCGTTAAGACACAAAATCTTCGGGTGCGGTCGTTTAACATTGATCAGGGATTATGCCATCGTTTTATTTACTGCATTTCACAATCGCCCGATGGTTATTTGTGGCTTGGAACAGGTGAAGGTATCTGCCGGTTTGACGGCTTATCGTTTACCAATACATTTTCCGGAGACACAATCCCCGTTATGCCCGTTACAAGTTGCTTTACCGACAGCGCCGGTATATTATGGTTTGGAACTAATGACGGAACAATATTTGCCTATAAAAATAAATGCATTACACGTGTAAAGCGCATCAGTACGATGAACTCGTCCATTGCTTCAATACAAAGCATGCCCGGAGCGGGAGCAAAAATAATCATCCTGTCGCAAAATGGCGGTTTGGCGCTGATATCGGAAAAAAAAGTTGAGTACATCAAACATAAAATCGGCGATCTGTTTCTAAATACATTCCTTCCTGTGTCACAAGATAAAGTGATTCTGGCCGATAACGAAGGAATTTACCTGTATAATCTTAGCGACACCAATTCAAAGCCGGCCCGCCTTACTGCATTAAAAGATATTCCCGTATCGGTTCTTTATAAAGATCGTCACGGCAATATATGGGCAGGAACAACCTCAAACGGGATTTACCAGTTAAACATAAATAATACAACAGTTACAGCAACCAAGACCGACTTCGGATACAATTGGGACGGCGTCATGATTCGTGACATATTAGTAGACAAGCGCGATGAGGTATGGATAAGTACCTATGGACACGGTCTGATCGTATTCAGGAAGATGCCGGATGGCCACTATATGGCAGTTGTATCGGACGAATCCATGGGTTTTCAATCCAACTATATCCGGACAGTATTTCAGGATACAGAAAATAATCTGTGGGTGGGCAGTTTCGGACAAGGGCTGATGATGGTCAATGCCGAACCCTTCACTTACTATACCCTGCCATCCAATAATATCCTTTCATTAGCCAGTCACAATGCCGCACTCTGGTGTGGAACCATCAGCGGTCTGTATTATTATCCCGAAGGGCTAACGGCAGTATCCACACCAAAAATATTTTTAGCAGGAAAACCCGTAACAGCACTTTATTATCTCAAGGAGAAAGAAATTTTACTGGCTGGAACAGAAAACGATGGTGTTTTCGGCATATTAATGAGCACAGGCAAGATTGCACAGTATCATCGGAGCACAAACAATATTGAAAATACAATTAAAAAGATCACTGGATTCAATAATAAAATCTACATCGGGACACTGAATGGTGTATTTGAGTATGACATAAACACAAAAGAAAAAAAACACTACACTACGATGGACGGGGTGCCTCATAACAATATCAATGATATTTTCTGTACAACCAAAGGAGGCATATTTTTTGCGACACGGGGCAATGAACTCCATTCAATCAATTTCAACCACCGTACGATTGATCATACAACAGAACTGATTTTTCACTCGATCACACAAGACAGGAATGGTGATCTATGGGGAGCGACCTATGGCTCAGGAGTATTTATTTTTACCAAAGACAGCTTGGTAATGCTCAACAGCACAAACGGACTAAAATCGGATTATTGCTATAGCGCCATCAGCGATCCGCATAATCATATCTGGATAGGACATCGGCTCGGATTAAGCCGGATATCAGAAAACAAAATCATAAAAACTTTTGGCACAGATATTGGTTTTAACGGCGACTGCAACCTGAACAGCGCTGTTATCTGGCAAAACAAGAAGATTTACTGGGGTACCACTACCGGACTTGTTGCCTACGACCTGGAGCAGGCCGATACAGTTGCTGCCATACCAAAAATAAATATAACACAGATATTAATTAACGACAGCATATACGACATCAGCAGCGATAATATACGTTTACCCTATGGTATTTACCGGTTAAATATCGGATATACCGGTATCTTTTTCCGCTCACCGGCACAAATCAAATACCAATATATGCTAGAAGGATTCGATCTGGTATGGTCGGAAAAGACAACCGAAAAGCAGGTACGTTATCCACGTCTGGAAGATGGTTATTACACATTTAAAGTTAAAGCATATAATCCGGACGGATTCACATCAGATGAGATGGCAATGATTACCATACGGATTGATTCACCCTTTTGGAAGCGCTGGTGGTTTATACTGATATGCATTATTCTGTTTATCGGTTCGATCCATTCCGTTTACCTTATCCGTGAACAACGCCAGAAGGCATTCCGCAAAGAACTTGAAAGACAGCTCGACGAACGAACAGCAGAAGTTGTGAGTCAGAAAGAAGAAATAGAATTAAAAAATAAAGATATCACGGCCAGTATTAATTATGCCTCACGCATCCAGCAAGGTATGCTCCCACCTTACTCATTGCTTGAGAAGTATTTCCCCGAATCATTCATTATAAACCTGCCACGCGATATAGTCAGCGGCGATTTTTACTGGTTTGACAAAATTGATAACGACAATTTTATTATTGTCTGCGCCGACTGTACCGGCCATGGCGTTCCGGGCTCAATGGTTTCTATGATTGGGATGACTTTAATTAAAGATATCATATTAACCAATCCCACGCTTAAACCATCGGAAATCATGTATAAACTTGACACCGTATTCCAGGAAACCATCAACCAGAATATTGAAAAGATGCACATGGCCGATGGAATGGATCTGACCATCAGCAAAATCAATCTGAAGACGCATGAACTTGTTGTATCAGCAGCCATGCGCGCATTTATTATTACAGATCAAAATGGCGCAGTAATCTACAAAGGAGATAAATATTCGATTGGCGGTACCCGACTTATTAATGAACGCAAGAAGGACTTTACCGACAAAACAATTCAACTGAATAAGAAAGATTGTATTTATTTCTTTTCGGACGGTTTACAAAGCCAGTTCAATTATATCAACAGTGAAAAATTCCAGTTGTACCGCATCAAAAATCTAATCACAAATAACTTCATGTTTCCGATGATTCAACAGAAGCAGGCATTTTTAGATGCCTATCAGAACTGGAAAGGCGACATGAAGCAGACAGATGATATAAATATCATCGGGATACGGTTATAATCAGTTTCCGGCGGTAAATAATTTATTTTTCAGATCGGGCCAGTTATTTCGGTAGAAATACACAGCAATATTGCTGTACGAATATTTATTCATAGAAGAACCGGCGCCAAAAGGAAAAGTTTCTTTCTTCATCCACCGTTGAATTTCATCATATCCGGCAGTAAAATCGTGGTTATATGCCGTAGCAAAATATCTAATCTGGGCAGCGCGGGAATTCCATTTGAAGCCGGCCAAACGTTCATTCATAATTGAATAAAAACAGCGGAGATACTCCAGTTGCCACCGGAATGACTGAATACGCTGAATACGCTGACTGCGTATTTCAGCTAATGAAGTATCACTAAACACAATGATATGCCTGTGTTTGGCAAGCAATGACGGCGAACATTGTACGAATTGCTCCATTTTCTCAACAAACGACGGCTTAATCTGGCAACGGCCTAAAGAAAAGTCGGCCTTCTCCGAGCCATGACTGATATAAATAATTTCCATTGCTTTTTCCTGAAAATAATCCATCAGGAATGAATAACGCATCAGTTCGGGGAAAATAACCGAGATAATGATTTCTTTTTCCCTTTCGTCGGTAATAACATTATTTATTGACCGGTTGTTTTCTTCGATAAAAGTAATGGCCTCTTTATAACCATCCGAAAAAACCGATTCATAGTTTGGTGATACAAGCAACAATAAGGGTCCGAGAATAAACGATATAAACCCCATAAAAACAAGTAATTATGTTACAAATATAATAAATTATACCGATTGGACAGATACTGTCCCAAAAAAGTGTGTAAAGTTAGGCTTTTATAAATTTGAATTAAAACTTAAAAAAATGAAAAACCTAAACTTTACACAGGAGCAAATTAATGAAATTTTGTTGGAAATCAGCG
>Ga0101944_10002633_pt1 | contig 28156 bp, 18 predicted proteins | sample DewCreD2012metaG_FD_75245 | JGI IMG/M metagenome (GOLD analysis project Ga0101944, IMG submission 75245) | Hot spring sediment bacterial and archeal communities from British Columbia, Canada, to study Microbial Dark Matter (Phase II) - Dewar... ... | reverse complement strand
GCCCGAAGGCGCCGCCGTCCGGTGGGTGCGGCTCGGCGAAGGCAACGTGGACATGGACGGCTGGATCCGCAAGTACCTTGAACTTTGCCCCGGCAAGACGCTGTCGCTCGAAATTCTGGTCACTGGCCCGCGAATGTATCCCTACCGGAAGCCGGAGTTCTGGAGCGCCTACCGGCAGACGCCCGCCTGGGAGTTTATGAGATTCCTGCGCTGGGTGGAAGCGGGGAAACCTTTACCGCCCACGCCCGCCGTTCCGAAGGACCAGGCGGCGCAGCGCGAGCGCGAGGATCTGGAGGCGAGCCTCAAGCACTTGAAGACTCTGCTGAGGATGGCGTGATGCTCGGTCTGGCTCTCACGGCAGTGATCGCCGCCGCTTCGCCCAATTTAACCGCGGATGTCAGGGCGGCTGTCGCCAAGGGAGATTTCGTCCGCGCGGAGCAGATGGTGGAAGCCCACCGGCGCCAGAACGGCGTGACGCCCGAAGGGCTGGAGGCGTTGTCATGGCTGGCGCGCGGCGCTTTGGCGGCGAAGAATTTCGAAAAGGCGGAATCCTGCGCCCAGGAAACGCATGAGCTGGCGGTGGAGCTTTTGCGCACGCGAAAACTGGATGACGAACGCCGCCTGCCCATTGCGCTTGGCGCGGCCATCGAAGTCCAGGCGCAAGTGATGGCGGCGCGTGGCGAGCGCTCCGCCGCCGTCGACTACCTCAACGGCGAACTGTCGCGGTACCGCAACACCTCCATCCGGACGCGCATCCAGAAGAACATCAACCTGCTCACTCTGGAGGGTAAGCCCGCGCCCCGCCTGGAGGGCTATTCCCTCCCGCCAGGTAAGCCGGCGCTGCTGTTTTTCTGGGCGCATTGGTGCCCCGATTGCAAGAACATGGCGCCTGTGCTCGCGCGCCTGCGGAGCGAGTATGGCTCCAAAGGCTTGACGCTCGTTCTGCCCACGCAACGCTACGGTTATACGCGCCGCGGACAGGACGCCTCCCCGGAGGAAGAAACCCGCTACATCGAGGAAATCCGCCGCCAGCATTACGCCGAAGTGGCGGACGCCCCCGCCCCGGTGAGCGAAGAGACATTCGCCAACTACGGATCGAGCACCACCCCGACCATTGTCCTGGTGGACCGCCATGGCGTCGTGCGCCTGTACCATCCCGGGCAGATGACCTACGAGAGCCTCGAACCGCGCGTCCGCGCTCTGTTTTGAACCGGCGCAGCGTCAGAACAGCTTGGGCAGATACTCCAGCTTTTCGTCGTAAGGCTTGCGCTTGCCGGCGGCTACGTCGTACATGCGCTCATGGCTGAGGATCGCCGCCTCGCTCATCTCCTGATAGGGGCGGTTGCAAACGTCGAAGAATCCGATGTTGTAATTCTCGCCGTCGAACCTGCCGAGCGCCGACTGATCGTAGAGCGTGAACCAGTGCACGCCTACGCAGTACGGGTTGGCGGCTGCGTCCTCGAGGTACACGCGATAAGCCTTGGCGCGCTCGGCTTGATTCTTCAGGTGTCCGATTCCGGTGGCGGGCAGACCCGCGTCGAGCGCGCCGAAGTGCCACTCGCCCACCATCACCGGCATCTGCAACATCTCGTGGATCCGCTGCGCGCGGTCGAGCGGCAGCTTGTCCATATAGCAGTTCAGGCTGAAGACGTCGAAATGCTTCATCCCCCGCACCGCCCATTCCGGCGGCACTCCCGCCCACCGCATGCCCAAGTTCAAGTGGTTCGGGTCCGCTTTCTTGCACGCCTGGGATAACATAGCGAAGTAGTGCTCCACCATCCGCACGCTGAACTCGCGCAGGTCTTCCACGGCTTCCTTGGTGAAGCGCCCCTTCCACCGTCCGGCGCGGATCGCCCCGAACGTCGCGGGCATCTTCCAGGCGGAGGCCAGGGCGCTGTCGCCGGCGTATTTCCCCGCAAGAAACCGCGCCAGCTCCTCGCGCGTGTGACACTTCTCCGTGTTATAGAGCATGCCCACAGCCGGCAGTTCGGAAGAAAAGGCCCAGGTCGGCTCGTTCATCAAGAAATAGCCGATGAAGGCGGGATCGGTGCGGGTGCTCTCCAGTTGCGCCGCATACGCGGCGGCGTCGGAAGGAAACGCGGGATGCCACACGTCGGGAAAATCACGATAGATGCGACCGCAGTTGGGAGCTTGGAAACTCATGGGCCGCACATAAGGGAAGCGAGCCTTGCTGGCGTACTCCCAATCCGACCAGTTCCCGACGGTATTGAAGCGCAGGCGCTTCAGTTCTCCCAACGCGATCGCCGCCCATTTGTCCCGCCAGCCCTCCTCGCCCAAGGCGCGGCTGAGATTCGCGGTTAAAAAATTCACAAACTTTCCGTTCCCGCGCCCCCGTTGTCCGCCCGTGGCGGGAATCACGGTGAGGGCGGACTCGATACCGTCGATGCGCGCATCGGTGTCCACCCGGACGCAGTCGATGCCTGCGGACCAGAAAGCATAGCCGTCAGGATCGGCCAGCCACCACCGGTTCCCGTCTTTCCTCACGGAGAAGAAGCCGGAACCCTCTCCCAGCCTTTTCTCGCGCCAGCCGCCCCAACGCGTGAACGACGAGGGCCAGGCATGCTTCGGGGCGGCGGCAAGCTGCGCGCGTATCCGCCCGGTCAGCTCTTCTTCAGAGCGGGTACGCCCGGGCCATTCGTGAATTCTGCTTTGGCCGAACTCGTCCACGAGCGGACCTTTCGGCAATACGGGCTTGGTGAGGCGCGGGGGTTCCCCAGTGGTGAGCGACACGGGAGTGATGCAGAAGCGCGCCTCCCGGCCGTGGGCTTTCCGCCGCAGCGTGATGCGCAGTTCGTCTACTTCTTCGAGATCCACGCGGTCGCCGCCGCAAATCGGTTTCAGGAATGCGCCTTCGCGGTCCACCAGCCAGCGGCTCTGATCCACGAGCGACAGCGCCATCCGCATCCGGAGCGAGCATTGCGGCAGGGCGGAGAAGCCCAGCCGGAACACCCGCCCTTTGCCGCGCTCGTGCAAGCTCAGGGAAAAGACCTGAATCGTATTGCCGTCAGCCAGCATGTCGGCGCTGACGTAGTTGACCTTGGCCAGCGCGCCCGCCGGGAACCTGTAGACCAGCCCCGCGTTCTCCGCCTCGGCGACATACCACGCCGCGCCCGGCACGGGAGCGGGGGCGGGATCCTTGCGGATCTTGCCTGACAATTCGGGATTCTGCAATGCTTCGCCGCGCAGTGCAGCGGCGGCGGCGAGCGGCGCGATCGTCAGCACATCGCGGCGCCTCAATGGGAGACCGGATTCTCGCATGATCTACTGTTGGTGCGCGTCTTCGAGGTAGGTATAGCCGTTCAACCCCTCCTCGAAATATCTCATCAGCCGCGCCAGTTCTTCGTAAGAGACCAGCCCTTCCCGGAGGGCGGCTTCGGCGTCCTGCCGGAACTGCTCCAACAGATCGGCGGCGTTGAACTGAACGTAATTCAGCACTTCGCGCACCGTGTCGCCCCGGATCACCGCTTGCAGGATCGTTTCTCCGTTGTCGCCCAGGGCGACATGCACGGCGTGTGTGTCGCCGAAGAGGTTGTGAAGATCGCCCAAAATCTCCTGATAAGCGCCCACCAAGAATACCCCTAGATAGTAGGGATCCCCATTGAACACGTGCAGCGGCAGCGTGCGCTTGACGTCGCGGCGGTCGATGAACTGGTCGATCTTGCCGTCGGAGTCGCAAGAGATGTCTCCGAGAATCCCGGCGCGCGCCGGGGGCTCCTCCAATCGGTGGATCGGCATGATCGGGAACAACTGCTTCACCGCCCAACTGTCGGGCATGCTCTGAAAAAGCGAAAAATTACAGAAGTAGGTGTCCGACAGCATCGCCTCCAAGCCTTCCAGTTCTTCGGGGAAGTACTCGAGCTCTTTGGCCATCTTGAGCACCCGGCGGCTTATCGTCCAGTAGAGATTCTCCGCCAAACTGCGCTGATGCAGGGACAGGTAGCCGAGGCTGAACAGATTCAGCGCGCTGTCGAGAGCCTGCTGGGCGTCGTGGAACGCTTCCAACAGGTTCTTTTGGGACAGAGAGCGGTTGGTTTCGAGCAGGTCGATGAGCGGCTGCTCGGCATCCTCGGGAAGTTCGGTGACCGGTTCCTGGTCCCCGAAGCCGCTCACCCCAAGCACATTGAACACCAGCACGCTATGGTATGCCGCCACCGCGCGCCCGCTCTCCGTAATGATCGTCGGGTGCTCGACCTCAGCTTCGTCGCAGGCGCTTTGAATATGGTAGACGACGTCGTTGGCGTATTCCTGAAGCGTATAGTTGACGCTCGATTCAAAATCCGTCTGGGAGCCGTCATAGTCGATGCCCAAGCCGCCGCCTACGTCCAGGTAGCGCAAGCCGGCGCCGGACTTCTTGAGATCGACGTAAATCCGCACCGCTTCGGTCACCGCGCCCTTGATCTGCCGGATGTTGGTGATCTGGCTGCCCAGGTGGAAGTGCAGCAACTCAAAGCAGTCTTCCATCCCCCGGCTGCGGAGTTGATCCAGGACCCGCAGCGTCTCGCTCACGGTAAGCCCGAACTTCGAGCGGTAGCCGCCGGACGATTTCCACCGCCCCGAACCCCGGCTCGCGAGCTTGACTCGCACGCCGATAGAGGGCCTTACCCCCACCTTCTCAGCGTACTTGAGGATCAGATCCAGCTCGGTGTACTTTTCGACCACCGGGATGATCTGCCGCCCGATTTTGCGGCTCAGCATCACCAGTTCGATGTACTCGTCGTCTTTGAAGCCGTTGCAGATGATAGGCGTTTGATTGTCGGCGATCGCCGAGACAGCCAGCAGCTCCGGTTTGGAGCCCGCCTCCAGGCCGAAACCGTACGGGCGCCCGTATTGGAACACCTCCTCGACCACCTGCCGCTGCTGGTTGACCTTAATCGGGTAAACGCAGCGATAGTCGCCTTTGTAGCCGTGTTCAGCGATGGACGAGCGAAAGGCCTCGTGAACTTCGCCCAGCCGGTGTTTTAGGATCCCGGCGAAACGAATCAGGATCGGCGGCTGGATGCCGCGCAGCACCAGCGAATCGACCAGTTCCTTAAGGTCGATGGCGCGCGCCGGCTCCTTCTCCGGATGCACCCACACATGGCCGTTCGCGCCGACCGCGAAATACCCTTTGCCCCAAGCCGCGATGTCGTAAAGCTCCACCGCGTCCTGGATCGTCCACCGCTCGGAGGGTTCCCAAGCGGCCGCCGAGTCAGATATTTTGAGATTCAACTCGCCTCCCGCAATTCCAAGTGTCCGACGAATCGAACGCTACGGCAAGTGGAATCTTGCGGGGGCCGTTCAGAAGTCGAATCGCAAGCCCATCTGGATGCGCCGCATTTCGTGCCAAGCCAGGATGTCGCGGAACGTGGCGATGGGCTGATCGCCGGTTCCGTAAGTCCGGTTGATGAAGGCGTTGGTCGAGTCCGGCACCGGATGGTTGAGAATGTTCGCCGCCTCCGCCGAGAAGCTCAGCCGCCGCCGGTCTTTGCCGAGCGGAATGATCCGGCTGTACCGGAAATCGAACTGGTAGGAGGATGGCCCTTTCCCGGTGTTGCGTCCGAAGAAATACGGCCGGTCGTTATTCACCGAATCGCGATTCAGATCGGTGCCCGAGCGGACGTCGAAGGTGCTTCCGCTGCGCGCGAAGAAGAAGAACGCATACTGATTGTTGTTCAGGACGCGGTTCTTGAACTGCGGCAGCAGCACCGCGCTGCCGTTCAGAACGTGGCGGACGTCGGCCAGCGAATTGCCATACTCGGCGCGCCGGTTATAGGTGTCCTGAGGCTGTTCGCTGCCGCCCGAGATCCCGCTTTCCGGCGCATTGTCCAGAGCGTGCGACCAGGTGTAGGACAAGTTGAACTGCACGCCGCGCCGCCACCGGCGGTTCAGATTCACGCCCAAGCCGGCGTAATTGGAATTGCCGCCCGCCGTGATCATGTTGATGTTGTTGAATTGGGGATCGATCCGCGCGGCGCTATACAGGTTCCGCCCATCCGGCAGCGTGCCCACCGCCGGCGCCAGGTTCACATTCTGCACTAGGGGGATCTTGGTTCCCTTGGTGAAAGCTCCGGTCACCGTCATGGCCGTGTTCCGCGTGAGCTGCCGCTGGATGGAGAGCTGGGACTGATGCACGTACATCCACGTCAGCGTGGGGTCGATCACCGTGATCGAGGGACGCACGATCGTCAATCCCGCCGCCGTCGTGGGGTAGTTCGGATATACGGGCGCGCCAGCCGTAGTGCCCGATATCGTAATCGACACCTGCCGCTGTCCGTTGTTGACCAGGGAATCGCGGAAATAGTTGCTCTGCGGGGAGTCGAAGTGCAATCCGTAAGTAAAGCGGACGGCGGTTTTCTCGGAGCCCCGCGGCGCCCAGGCCACGCCGAAGCGCGGAGCGAAGTTGGCCTTGTCGACCGGGAACTGCCGGGACAGCGCATGCGGCGCCGTAGCGTCCACCTCCGGCGGAACCTGCGTCTCCCAACGCAGGCCATAATTGATGGTCACGTTGGGCTTCGGGCGCCACGAATCCTGCGCGTACATGCCGTAATAGACCTGGTGGTAACGCAGCAGCCGCTCGCCAAATGACAGGCTGAGTTGGGTGTAGGTATACGGCCGGTTCGTCGCCGGATCGATGCGGCGCTCGATGGTGTACAAATATTGGTCCACCGCCGAAACGGCGCCCCGCGGTCCGGAAGCGGTCAACCCGCCGAAGGTGAAGGTCGGGATGAGCTGATCTTCGAAATTCAGCGGCGAAAGCACCACGTTAAAGCCGCCCTTGAACTGATGCCGGGAGAACTGCTTGGTGACGTTCCCGCTCCACTCGACGATCTTTTCGCGGTTGGCGGTCAAGCCGGAAGGGTAGCCGAACGTAGCCGATCCGCTCACCACCGTCCGGGGCGGGGTATTCGGACCCGGTTCCACCACCGGGCGCCGCCGCGAGAAGCGGTCGGCCAGTTGCCACCGGAATTCCGTCACCGTCGTTGGATTGAAGCTTGCCGTCCACGCGAAGGCTACGGCGGCTTCGTTAAAGAGCGCGCCGTTCGAGGAACTGAGGACGGTCAACCCGCCCGGGTCGCGCGCGGCGAACAGTTCACGGAATGTGTTCGCCCGCAGCGAGAAGGAATGCTTGGTGTTGGGCCGCCAATCGAACTTGGCTAGCCACAGTTGCGGGTTGAAGCGGGAGGGCAGCACGTCGATTTCTTCGCCGGTGAAGCCCAGCCGCGCCGCCGCCGCCTTTGCGGCGTCGCTCGTGAAGCCGAGCGACTGCGGGAAAGCCCTCCGGCTGGCTTCATAGCTGGCGAAAAAGAACAATCTGTCTTTGCGGATGGGGCCGCCTATGGCGCCCACCCAGACGTTGCCCGAGGGTTTGATCCCCTCGCGCGCGCCGAACGGGCGCGCGTTCCAAACTTTCCGGGACGTCCAGTAGGAAGCCTGTCCCCGGAATTGATTCGTTCCCGAGCGGATGATGTTGTTCACCACGCCGCCGCCCGTGCGCCCGGTTTCGGCGTTCGCTCCGAGACTTGAAATCTGGGTCTCCTGCAACGCCGCCGTCGAAAAGATGATCACCCGGTACGACTTCTGCTGCGCGGCGCTATTCTGGAACCCGTCCACCTGGTAGTTGACCCGCCGCGCCAAGCCGCCGATGTCTAATCGCGGCGCCTCGTATTCGCGCGGGCGGTTGCCGTTGATGAAGGGCTGCAAGAAGGCGAAGTTCAGCTCGCTTCGCGACAAGTTGGGCAGGTTCTCGATGTCGATTTCGTTCACCGCCCGGCTGGTCGTCGTCTGCGCCGTTTCCACCAGCGCCGCGTCCGCCGTGACGGTGATCTCCTGTTGGGTCGCCGACAGCGCCATGCGGACGTTCACCGTCAGCACTTGTCCTGTGGAAAGCTCAATCCCCGTCTGCCGGTAAAGAGCGAAGCCCGGCGCCTCCACCGTCACCTCATAGTTCCCGATGGGCAACAGCGCCGCGCGGTACAGTCCCGCCGCATTGGTCGCCGTCTCCCGCGCCAGGTTCGTTTCCACGTTGCGCAGCCTGACTTTGGCTGCGGCGATGGCGGCGCCCGCGGGATCGGTCACCGTCCCCTCGATTTGACCCGTATTGGCCTGCGTCTGAGCCAGCGCCACGGCAGGTAGAAGACAAACAAACAGCATGCTGAGCCGCATGTTGAAACCCCTTTCCTCCGGCATCTTACCAAACGGGGCGGCGAATAGTTATTTCGAAAGTGTGAATAGTTATTTAACGAGGAATGGCCATCGCCAGATGATGTGGTAGCCCAGTTTCAAGATCACGAAGTAATACGCCGCGCCGAGCGCCACAAGCAGCACGGCTGCCGTTATGCCCGTGATCTTCTTCCAGGGAATCTGCCTCTGCTCGCGGTGCATGACCAGAATGAAGCCCGCGAACACGCCGACGAAGTAGAGCAGACACATCGGAACCGTAAATAGCATGAGGTTGAAGACGTCCGGCGTGGGGGTGATCACCGCCGCAATGATCGTGATGATCAGGATGGCGTAGCGCGAGTTGCGCAACAGGAAACCCGGCGACGCCAAACGCAGCAGCGTCAGGAAAAAGATGATCACCGGCATTTCGAACACCAACCCGATGCCGAGCATCACGTTGACGAACAGATCAAAGTACTCGGTCAGGTTGATTACCGGCTTGACGTTAATGTCCTTACCAATCCCCAACAAGAACGTCAACCCGTAACGGAACGCCACGAAGTAGCCGAACAGTCCTCCCAGGATGAACAAGCCGGCGGAGGTCAGGATGAATGGCGCCGCCCACCTCCGCTCGCGCCTGTAAAGTCCCGGCGCGACGAATGCCCACACCTGATACAGCACCCACGGCGATGCGACAAACAAAGCCGCCAGCATCGGGAGCTTCACCCAAATGGTCATGAATGCGTCCATGGGCGTGATTTGGGCCAGATTCGGCTCGTAGCCCAACTGCCGGAGAGCGTCCGCCGCCGGCGCGCTCACCGCCCGCCATAGGTCGTTGGCGAACACGAGGCAGGCGAAGAAAGCCACGCCGACGCCGATGAGAGCCTTGATAATGCGGGAGCGCAATTCCTCGAGGTGCTCGAGGAACGACATCCGCAACATCTCCTCTTCTTCGTCTTCTTCCTCGTCCGGCTTGCTCTCGGCTACCGGAGCGGGCGGCTCCCCTCCGCCGGAACCGCTCGACGCCGCCGCCGGCGGCGCAGCTTCCGGGGAGGGCGGCTCCATCTTCGGGGCTTCGCCCTGATACTCGCCGTACGCGTCGTAGGTATAGGCGTAGGGATCCTCGTTGTAGTAATCCCGCGGCTCGGAAGGCCCCGGAGACGAAGGGACCGTCTCCTCCGTCGGAGGTCGTACGTTGGCTTCCGCCCCGGAGGGCGTGCTTTCTCCTGCGGGAGGATTCGCTCCCTTCGGCTCTTCGGGTTGTGACATCGTTTACAGCGTCTTCAGGCGCGCTTTTCGGCCGCCGGAACGGACTCGGTTTCGGGGACCGCAGGAGTTTGGGCCGCCACCTCCGCTGTCTCAACAGCGGCGGGCTCCCCTTCGGCTGCGGCTGTCCCGGCGCCGGGTTCGGCAGCTTCGCCGGCCTCGATTTCAGCGCCCTCAGTTGCGGATGCGCCTACAGTGGATGGACTCGAGGAGGAAGAATCGCCCGACTCGGAGCCATAGGCCCCGGAATCGTACGAGGAGTCGTAGTTGTAGTCGTAATTGTAATCGTAGTTGTAGTCGCTCGTCGCCGACTGTATTTCGTTGTTGACCGAGCTGGTGACTTCCTGGATCGATTCGGTTTCCTTCTCGATTTCCCTCATCTCACGGTCGAAGGTGGACTTCAACTCGTTCGATGCGCGGCGAAACTCCGTCAACGCCTTGGCCACCGTCCTCCCCAACTCCGGTAACTTCTTCGGGCCGAAGATGAGCAGGGCCAGGACGAAGATGAAGATGGTTTCCTGCCAGCCCAGGGGACCCATCGGGAATCAAACCTCCAACTGGCCGGTCTTCGTGATCGGCCTCCTCCATGATACCCACCCGCCCTCCGCAGCCGCAACCAGTCTGCATACTCCTGCCGGAGTGTGGTTTGATAAGGACGGATGTTCAAGAAGTTCCTCTCCACGGTCGTGCCGAGCGTCCTGAAGCCGCTCCAGATAGTCTGGAATCAAATCATCGGGTTTGTTTTCCTTGTCTTCGCCCTGCTTAGCGCCCGTTCCGTCTACCACGCCGTGACGAATTTCGACGGGGACGCGGAAGCCATTTTCAAGGTTGCCCTGACGGGTCTGTTCGCCCTGATCATGAGCTTCTTCGCCATCGCTTCCTTTTGGCGCGCCCGCAAGATTTCCAAGTCCTGAAGAAACGCTCCCCGCCGTGCGCTGTTCTGATGTAATGAATGGACAGACACAGCGATGGGATTCTGTTTTATCCACGCGGCGGACCTCCACTTGGACACTCCGTTTGAAGGCGTTGGCGCCATTTCGGAGGATGCCGCACGAAAACTGCGCGACGCTTCGTTGTCCGCCCTTGACCGCCTGACCGATCTCGCTATCCGCCGCCGAGCGGCTTTTGTTCTTCTGGCGGGTGACCTGTACGACGGTCCGGAACGGGGGCTCCGCGCCGAATTCCGCCTTCGCGACGCCGCGCTCCGCCTCGAGCGGTGCGGCATCCCCTTGTTTGCCGTGTTCGGCAACCACGACCCTCTCGATGGGTGGGGCGCCATCCGGGAATGGCCCGCCAACACGGTCTATTTCGGCTCTCAGCGGGTCGAATCCCGCCCCGTGGAGCGGGAGGGACGCCGCCTCGCCACCATTCATGGCATCAGCTTCCCTACGCGGCAGGTGCGCGACAATCTGGCGCTGAAGTTTCACCGCGGGTCCGAAGAGGGTTTACATATCGGGCTCCTGCACGCCAACGTGGGCGCCAGTTCGGCGGAAGACTCTTACGCGCCGTGTTCCATAGCCGACCTTGCGGCCGCGGACATGGATTATTGGGCCTTGGGCCACATTCATGCCCGCTCGGAATTCCGCGCCGGGCGCGGTTGGGCGGTTTATCCAGGCAACACGCAGGGCCGGAGCTTCAAGCCGGGCGAGCTTGGTCCCAAGGGCGTCACGGTGGTGTGCGTGGAGGACAGCGTACGGACGGAGTTCGAACCGGTCGACAGCGTGCGGTTTGATGAATTCGACGCCGATATTTCCTCTTGCGGCGACATAGGGGCGTTACTCGACTCTCTTCGGGAGGGCGCCTTGCGCCGTTCTGCGGAAGCCGGCGGCCGGGAGGTGTTGCTGCGCGCCACCCTCAAAGGCCGAGGTCCTCTGCATGCGGCTCTGCACCGCGCGGGACAGCTTCGGGCAGTCCTCGACACGCTCCGCGAAGACGGCGCGCGGCTTAGCCCGCAGGTCTTCTGGGTGGACCTGCTGGACTCCACTCGCAGCGGTTTCGAAAGAGATCAACTCCGCGGGCGCGGCGACTTTGCCGCCGAATTGGTGGACACAGTGGACCGCCTGCTGGCAGATGACGCCTTGCTCTCAAAGTTCGTCGCCGCAGGACTCCAGCATCCTAAAGCGGCGGCCATCCGGCGCTGGCTCAGCGACGCTTCTCACGAAGAACAGCGAGAACTCGTCCTCGCCTCGGAGAACGCCGCGCTCGATAGCCTGCTTGCCCGGCTTGAGGAGGAAGCGGCGTGAGAATCCTCGGCTGGCGCATCGAAGGCTATGGCCTGTTTGCGAATTATCAAGTCAACGGCCTTTCGCCCGGCCTCAACATCTTTTTAGGAGCGAACGAGGCGGGCAAGAGCACCCTCCTCGAATTCCTGCGGGAAATGCTGTTCGGCATCGAGCTATCGAGAAACAAGCCAAAACGCTACCCCGCGCGGCCCGGTCTGCGACACGGCGGGCGCCTCTTTGTCGAGACGGAGGACGGTCCGGCGGTGATTGAACGGTACGGGGAGAAGGGAAGCGGGGTCCGAATTTCGAACGGCGGCAGGCAGACTACCGATGAGGCGATTCTCGAACGATGGCTGCGAGGCGCTGGGGCGGACCTCTTTCGCAATGTGTTCGCCATTGGTCTTGGGGAGTTGACGTCATTCCAGTCGCTGACGCAAGCGGAAGTCCGGGACCGCATCTTTTCGGCGGGCATTGCCGGCGCGGGGCGCTCTGCCCGCGAGGTGGTGCAGCAGTTTCAAGAACAGGCGGACGAACTGCTGCGCCCACGCTCCGGCGGGCGCGTGAATGCGCTGCTGGAGCAACTCGCCGCTACGCAGAAGGCTTTGGAGGAAGCCCGGGAGAAGGTCCGCCGTTACCCCGATCTTCGCCGGGCGGAAGAAGAAGCGCGTGAGCGCATGGATGCGCTGGCGGCGGAGTGTGAGAGGCTTCGCGCGGTTCAGCGGCAGGCCGAGGATCTAATCGCCCTCTGGCCGGAGTGGGTAAGACAGAAGGAAGCGGCGCATGAGCGGGAAGATCTCGCTCGCCGGGGCCTGAAACCGGAACTGGAAGCGGAGATCGAAGCGGCCTGCCTCTGGGTTCCGCTTTATCAAAGACTGACCGCCGAACTGGCCGAGGACCGCAACGCTTGGGAGAGCGCCTGCCGCGAATGGCAGCAAACGCTGAAGCGGATGGGCCCCGGTACGGACGAGAATCAGGTCCGCTGCTTCGATCTGTCCATCCCGCGCCGGGAAAGGATCCGGCAGTTCCAGGAGTCGATGCAAGAAGCGCGCGAAAGGCGCATGAGCGCGGCCTTGGCTCGGGACAGGGCGCAAGAAGAAGCGCGCAAGGCTCAAATGGAGTGGGAGTTGGCTGAGAAGCGCCGCTCTGATCAACCCAGCCCAGTTCCTGCCGCCGAGCCCGCGCCCCGGCGCTCGCCCATTCCCGCCTTCATGTTCGCCTGTGCGGCGTGCGCGGCTTTGGCGGGAGCTTGGCTTGCTTTCGCGAATAAAGGCGCCGTGGCTGGGGGCCTTGGACTCCTCGCTTTGCTTCTGGCAGTGTTCGGCTATTTAGTGCTTCGTGAACTTAAGGCCAAGGAGATGGCAGGCCGGGAGGCTCTCCGCCGGGAACAGGAGCAGCTTCGGGCGCGTATCGAGATCGAGAAGCGGAACGCCGAGGACGCCGCCAGCCGGTTGAAGGCGCGGCAAGACGAACTTGCCGCCGCTGAAAGAGCCCTGGCGAAAGCCGAAGCGCAAGAGCAAGAGATTTTGGCTCAATGGCGGCAGTTTTCAGGGACCGGCGCGCCGCCGGAGATTTACCTTCAACTGCTCAGAGAAGCCGAGCGGGCGCAGGCACTGCTTGAGCAGCGCCAGCGGCTCGAGGCCAAAATCCGCGCCGCCGAAGAGCAGATCGGAGAATGGGAAAGCCAAGTCAGGCGTTTGGCGGGCGATGGCGAACCCTTGGCCCGACTCTCGGAAGTGCGAGACCGGATCGGCCGCTGGAAACAACTGGATCAAGTCATCCGCGCCGCGGACACAGCCATTGCCGCCCGCTTGGGGGGCGCGGCGGATTGGGAGTCTTTCCACTCACAGCTTGCCTCCGGCGACGTGGATTCCTGGAAGCGGCAGCGGGATGAGGCTGTCAGACTGCTGGAGGAGAAGGCGAAACTCCGGGACGCCGCAGTGCGAGAAGAGGCGGAGGCGCGCCGCCTCCGCGAGGCGCTGGAGGCTTCCGCGGATGTCGCCAAGTTGGAGATGGAACTGTCGGCGCTGCGGGTGGAACTCGAAGACTACGTCCGCGCTTGGCGTGTCGCCACGCTCGCTAGAGCCCTCTGCGAGAGCACGCTGCAACGTGTGCGGCGCGAGCGGCAGCCCTCCGTCATCGCGGAGGCGGCGCGCCTGTTTCAGTCCATCACCTCCGGCCGCTACAGCGCTATTTTGACGGACGATGCCAATGAGACTCTGACGCTCGAGATGGCGAGCGGAGGCAGCCGCACGCTCGAACAACTCAGCCGCGGCACAGCCGAGCAGCTCTACCTCTGTCTTCGCCTGGCTTTCGCCCGGGAATTCAGCCGCAATTACTGCAACCTGCCCTTGGTGATGGACGACGTGCTGGTGAACTTCGACCCCCAACGCGCCCGGCTCACCGCGCGCGTCCTTGCCGGGTTCGCCCGCGAAACGCAGGTCTTGCTGTTCACCTGCCACCCGGAAACGGCCGCGATATTCGAAGCGGAAGCGCCGGGACACCTCCGCGTCGAACTGCCCGCGCCCTCAGCCGCGGGCGTTACCGCGCCGTGAGGCTCTTGCGCCGCGCCTCCAGGAACTCGTCTCCCTCATTCCAGGTAGCGAGCGAATCCATGTTGGCGGCTTCCATTCCCAATGCGATGCCGAAACGGCCCAGCGCCTCCAAGCCGCTGAAATCCCAATCCTCGCGGAATTCGTCCGAGGGTTGATGGTAGTGTTTGGCGCTGTAAGTCTTCAAGATCTCGTCGACCGCTTCCTTTGGCTTGCCGAGGTAGTTCCGTCCCAGTCCCACGCTGAAGGCGGGGATTCCGACTCGCGCCAGCGGGAAGTGATCGGACCGGTAATAACCGCCTGCCTCCGGACGCGGGTCAGGGCGGATCTCGAAACGGTGCCGCTCGGCGACGCTTTGCACTACCGGCCACAACGTGGTTCGCTCCGCCCCGGGCGTGGTGATGTCGGAGGGAATGCCGAGCGGGTGCGGCGAATCGAAGTTCAGAGCCAGGGCAGTCTTGCCCGGCGGAACGATCGGATGACGGGCGTAGTATTCCGACCCTAGCAGCCCGCTCTCCTCGGCGGTCACGGCCAGGAAAATGGCTGACCGCCGCGGCTTCTTGGCCAGCGCGCCCCAAGCATGCGCTATTTCGAGCAGCAGTCCGCAGCCGGTGGCGTTGTCCAGAGCGCCATTGTAAATCGCGTCCCCGTTCACCGGCGCGCCAATTCCCAAATGGTCCCAGTGCGCGGTGAAAAGTACGGCTTCCTGCGACAACGCCGGGTCCGATCCCGGAACGATGCCCGCCACGTTTTTCCCTTCGACTTGCCGTATCTTGTATCTCATCGAGGCTTGGATGCGCAGACCGAGGGGAATTGGCCGGAAATCGCGTCTGGCGGCCAACTCCAATAATTCGGGAACCTTGCGTCCCGCGAGAGCCAGCAAGCGCTCCCCAGCTTCGCTCGTAATCCAACCCGCCAGAGGCAGCGCCGGATTCCCCGCGGCCAATCGCATTTGAATGGCTTCACGCCCCCAGGAGTTGCGCACCACCTCCCACCCGTAGCCCGCCGTAGCGTTGGTGTGGATGATCATGCAGCCCGCCGCTCCCATGCGCGCCGCTTGTTCGAACTTGTACGTCCAACGGCCGTAATAGGTGAGCGCCCGCCCTTTGAAGAACGCGGGATCGTCCGATGGGGGCTCATTCGTGAACAGGACCAGGACCTTGCCCCGCATGTCCGCGCCCTTGAAATCGTCCCAGCCGTACTCCGGCGCGATGATGCCGTGGCCGGCGAAAACGGCCTCCGCGTCCACTTCCACCTTTTCCTGCTGCGTTTCGCTGACGCCGACGAAGTCCTTGAGCCAAGCGAAGTTCACCCGCTCAGAGCCCTTTACCGCAGCTACGCTCGTGCTTTGCGGGTCCACGCCGACAAGCGGCACCTTCTGAAAATACGTCCCGCTGTCTCCTGCGGGTTTTAAACCGGCGAGCGCGAACTGCGTGGCGATGTATTCGGCGGCCAAATCTCCGCCGCGTGTTCCCACCCCGCGTCCTTCCATCAGGTCATGACTCAAGAACCGGGTGTGGGCCCGGATGCGGGACGCCTGCACATCCTGCGCGGCCAGCGGCAGCCCCCAAAGCAATACCCAAAAAGCAACTTTCATTAAGAACCAATATGACAGAGAATGGTAGCTTCTGGCATTTTCGTTGAGGGGGTCCGCTGCATGTTGCGTACTTTGACCTGGGCCATGCTGATGGCCGTACTGCCACTCCGTCCTGCTGCGGCGCAGGATTTCAAGATCGACATTCCGTACCAGAAGTTCGTGCTGCCGAACGGGTTGACGCTTTTGGTGCATGAGGACCGCAAAGCGCCCATTGTGGCGGTGAATGTGTGGTATCACGTCGGCTCGAAGAACGAGAAGCGCGGCAAGACCGGCTTTGCGCACCTGTTCGAGCACCTTATGTTCAATGGCACCGAAAACTTCAACCAGGATTACTTCAAGGTCCTGGAGAAAATCGGCGCCACGGATTTGAACGGCACGACGAATAACGACCGCACCAACTATTTCCAGAACGTGCCCACCTCAGCGCTCGACACCGTACTGTGGATGGAATCCGACCGGATGGGCCACCTGCTGGGCGCCATCGACCAGGCTCGTTTGGATGAGCAGCGCGGCGTCGTGCAGAACGAAAAGCGGCAGGGCGAAAACCAACCCTATGGCCGCGCTTACAGCATCATCGCTGAGAATACCTACCCGGCCGGCCATCCTTACTCGTGGAGCGTCATCGGCTCGATGGAAGATCTGAACGCCGCATCGCTCGAAGACGTCCGGGAGTGGTTCCGGACGTACTATGGCGCCGCTAACGCCACCCTCGTGCTCGCGGGAGACATCGACGCCAAGACGGCGAAGGAGAAAGTGGAGAAGTATTTCGGGTGGATTCCGCCCGGTCCTCCGGTCGCGCGGCAAGCTGTCTGGATAGCCAAGCGCAACGGCGCGCAGCGCATGGTGATGCAGGACCGGGTTCCGCAAACGCGCATCACCATGGTGTGGAACACGCCGCAAATCTATTCCGCGGACGCCGACTGTCTCACTCTGGCGGCGAACGTCCTCGGCATGGGGCGGACTTCGCGCTTGTACCGCCGGCTGGTATATGAGGAGCAACTTGCCACTCAGGTCATGGCCATGCAGTCGTCGCGGGAGATAGCGGGACAGTTCACCATCTCGGCTATGGTTCGCCCCGGAGCGGATGCCGGGAAGGTTGAAAAGATCATCGAGGAGGAACTGCGGAAGTTCCTCAGCGGAGGACCGGCGCAGGACGAATTGCAGCGGGTGAAAACGCGCATTGCCGCGAACTTTTTGCGCGGATTCGAGCGCATCGGCGGCTTCGGGGGAAAGTCGGACCTGCTGGCCAGCGGTCAGGTCTATGCGGGCAATCCAGAGGCTTACAAGATTAGTTTCGAGCGAGGCCAAAAGGCTTCCCCCGAAGACGTCAAGCGCGCCGCCGCCGCATGGCTTTCCGATGGAGTTTTTGTCCTAGAAGTCCGGCCATTCCCGAACTACAAGCCCGGCGGACCAGATGTCGACCGCTCGAAGGTTCCCACACCCGGAACTCCGCCCGAGGCGAAGTTGCCTAAGCTTCAGCGCACGGCGCTCTCGAACGGCTTGAAGGTCGTTCTCGCGGAGCGGCGTGAGGCGCCACTGGTGAATCTTTCGATGATCGTGGACGCGGGCAATGTCACGGACTCCCCGGCTATGCCTGGGGTCGCCGAACTGGCTGCCGCCATGCTCACATCGGGCGCCGGCAGGCGCAACGCCATTCAGATTTCCGAGGAAGCCGAATCGCTGGGCGCGCAACTGAACGCCTCCTGCGCCCGGGATGTCACGCAGGTGACGCTGTCGGCGCTGAAGGCAAATCTGGACGCCGCTCTGGCGCTCTGGGCCGACGTCATCCTGAACCCCTCGTTCGACGAGAAGGAATTCCGCCGCATGCAAAAGCAGGCGCTCGCCAGGCTGATGCAGGAACGGACGCAACCAGCGGCGATCGCCGCCCGCCTGCTTTCCGCCATGGCGTTCGGCAAAGAGCATCCTTACGGGCTGCCGGCCGAAGGCACTGAGGCTTCTCTGAAAGGCATGACCCGCGAGGCCTTGGTCCAGCATCACCAGGCATGGTTCAAGCCGAACAACGCCACGGTAGTGGTGACTGGAGATATAACGCTCGCCGAACTTGCCCCCAAGCTTGAAAAACTCTTCGCCGGTTGGAAGCCCGGCGCGACGCCCAAGAAGGCGGTCCCGCCGGTGGCGCATCAACCGAAATCGGTGATTTACCTGGTCGACCGTCCCGGGGCGGTGCAATCCGTGGTGGCGGCCGGACACGTCGCGCCGCCGCGCTCGGACAAGGGCGAAATCGCCACCGAGATGCTGAATACGATCCTCGGCGGGATGTTCACTTCGCGCATCAACATGAACCTGCGTGAGGACAAGCACTGGACCTACGGGGCGCGCTCGAACTTGGGCTTGAACCGGGTGCAGCGGCTGTTCGCCGTAAATGCGCCGGTGCAAACCGATAAGACCAAAGAGACCATGATCGAAATCAAGAAGGAACTGGCCGGAATCCTGCGCGAGCGTCCGGTGTCGAAAGAAGAGTTGGAAACGACCAAGGAAAGGCAGACGCTGCGCATTCCCGGCGCGCGTGAGACCTCGGTTGCCTTAATGAATTCCATCGTGGAGCTTGTGCGGTTTGGGTTGCCGGATGATTTCCATGACACGTATTCGGCTCGCGTCCGGGCGCTCACCGAGCAAGATATGCGAACCGCCGCGGAGCGCTTGCTGAAGCCCGAAAACCTGGTGTGGGTGGTGGTCGGAGACCGCGCCAAGATCGAATCCGGCATTCGGGAGTTGAATTACGGGGAGATCCGGGTCGTGGACGCCAACGGCGACCCGGTTCGCTGACGCCGCCCTTGACTCGGGCGGGGCGGAGTAGAATGAAAGGAGCGAGCACTGCCCCCAGGGGGTGGGACGCGGGGCGTCCACAAAGGGAGGCGGTGAACGCGTTCGCGACATTGGAGCGGCCCTAGGCGCACCGGCGCGCGGCTTGCCTGGCGCTTCCGGAACGAACCGGTCGCGGGAAAAGAGAATTGATGCAGGAACGACAAACTATTGCGGTGTTCGTCGACTATGACAACATCGAGATCGGCGTGAAGTCCACGCTGCGCCGCGAGTTCGACGTGGCGCTGGTGCTGGACGCGCTGAAGGAGCGCGGCGACATCGTAGCCAAGTTCGCCTACGCCAATTGGAGCCGGCAGGAAAGCGCCACCCGCCTCATGGCGGAAAATGCGGTGCAGATGGTGCAGCGCATCCCTTCCCCGCGCGGCGATAAGAACGGCGCGGATATCAACCTCGCCCTCGACGCGTTGGAGATGGCTTTTACGCACAGCCACGTCAACGCCTTCGCCATCGTCAGCGGCGACAGCGATTTCATCCCTCTGGTCAATAAGCTGAAGGAATTCGGCAAGACGGTGTACGTGGTGGGCGGCCGCGCTTTCACCAGCACGATCCTTCAGCAGAACTGCCACGAGTTCATCAGCTACGAGTCGCTGATCGACGATACCCAGCGCGCGCAGCCGCCGCAGCGGGAGCGAGAACGCGACCGCGACCGGCAGCGCCCGGAAAAGCCCAAGCAGGAGCCTCCCGCGCAGCGCCCGCGCCCGGCGCCGCTCGATCTGGCTCAGGCCATGCCGCTCGTCGACCGCGCGCTTCAGGCGCTGGAGCGCCGTGGAGTGCAGCCGCAGCTCGGCTTGCTCAAGTCCACCATGTTGCAACTGGACCCGGCCTTCAGCGAAAAGGCGTATGGAGCGAGCAGCTTTTCGGACTTCATCGACAAGCTGAAAAAGGCCGGCTATGTGGACGTCTCCGGCTCCGAAGGCCGTTACATGATCCGCAAGAGAGGCGCCGCGGAGATCGCGGAACGCGCCGCCCGCAAGCCCGACGAGGCCTTGCCGGACTTGCGCGACGTGCTCGAAAGCAACCGGATCGAGATGGAGAACGGCGCCACCATCGATCAGCTTGCCGCTTGGATGGAGGCGGAAAAGCCGTCCTTCGATCCGAAACAGTTCGGCTTCCAGGAGTTCGCCGAGTTCCTCAATTACGCGCAGGATAAGACGGTCGTTCGCTTGGAGCCGGATCCGGAGCGCGGCATGATGGTGTATCTCGGCGCGGAGTTCTATCCGCCGGCGCTGCCCGAACCCAGCGAGACGGAGGAGTCCATGGAGGACGAGCGGCAGCCGATCGTAGAAGGGCAGCCGTCGCTTGTCGAACCGGAGCCCAAGCCGAAAAAACGCCCGGCGCGCAAGAAGGCCGGCACGGCGGCCAAGAAAACCCGGACGCCGAAAACCACTCGCAAGAAGAAAGTCCTCATGCACGGCCCCATGGGACCGTACGAACCCTGATTTCGAAAGGAGCACGATGATCGAAAGAATCACGCCCCGGGGCGCGCCTGCGCCACGCGGAGTTTACTCGCCGGCGGTCCGCGCCGGAGATTTCATTTTTGTCGCCGGTCAAGGTCCCATTGATCCGGCTACCCAGGAGTTCTCCTTCGGCGACATCCAGCACGAAACGCGGCTGACGCTCCAAAATATCGGACGGATTTTGGACGCTTGCGGGGCAACTTTCGCCGACGTCGTTCGCGTGGGCGTGTTTCTGCGCGATGGAAATGACTTTGCGGCGATGAATGCCGTGTATGCGGAATTCTTCGGCCAGTACAAGCCGGCGCGCACCACGGTTGAGGTCAAGTTCGCCGACCCGCAGATGAAGGTCGAGATCGATTGCATCGCTTACAAGCCGCGCTGACACGCGCGTAACATAGCCATCCCCTCAGCCCGGGCGCGTTCTTTGCCCGGGCATCCTCATCCTCCTCCGCGCAATGGCGCGATCTTTACAAAACTTCACACTCGCCGCCAAAATTCCATCGTCATTACAAGAGAAGGAGGAGACGATTTGCTGGAATGTGGCCTGCGGCTGGCGTTGGCGCTCGGTTTATCGTTGGCGGTAGTTCACGCGCAGAGCGCGCCGGCGCGCCTGATCGGGGTAATCAGCGCCTTGGCGCAGGACGGCAAAGGCTTGGTGGTGAAGACCGACAGCGGAGAGGAGCAAATCGTAGCGCTTCTGGAAGATGCGCGCGTTCAGCGGGTAGCGCCCGGGGAGAAAGATCTCAGCAAGGCTGCGCCCGCCGCCGTATCGGACCTGGCTCCGGGAGACCGTATTCTGGCGCGCGGCGAAATGCAGCCCGGCGGGAAAGTGCTGCTCGCTCGCCAAATCATTGTCATTACGCGCGACGATCTCGCCAAGAAACAGCAAGCCGAGCGCGCCGAGTGGGCGAAACGCGGCGCGGGCGGCATCGTTGCTTCGAAGAATGAATCGCAGAGAACGCTCACCCTCCGGATCCCGGGCTTGGAAAAAGACCAGATCGTGGAGGTGGCGCTTTCGGAAAACACAAAGATCCGGCGCTACGCTCCGGATTCGGTCCGTTACGCCGACGCCAAACCAAGCGCGCTTGGCGAAATCCAACCCGGCGACCAAGTCCGGGTGCTCGGTAACCGGGATAGCGAAGGAAAAAAGATCCTCGCCGAGGAGATCGTTTCCGGCGCGTTTCAGACGATCGCCGGTTCGGTAGTATCCGTGCGCCCGGACGGCTCGGGGTTCTCGGTCAAAGACCTCAGGAGCGGGAAGCCCGTTTCAGTCAGGACTACCGTTGATTCGGTAGTGAAGCGGTTGCCTGACCGCGGTCCGGGGTTTGGAATGGGTGGAATGGGCCCAGGGATGTCCTTCGGGGGCGGCATGGGAGGCGGCGCTCCCGACTTGCAGCGCATGTTGGAATTCCTGCCCCCCGCTTCCGTCAACGATTTGAAGCCTGGTGAGACCGTGCTGCTAGCGGCCACGCGCGCCGCGGATGCGCAGCCTGTCACCGCGATTACCGTGCTTGCCAACGCCGATACGCTGCTGGCGATTCGCCAAGCGATCAGTTCGCGGCAGCGGGGCGGGCCGGTGGGCTCAGGCTCTTGGACGCTCGACATGCCGGTGACGATGGGACCGTAACGGCCCCGTTCCGGCACGAAGAAAAAGGGAAGACGAAATGTTGGAACGGCTGATTCAGACAATTGTAGTGTGCTCTATTTTGCTGCCGCTCGAGGCGCCGGCGCAGTCCGCCTCGCTCAAAGGACAAGTCACGGACCCGAGCGGCGCCGTGGTGCCGAACGCAACCGTCACCTTGCGGGGCGAGCGCGGAAAGCCCTTATCCACGCGCACCGACGGCATTGGGCGGTATGAGTTCAAAAATGTTCCCTCCGGTTCCTACACGGTCTTGGCGGGGGCCAAGGGCTTTTCAATTTACCGTCTGGACAATTTCGCTCTCGACGGGGAGAAAGCCTTGGACATCGCCCTCACGGTAGGCTTGGAGACGCAGGAACTGACCGTCAGCGACAACACGAATCAGGTCAACGTGTCCGCCGACTCCAACGTCGGGGCGCTCATCTTGCGGGGCAAGGACCTCGACATGCTGTCCGACGATCCGGATCAGTTGGCCGACGATTTGCAGGCGCTCGCCGGTCCCGCCGCCGGGCCTAACGGGGGACAGATTTTCATCGATGGATTTTCCGGCGGACGGCTCCCCCCAAAGTCCTCCATCCGCGAAATCCGCATCAATCAGAATCCTTTCTCCGCCGAATACGACCGGCTCGGCTTCGGGCGGATTGAAATCTTCACCAAACCCGGAACGGATAAGCTGCGCGGGCAGTTGTTCGCCATGTTCAACGATGAGTCCTTCAACGCCCGCAGCCCGTTCGTCGCCCGGAAAGCGCCCTATCAGTCGCGCATGTTCGGCGGCTCTATCAGCGGTCCGCTCACCAAGAAGTCTTCGTTCACTCTCGACGTGGAGCGGCGCGCCATCGACGAGAACGCGATCATTAACGCCACGATTCTCGACTCCAACCTCCTTCCCGCAAGCTTCAGCAAGGCTGTGGTCACGCCGCAATACCGCACCGCCGTCATCCCCAAGATCGATCTTCAGCTCAACGGCAAGAACACGCTGTCGGTGCGGTATTCCTACTCGCGGGTGAGCAACGAAAATCAGGGCATCGGCGGTTTTTCGCTCGAATCCCGGGCTTATGATACGCGCGACCGCGACCACTCGATCCAAATCACCGAAACCAACATCATCAGCGCCCGCACGATCAATGAAACCCGGTTCCAGTTTATGCGCAGCCGGCTCACGCAGACGGGCGACAACAGCATCGCCACGATTCAGGTGCTCGACGCGTTTACCGGAGGGGGTTCACAAATCGGATTGTCGAGCAACCAGCAGAACCGCTGGGAGCTTCATAACATCACCACCCACACCAAGGGAGCGCACACCATCAAGTTCGGAGGGCGGCTGCGCGGTTCCGAGACGAACGATCTTTCTCCCCAGAATTTTGGCGGAACGTACACCTTCGCCGGCGGTCAAGCGCCCGTGCTCGATGCCGCTCTGAACCCGGTGACCGGCGCCGGAGGACAAGCGCTTTTCACCAACATAAGCTCCATCGAGCGGTACCGCCGCACTGAGTTGCTCCGGCGGCTCGGCTACTCAGGCGCCCAAATTCGCGCCCTCGGCGGCGGCGCCAGCCAGTATACGGTGGCCGGAGGCGATCCGCTCGCCACGGTCAGCCAGGCGGACGTGGGGCTGTTCCTGCTCGACGATTGGCGCGCCCGCCCCAATTTGAGCTTGAGCTACGGCGTGCGCTACGAGACCCAAACGAACATCAGCGACTATGCCAATTTCGCGCCGCGCATCGGCTTCGCTTGGGGGATCGGCAAGGGACCCGCAAAGAAGACCGTGATTCGCGGTGGCTTCGGCACCTTCTTCGACCGCTTCAGCGAGAACTTCACATTGCAAGCCTACCGCTTCAACGGAACCAGGCAGCAACAGTACATCGTGACCAATCCCGACTTCTATCCATTTGCGCCCGCTCTGGCTGAACTCGGCGCCCGGCAGGCGCCTCTCGCCGTCCGCCAAGTGGACGGCTCGCTCCAGGCGCCGCGGATCTACCAAACCGCCATCGGCATCGAGCGGCAACTCCCCCGCAACTCCACTTTCGCGGTCAATTACGTCTTCTCGCGCGGCACGCACATGTTGCGCACCCGGAATATCAACGCTCCCCTGCCGGGGGGCGAGTATCCGTTGGGATCTCCCGGCGTGGTCTACTCCTATGAGTCTAGCGGTTCGATGCGGCAGAATCAGCTCATCGCCAACTTCAACTCGCGCCTCAGCCGCCGCTTCAGTTTCTTTGGCTTTTACGCCCTGAACTCCTCGAAAGGCGACACCGACGGTGCGGGCTCCCTTCCCGCCAACCCGTACGACCTGCGAAGTGAGTGGGGACCCACGATGATGGACGTCCGCCACCGCGTATTTGTGGGCAGTTCCATAACGGCGCCGGTGAAGATTTCCCTCAGCCCCTTCTTTACGGCGAGTTCAGGCGCGCCATTCAATATTACGTCGGGTTACGATTCCAACCGCGACTCGGTGTTCAACGACCGGCCCGCTTTTGCCTCACCCACGGATCCCGGCGCAGTCGTCACCCCTTGGGGCGTTTTCAAGCTGCTTCCGGGCCCCGGCGATGCCATCATCCCGCGCAACTACGGGCGCGGTCCGGGCCATTACACGCTGAATCTGCGCCTCAGCCGCACCTGGGGATTTGGAACCCGGCGTGAGCAGAACGCCTTGATGGACATGCCACTGCAAGGTCCTCCTCCGGGAGGCGGTCCACCCCACGGCGGCGGTGGAGGCGGAGGGCGTGGTCCGGGCGGTCCGGGCGGCGGGCCGGGCGGGCCCGGCGGAGGCCCTATGCGCGCTATGTTCGGCGGCGAGAGTACGGGCAAGCGGTTCAACCTTACCCTGTCCGTGTCGGCGAGGAACGTGCTGAATCATGTGAACCTCGCCTCGCCCGTGGGGAACCTCAGTTCGCCTCTGTTCGGCCAGTCCCTGTCGCTTGCGGGCGGATTTGGACCCGGAGGCGAGTCAGCCGCGGCCAACCGCCGGATCGATTTCCAGTTGAGATTCAGCTTCTGAAGGACCGGGAGACAAAAGCCCTTAGCGGATCTTCTCGTCCCGCTCGATCTTTCCGTCGCGGATATGGATGACCCGCCAGGCGTTCATGGCGATGTCGTGCTCGTGGGTCACCAGCACGATCGTGTTGCCCTGCTGATGCAGCCGCGCGAACAGCGCCATGATTTCGTTGCCCGTGGCGGTGTCCAGGTTTCCGGTGGGTTCGTCCGCCAGCAGAATCGACGGATTGTTCACCAAGGCGCGAGCCACCGCCACGCGCTGCCGCTGTCCGCCCGAAAGCTCGTTCGGCTTGTGGTACATGCGCGCTTCAAGATCCACTTGGCGCAAGGCGTGCTTGGCGCGCTCGAGGCGCTCGTCCGCATCCATGCCGGCATAGATCAGCGGCAACTCGACGTTGTGCAACGCCGTGGCGCGTGGCAGCAGGTTGAAGGTTTGAAACACAAACCCGATCTCCTTATTGCGGATGCGCGCCAGTTCGTCGTCGTTCATGGTGCTGACCAGGTTGCCGTTGATGAAATAATCGCCCTTGGTGGGAGTGTCCAGGCAACCGATCAGGTTCATGAGCGTGGACTTGCCTGAGCCCGAAGGGCCCATGATCGCCACGTATTCGCCTTTGCGGATTTCCACGTCCACGCCGGAGACCGCATGGATCTCCTGATCGCCCATGATGTACGTCTTCCACAGATCGTATGTTCGGATGACAATGCCGTCCCGCTTGAGCTGCTCGCCCCGGGCGGCTGCCTCTGTCGCTACTGCGTTCGCCATGATAGACCCTGCCTGATGATAGCAAGAGGCGGGCTGCGTTTTCAGCTTTCCGCCTTCACTGGAGATTTATTATCCACCTTTACTTTGGTTTCGTTCCGGAGCGTCCGGATGACCTTGTAACTTCCGGTGATGATTTCTTCGCCTTCGTTCACTCCATTCAAAACCTCGATGTCGGTGGCGCCGGTAATCCCCGTTTCGACCTTTCGAAAGACTGCCTTTTCACCCTGAACGACAAATACGCCTTGAATCTCTTCCTTGCGCGCCTTTTCCGCCGCCGGATCCTGCTTCGCCGCGGCTTGCACGTTACTGCCCGTCTTGGTTTCGAGATCGCCCCGCTGCCGCACGGTGAGCGCTTGTATCGGAATGCTCAATGCCTTCTGCCGCGTGGCGGTTGTGATCTTGGCGGTGCAGGACAAGCCGGGGCGAATCTCTTCCGGCGGGTCGTCGAGCGCGATCACCACCTTGAAATCTTTCGCTTCCTGGCTCGAAATCGCGCTTTGCGAAGCCGCCAGTCCCGTTGAGCGCAGGATGGCGGTGTTTCCAATCTCGATCACATGCCCCTTGAACGTGCGGTTCGGGATGGCGTCGATGGTGATGTCCGCCGTCTGCCCCAACTTCACATTCACGATGTCCGTCTCATCCACCTTCACCTCAGCCGTAATGAGCGACATGTCGGCGATGGTCATGATCAGGCTGGCCGGGGAATTTTGAATTCCCGGAACCACCGTCTCGCCGACTCGCACCGGCAGGTTCGTCACCACCCCGTCCAAGGGCGCCACGGCTTGCGTCCGCTCCAGGAAATCGAAAGCCCGCCGGAGGTTAGCCTGGGATACGCTCACCCGCCGCTGCGCCGCGGCTAGCGACGCCGCCAGTTGCGCCCGCTGCGCATGCGCCTGTTGCAACCGCGCCTCCGCCTCCCGCAACGCCGCCTGCTGAGCCTCGAACTCGGCCCTCCGCTGATCGTACTCCTGTTTCGCGATCAATTGACTCTTGAAAAGCTGCTGCGCCCGTTCAAAGTTCAGCCGGACGCGCTCCAAATCCGCCTTCGCCCGGTCAATGGTCGCCTGAGCCGTCCGGATGCTCTCATCCGCCGCCCGCAGAGCCGCCTCCTGCGCCGCCGCCTCGGCTTCGACCGAACTCAAAGACGCTTTTTGCGCCGCCACTTCCGATTCCGGCTGCACGGATTCGAGGCGCGCCAGCAGTTGACCTTTGCGGACCCGGTCCCCTTCCTTGACCAGAATCGCCACGATCCGCGAAGGCGATGTGGCGTTGCTCCCTATATTGATGTAATTACGAGGCTTAATCTCGCCCGAAGCGGTCACCACCGAGGTCAGATCCTGACGGACCACCTTTCCGGTCTGTACGGTGACTACCCCCCGCTGGCTCCACCGGTAGGAGGCATAGGTCCCGCCAGAGGCTAAGAGCAGTAGTAGAACTGCCAGTAAAATCTTCCACTTACGCTTCACTAGAAAGGCTCCCGACTCACTTAGACGAGACTCGCCGGCGGAATGTTCAAGGAATTGACCTTCTTACGGTTAGACGCCTCCGGCGGCCGAAAGGCAACACGACTTTGGGCCGTGAACTTCAAAGCTCGGTGAAAAAGTTTCCCATTTGCCTGAACTTCCGGTACCGTTGTTCCACCAACTCCGTGGGGTTTAGACCGGCCAGTTCAGCTAAGCTCTTCAGCACCGCCGCCTTCACCGAGGCGGCGGCTTGGTCCCAATCAGCGTGCGCTCCTTCGCCCGGTTCAGGCACTATCTCGTCGATCAAACCAAGCTGCAAAAGATCCGGCGCCGTCAGCTTCAGCGCTTCCGCCGCGCGCTCGCCGTGCGCGGCGTCCCGGTAGATGATCGCGGCGCAACTTTCCGGTGAGATCACGCTGTAAATCGAATTCTCCAGCATCAGAACGCGGTTGCCGACGCCGAGGGCCAAAGCGCCCCCTGAGCCGCCCTCTCCGATGACCACCACGATGACCGGCGTTTCCAGCCGCGACATCTCTCTCAGATTGACGGCGATGGCTTCCGCCTGCCCGCGTTCTTCGGCATCCACCCCCGGATACGCGCCCGGAGTGTCCAACATCGTAATAATGGGACGCCCGAACTTCGCCGCCAGCCGCATGACCCGCAACGCTTTGCGGTATCCTTCCGGCTTGGGCATGCCGAAGTTCCGAAACAGCTTCTGCTTGGTGTCCCGCCCCTTTTGTTGCCCTACCACCACCACGGGCTTGCCCTCCAGCATGGCAAAGCCCGCGACAATCGCCGGATCGTCGGCGAAGCCGCGGTCTCCGTGCAACTCGTGAAAATCGGTGAAGATCCGCTCGATATAGTCCAGCGAGTGAGGGCGCTTGGGATGGCGCGCCAGCTTGACCCGTTGCCAGGTGGGGGAAGCCGGGGGCTCTTCTTCCGGCTCGGAGCTTTCCGCCTTCAACCGGCGGAGTTCTTCCTCCAGCCAAGCAATTCGCTCTTCCGGAGAAGCGGGGGAGGGTGTTGTGTTATTGGGATCAGACATTCTTGTTCTCAGCCGGCCAGCACTTCCAGCGCCTCCGGCCCGCAGAGCCGTTCAATCTCGGCTCGGAATTCCTTGTCCGGACGGACCGTGTCGTCCACATCCAGAATCAGGGAGAAGTCGCGCGCTTTCTCCAGCCGGAGCCGCACCGCGGTCTCTC
>Ga0101944_10002632_pt1 | contig 28166 bp, 18 predicted proteins | sample DewCreD2012metaG_FD_75245 | JGI IMG/M metagenome (GOLD analysis project Ga0101944, IMG submission 75245) | Hot spring sediment bacterial and archeal communities from British Columbia, Canada, to study Microbial Dark Matter (Phase II) - Dewar... ... | reverse complement strand
ATCCGCGATGAACCGCACGACGCCGCGCCCGCGGAACCGCTTTCTCCGGAGGAAAAGGCCGCCCGCACCGCTGCTCGATACGAGTCGCTGCGTCTGGACCAGTCCCCCCAGGTCCCGCTTTTCACCAGCGTTCCCGGCCGGCCGATGGTCCAGCCGGTGGTCACTCGGGAGAACGAGGACGAAGAAAACGTGATTTGGGCGACGGACAAGGGGTACTTGTGCGCGGGGCGGATCGATCGCCGCGATCCGACGGCGTTGGAACTTCGGTACCGGCTTCAGACGGACGCCCCGATCGTCGCCAAACCGAGCTACATTCCGCCCGACGCCAACGTGCTGCAAGATTCGGGACTCATTATCGCAGGCTCGGAAGACGGGTTCATCTACGCGATTCGCGAGCGGGACGGACGCCAGATGTGGAGGTTCTCGACCGGCGAGCCCATCGTCGAGGATCCGGTGGTGCTAGGGCATTACGTTTTCGTCCCCAATCAGCTCGGGGGAATGTATTGCATCGACGCGAAGAATGGGGGCCAGGTCTGGTGGGCGCCCGAGGTCACCCGCTTTGTCGCCGCGAGCAAGGAACGGGTCTACGCCAGCGACAAGATCGGGCTTCTCCATGTCCTCAGCGCGAAGACGGGGGCCCAGATCGACACGATTCCCGCCTCGTACTTGCCCATCAAACTCACGAACCCCGAGAGCGATCGGATTTTCCTGGCCAGCGCTTCCGGCATGATCCAGTGCCTGCACGAGCCGAGCGTCGCCGATCCCCTGGTTCGCCGGGCTCCCGCCAAGGACCTCGATCTTACCGACCGAAGCAAGCCGGCGGGCAAGGCGGCGCCGAAGGCGAAGCCGGCGGAGGAGGAAATGGCCGAGGGAGCCAAGGCGGCCAGTCCACGTCCGGCCGGCGGCGGGGGCGGAGGAGGCGGTTCCGGCCTCGGCTCCTCAAGGAAGACAACCAGCAAGAAGGCCGCGGCCGACGGTGGCGGGGCCAAAAAGAAGAAGGCCAAGAACGGCGAGGCGGCGGGAGTTCCTTTCGGGATGCCCGCCATGCCCGGCGCCATGCCAGGGGCCATGCCCGGCGCGAAGCCCGGCGCTAAAGGCAAGAAAAAGCAATAACGCCCCGCGGTGTCGGCGCGGACGGCCTTCAACCCTTGAGCATTTGCGCGATCGTTTGACGCGCTGCTTCCAAGGCCTCGGGAAGTTTTTCGGGGTCCTTGCCGCCGGCTTGGGCCATGTCGGGTCGGCCGCCTCCCCCGCCTCCGACAATCGCCGCGACGGACCGGACCCACTTCGTCGCGTCGAGGCCTTTCTTGACCAGTTCGCGGCTCAGACCGGCCACGATCAGGACCTTGCCTTCCTCCGGGCGGCTCGCCAAAAGAACGGCCGAGGCGGCGGTCTTGTGGCGGATCCTGTCGATGATTTCCCGCATCGTCTGCGGATTGGACTCGGGGATCTCGGCGACGACGACCTTGACGCCGTCCCTGTCCGCGGCGTTTGCCAACAGGGCGTCGGCGCTGGGGCCTTCGGCCTTGGCTCCGGCCGCCGCCTGCTTCTTGAGCTGCCGGACCTCCTTGACGAGGGCCTCGACCCGGCGAGCAACCTCCTCCACCGGCGCCTTCAGTGCGGCGGCGGCCTGCGCGAGCGTCTTTTCGATGCGCCGCACGTGCTCCAGGGCGGCCAGCCCGGTCACGGCGGTGATCCGCCGCGTGCCGGCGGCCACGCTCTCCTCGGCGACGATCTTGAACAGCCCGACCTGTCCGGTGTTGTCCAGGTGCGTGCCGCCGCAGAGTTCCTTGCTGAAATCGCCGATGGAAACGACGCGGACCACGTCGGGGTACTTTTCGCCGAAGAGCATCATGGCGCCGGTGGAGCGGGCCTCGGTCAACGCCATCCGCGTCCAGCCGACCGGCGCGGCCTCCATGATCTTCCGGTTGACTTCGTCCTCGATGGCCTCCAGTTGCTCCGGCGCGACGGCCGAGGGATTCGAGAAGTCGAACCGCAGCCAATCGTTGTCGACCTTCGAGCCCTGCTGCTGGGCGTGCTTGCCCAGGTGCTTTTGCAGCGCGTAGTGCAGCAGGTGCGTCGCCGAGTGCGCGCGGCGAATGCCTTGCCGGCGCGCTGCATCCACGCGAGCGACCAGGGCGCCTCCCAGGCTCAACACGCCTTCGCGAAGATGGCCGCGGTGCAGGATCAATTCGCCGCTCACCTGGGTGTCGATGACTTCGAACCGGACTCCCGGCCCGGTCAGTTCTCCCGTGTCGCCCACCTGGCCGCCCATCTCGCCGTAAAACGGCGTCTTGTCGAGGACGACGACGATCGGGTGTTCCTGGTCCGAGGCGCGGACCTGGTCGCAGAGCTGCTCGCCGGCAATCAGGCCGATGACTTTCGCGTCGCGCACCTCGGTGGTTTCGTGCCCGAGAAAGCGGGTCGCGTGGACGGCCTTTTTCAAGGCGTCCAACGGGCTTCGCGGGCCGAACAATTCCAGCTTCTGGCCCGCGCCCGATTCAATCCCGTGCTGCCTCATCGCCTCCTCGTAGCCCGACCAATCGAAGGCTAAACCCCGCTCGGCGGCCATGCTCTCGAAAAGTTCGGGAGGGAAGCCGTGGGTCTGATACATCTCGGCGGCTTCCTCGCCGGACACCACGCCGCGGTTGTCGCGACGCATCTGCTGGAAAATCCGCTCGATCCGCTCCAGTCCCGCGTCGATCGTGTCCAAGAACGCGGCTTCCTCGGCCTTGATCCCCCGCGCCACCCGCTCGGCCGTGTCGCCAAGCTCGGGATACGGGACCTTCATCATTTCCGCGACCACCGGAACCAGCTTGTAGAGGACCGGCTCGTCCACGCCCATCTGCCGCGCGTCCAGCACCGCACGCCGCAAAAGGCGCTTGACCACGTATTTTTCCTTGTTCGGGCCGGGATACACGTTCTCGTGGATGGCGAAGGTGCAGGCACGAATATGGTCGGCGATGCGCCGCAAGCGGCGGCCGTTTTCGGTCTCCGGGTCGTAGCCCACGCCGCAGACCTCGCCGGCGGCCTCGACCAATGGGCGAAGGATGTCGATATGGAAGTTCGACTCCACCCCCTGGAGGACCGACGCCGTGCGTTCCAGGCCCATGCCCGTGTCGATGTTCTTGCTCGGCAACGGCCGGAGATTGTTCGGCGGATTCCCCACCCGATTGAATTGCGTGAACACCAGGTTCCAAATCTCGACCTGCCCCCAGGGCGTTTGGCAATAGATTTCGCTGCACGGGCCGCAAACGCCGTCCGGCCCCTGGGTCGGGGCATTGGCGGGCCAGAAGTTCTCGTCCTCGCCAAGCCGCTGCACCCGCTCCGGAGGCAAATGGATCTCGTCGATCCAGATCGCGGCCGCCTCATCGTCGTCGAGATAGACGGTGGCCGAGAGCTTTTCGGGCGGAATACCCAACCATTTGGGGTCCGTGAGGAACTCCCAGGCCCAGTGGATCGCTTCGCGCTTGAAATAATCGCCGAAGCTGAAGTTCCCCAACATCTCGAAGAAGGTGTGATGATAGGCGGTCCTGCCCACGTTGTCGATGTCGTTGGTGCGCAAGCACTTCTGACACGTCGTCGCCCGCGTAAACTCCAGCTTGCAGCGGCCCAGGAAGTGGTCCTTGAACTGATTCATTCCCGCGGGAGTAAACAGCACCGAGGGATCCCAACGAGGAACCAACACGTCGCTCGGGCGCCGCACACATCCCTTGGTCTCGAAAAAGCTCAAGTACTTTTCGCGAAGTTCGTCTGTTTTCATCTCGACTTATCCTGGACACCGGTCATTTGATTGCGTCCCCCCCATCATACCGGCCCATGTCCTGGGTGAAAAGGCGAACTCAGCCCGGGCACCGTCATTGATCCACGACCCCTGTGGCCTAAGCAAACCGACCATTATTGGGGATATCCGCGCTCCGCCAGTAATCTCAACTGAATTTTTCCAATTTGCATCATCATACGACTTGTTCAACCCCGCAAAAACGCTACAGACGGCAATCTCGCCGGACGATGACAGAGAGAGACGTCACGGAGGGACGGGGGGAAATACGCAATGACGAGACTGGCGCGTTGGCTGGTCGCCGGTTTTTTTTGTGTCGGCGCGGCGGCAGGCTGTGCGCCGGCGCGTTTGGCCGGGCCCCGATGGTCGTGGGAGGGCTCGCTCCCCGGACCGGTCGCGCTGCCGTCGATTGGAAAGCCCACGCCGGTTGCCCTGGCGTCGCTTGGACTACCCAATCACCAGACGGTCGAAAAGGCCCTTGCGCACAAGTCCGAGATTACGGGCTATCGTCTGCTGACGGAGTCGCAGTGCCAGTGCCTGGCCGCGGCCGAATCCACGCTGGGAAACCTGCTGGCCTCCGAACGTCAGTCGGTGCTCACCGGCATCGTGGGGCGGCGGGACCGGGAGGCCTTGGGCCGCTCCGTGCTCGCCGCCGTCCTCGGCCTCCGCGCGGTCGAGGAACGAAACCGCTCCGCCGGACAGGCCGTGGAGCTTTATTACCGCCTTGCCGGCGCCTACTTCGCCCGCGATCGGCTGGATCAGTCGCTGGCCGAGGTTCGCCGCTGGATCGAGGAGCTTGGCAAGGCCAAGGAGACCGGCCTGACGCTTCCTCAAGACGACTCCAAGCTCCGCGTCCAGGAAATCCAGCTCAGCGACCGCAAGGTCCAGCTCGACGCATCCATTGAGCAACTCGATGACCAATTGTGCCAGCTTCTAGGATTGGAACGGGATCCGCGCCAACCGCTCTGGCCAGGCGCGGAATTCGCGGTCCGCGTGGCCCCGGTCGATGCCGACGCCGCCGTGGACGAGGGACTTCGGTCGCGGCCCGATCTTGCCTTGCTCCACTTGCTTCATGAGAACGTCAACGAGCAGACGCTGGGAACGATTCGCGGCGTGCTAGGGCGGCTCGACTTGTCGATGGGCCGTCCCGCGCCGAGAAAGCACATGATCAGCACGGCGGTTCAGCGGGCCAGAGTCTGCCTGGAAGCCGAGACCCGGCAAGGGCAGCTCGGGCAGCTCTTGGACGCCCAGCGTCGCGCGGCCGAGGAGGAAATTCGCCGCGCCGCCGGCGAAGTCGATCGGAGACTGCGGCAGATCGGGCTTGCCAAGGACAAGCTGGACCAATCGCAGCAGGCCCTTCGCCGGCTCCGGGAGCGCCGCGATGCCAAAGGTTCCCCCGCCGCATCCGAGGTTCGCGCGGCCCAACTCGAGGTCCTGAGCGCCGAGATCGACGCCTTCCAATCCGTGATCGAATGGAAGATCGCCACGGTGCAGCTCAAGCAGTCCCAGGGAACGCTGGCCGCCGAGTGCGGCTACGCCCTGTCCAGCGTGTGCGGCGCGGCCTGCCTCCGCGAGCCAAGCGACGAGGGGACGCGGCCCTAGCGCGAGCCATCCGCGCGAGGCCCGCTTTCTCGCCCGATGGGGCGAGACGCGCCGCCGACGTGCAACGGCGGCCCTTGGACGCTCGCGCCCCCGCGGCTTTCCCGCGAAACGGCCCGCCGGCGGTCACTTGAACAGCTTGTAGCCCACCATGCCGATCAACCCGACAAGCAGCAGGAAATCGATTCCGAAGATGAACTGCGCAATGCCCTGGTAGATGCGGTCGCGGCGACGCGCGGCGGAAGTCCATTGGAGTTCCGCCTGTTCCTGGGTGAGCTTGTCGAACACCGCCTTGACAAAGGCCTGGCGGTCCTCGGTCTCTCCGGTCGACGCGAAGTAGCAGCCGCTGAAAAAAAACGGTTCGGCGTGGGGATCTTTGTCCGCGTCCGCGCCGTAGACCGTCTCCAGCAGGTCCGAGAGCGGCTGCCGGACGTCGTGCCGGATGCGGCACAGCAGCGAATAGAGCTTGGTGTTGCCGGGCTTGCTCAGGGCGCCGCGTTCCTTGAACAAGGCATAGACCGAGTCTTCGAAGGCCCCGCAGGCGTGGGCGGACAAGGCCACGAGCCGCTCGGGAAGGGGCGGATTGCTGACGTCGAATCCCTTGCCGAATCGCTGGTGGATTGCCCGGTCCCGGCCTACCCGCCGGACCAACTCGCGGAAACCGCTCTCCTCGTCCATGCCGATCACCAAGGCAACGACCGGGCAGCGGAGCTGAAATACCCGGTGGATCGTGCCCAGGTCCCGCCCGGCGGCCTGCTGGAGAATGGACGCCTCGCGCGGCCCTCGCTGCAACATGCCGAAAGGCAAAAGGGTGAGAATGCCGTTGTTGGGGCAGATCGGCTGGCGGGCCCGTCGGATCAGTTGGCAAAGATACTCCAGTCGGCGTTCCTCCTCGATGGCGTCCTCTGGGGAAAGGGCGACCCGGCCGCCGCCGGACACCCGGCCCGGCGCGCTCGGACGCACGAGGTCGCTATGCGACGAAAAGTCGATGGTCATCACGCGCACGTCCTGGGGCGGGGCCGGTTCCGGCTCCTGAGATGGAGCTGGAGCGATGGAATCCGTGTCGCGCAGACGGCTGCCGCCCCCGCCGGCGACGATCGTTCCACGAATGTCAGGCGCGGACGAGGGCGCGCCTGGAGCGGGACGGGCTCGCGCATCTTGCCCGGCCTTCTTCTCCAGGCTCGCCACCCGGCTGAGACTGCCCACCCGCGTGCAAACAATGTAAATCCCCTCGGCGCTGCCGTACCAGTGAATGGGGGCCGGGCCCACGGGCACCTCGCGAACGTTGAAGCTCAGACGCGAGGCGTCGAACAGGGCCTTTTCCTGGCTCTCGCCTGGGGAGCCGAGCACCAGGAACAAGGGCGTCTCCGCCAAGTCCAGGCCGTGCCGCTTCAGTTCCAGCAGGCCGGCGTTCCAGGCGTGGTCGATGTCGGTGAAGGGAGAAACGTCGCCCTCGAGCCAGACTTTCAGCAATTTGTAGACCACCAGCGGGATGGCGACGACGAGGATCGCGATCACCGGAAGCGAGCGCGCCTTGGATCCCCAAAACGCGCTGCCCTCGACGCGTCCAAAAATCAAAAACGACACCCCCACGCAAATCAACAAGAAGACGGCGACGAAGATCGCCACTCGGGCGGGCAGCGAAACCCCAAACACGCGCTTACTGCTGGCGAAGATCTGACCCGGAGCGCTGAAGAACGCCCGGATCGGCCGCATCATCATGTCGACCAGTTGCCGAAAGAAGTATCCCATGAGGTCCCCCTAGGGGGCGCGCCGGCGAGTCGTTCGCTGCGGCCCGTTCCAGGATCTCGTCCGCGTGGCCGAGGGCGCCGCGTCCGCGCAGGGACCCCGACCCGCCAGGCGGCGAAAAGCCGCCGCGCTTCGCATCACGTTCGGAAAAACAAAAACATGGCGAGGATAAAATCGAGCACGCCGAGCACCAACCCCGCCAGACACGCCCAGATGATGACAAAAGGGCCGTCCAGGGGCGGGGCGCCCTCCACCGGCACGCTCCCCACGCTGATCATCGGCCGGCCCTGGCCCAACCGGATGGTTTCCGCCGTGCGTTTGGCCCAGGTGTCGAGGTCCGGCGGCAGGTCCAATTCATCGGTCAATGCCGCGGACTGCGTGGGGTCCCGATACAGCCCCCGAAACCCCATGATCACGCATACGTAGAACACCTCCAGGGCGTCTTTCTTGCGCAGGCCCGAAGCGTCGCGGGCCTTACGGTAAAACTCCACGTAGGCGTCCGCCGAGCGGAAGATTTCGAACTCGAGTTTGTTGTTCTTGAAGTACGCCGCGCCCTCCCAGGGGGCCTCGATCAACACCTCGTCGATCCAGGTGACCAGGGCGTACTTGGCGAGCATCCAGTCCTCGCTCTGCCCGAGGATCGCCTCCGCGCGATCCAATTCATTGCGAATCCGCACCCGCTCGTCCGGAGCAGAGACCGCCTCGTCGGATTGGATCCGGTCCAGTAGGTCGATCACATAGAGGAAGACCGGATCGACCGCTTTGGCGAATTCGGGCGTCATGATGGGTTGCGCGGCGTCAAGGGAACGGCGAACAGCGCGAACTGGAGGATCACCTGCTTGCCTCGTTCCAGGTTCACGATCAGCTTGCGGCTGCCCTGCAAGGAGTCCCGGTTGGCGATATGCTGGGTGCTGAGGCGCATGGCCAGCGTCTGCGTGCGCATCACGTCCTTCCAGGCGTCGCTCGCGCGGCTGACCGCGAAATAGCTCCATTCATTGCTCGGGGGCAGCGCCCGCGGCGCCTGGCGCACGGGCTCCAGGAGCAAGCCCGGGGCACGGGCCTTGAAGAGAAACTCCACCTTGTCGGCGCTGCCGAGCTTCCAATCGAGAATGCCGGGCGAAAGGATGTTCAAGCAATCGCGCTCGCTGAGGCTGCCGCGATGGACGCCCACCATCCACTGCCAATCCGGGCCCAGCCACCGCGATTCGATCGCCACCCGCATCCCGTTGGCGTCTCCCTCGAACCACCGCTGCTCGTACTCGTAATCCGGCAGACTGTCCAACAGCAGTTGGATTTGTTGCTTGATATAGTTGAAGATCCTCGCCAAATCGTCGTGGTCGTAGACGGGGATCTCGGGCGGCCGTCGCGCGCGTCCGAAGATCGACAACATGCCGACCAGGCGGCACAGCTCGCTATAGGCCTGGAACGGATGGACGCCGATGGCGAAGGTCAGCACGTGGAGGAAGCTGTAGGCCTGGTTGAGCACATGGAGCATCAGCAGCCGATCCATGTCGCCGGGCTCCTGGCTGGCCAACGTGATCCCCCGGCTGAGAATCTGTTCGCTGAGGATCTCGATCTTCCGGCCCAGGATGTCGTAGATCGCGCGGACGATGTCGCGGCCCAGCGGCGGCCAGGCCTCGATCGCCAGGACCGGCGGAATGTAGCTGGTGTCGAGCTGCGGCGCGGCCTCCTTTTCGCCCGACCGCTGCACCTGGGCGATCGGAAGGATTTCATAGCCGGCCGTGTCTTGCGTCGACAGCATCAGTCGGACATTGAGGTCGCGGAAGCGGATCTCCTGTTCGTTGCCGCCGAAGCTTTCGTCCTGAACCAACTGTTTGGTTTCGATGAAACGCTGCTGGGCGCCATCGGCCCCCGTGGCCACGTTGACCCGCCCCATTTTCAGCTTGGGAATCGCCACGAAGACCCGGACCACCGACTCCTTGGCAAACGCCTCCTTCAGGTCCACGCGATCCGGCTCCTGGCCCGCCCCCAGCGCCACCAAAGTCCCGTCCTTCATCCGCAACCGACAGACGTTGACCTGGAACTGGAAGTTGCCCAGCGCCTCGGGGCTGAATTCAAGCTGACGGATGCCGTAGTAGTAGGGGTGGTCCCATTGCTCGGAGGTTTGCAGAAGCTCGGTCCAGTATCGATCCGCCGCCTGGAAATGGTGCGGCTGCAAGAAAAGTCCTTCGGACCAGTGGACCGGCAGGTTGTACATGCTGACCCTCTGCGACCAACCCCCCGAGTGTGCTGCGTCACTCCCTAGACATAGGGGCCTGCAGACGCACTTCCCGATGTATGAGCCTAGCACGCCCCCACGCTATCGCCAAGTGGCCCGCTCCCCGCCGACTCGCCACCGCCGGCCCGCGGCTGGGCTACTTCAGCCGCTGGATTCGCTTGACGATTTCTTCCTGGCTGGCCTTTTGCTGGACGGGCAGGATGACGTAGCAGGCCTTGTCGCCGCAGCAGTCGAGAATGATTTGCCGAGTGTTGGGCGTGGCGAAGCCCTCGGGGCAGGGCTCGTGCCCGTTGATGAGCACCTCGGCCTGAACCACCCGGGCAAAGGCGTCGGCGTTTTCCTGGCGGTAGTCGCGGCCCCAAACCAGGTCGAACACGGCGCCGCGGCCGTAAAGCTCGACCGGATCGAGCTGCCGGGTGAAGATCGTCTTGTCGAAGCGGTGGGAGTCCACTTTCTCCGGGATGCTGTGGCTGATGAAGACGCCTCCGGGCAGCCGCACGGCCAGGGGGCAACTCAAGATGAACGGCGCGAACGCCTCGCGCACCCTGTCGACCGCCGAGCCGTACATCTGTTGCAGCCCCAGTCGGAACAGGAGGTTGAGCATCTGCTTGTGCTTCTGGATCGGGTAGTCGGTGACCTCCGATAATTCGTGGTTGCTCAGCAGGAAGTGCACTCGATCGCGGTACTGAACCTTCAGTTTGGCCACGTCTTCCAGCAAGGTGTGCGACATGCAGCCGCCGTTGGCCGGATAGGTCGGGCCGCCATGACAGACCTCCTGGAGCACGAGGTGGCGCTTGGGGTGCTTGTCCAGGTCGGCGATGCGGCGGATCAGATTCAGGTTGCGGCGATTTCCGTGCAGGTCGCCGGTGATCATGATTTCGTCGCCCCACTCCTCGTCCAAGGGCACGATCGTGTTGCCCTCCCGGCCCGCCGTCTTCCAGTTGGCTTCCGTGGCCTGGTCGAAGGTGGCGATGATTTTCTCGATGTAGTCGACCGTTGCTACCATGGCGTCAAGCCCGTTTGCTACCACGCTCTCCGAATGCCGATCCCCGACGCGCTCGCCCGCCCCGTCGGCCCCGTGCCTTTGCGGGAAAGTCCACTGGGTCTAGGCGGCGGGCGCCCGTCAAAAGACCGTCGCTCGCCGGCCCCCTTCGGGCGAATTCCGCTTGAGGATTGCGGCATAAGTGGCTCATTGTAGCACCTTTCCATCCCCGGAACATCCCAACGGGAATTCCCCAGCCCGAAAGACCCATCCGCGAGCCCGCTCAGCCGCAAGCCAGAGCGCAAGAGACCCCCGCGAAAGTTTCAAGACAGCCTCGTCAGCCGGCAACCTTCCGCGCTTGCACGACGCGGGGGACGCGGCCGAAATCGCGGACGGTCGCGGCGGGCTCGAAACGCCCATCGGCGGCGAGCAAGGCGACCACGGCGTCGTGCGTCGTGGGGCTGACTTCCAGCAGGAGGTAACCGCCCCCGCGAAGGCGCTCGGCCGCCTGGGGCGCAAGTCGCTCGACGACTTCCGTCCCCCGCGGCCCGGCGACCAGGGCGGCGCGGGGCTCGTAGTTCCTAATGTCCGCGGCCAACGCCTCGAACTCCGATTCCTTCACGTAGGGCGGATTGCTGACCACGAAGTCGAACTGCGGCCCCGCGCCAAGGGGCGACAAGAGATCCCCGACCACGAACTCGATGCGATCCGCCACCCCGTGCCGTTGGGCGTTGCGCCGAGCGACTTCCAGGGCCGCGGGGCTGGCGTCGATGGCCGTGACGCGGGCCGTTGGCAGGTGCCTGGCCGCGGCCACGGCGATGTTCCCGCTGCCCGTCCCCACATCGCAGATCGCCCACGGCCCGGAGGGACGCTGGCGCGCCAGTTCGATCAGCCGAAGCACCAGGCTCTCGGTTTCCGGCCGGGGAATCAAGACGTCGGGCGTGACGCAAAAATCCAGCGAGTAGAACTCGCGGTGCCCGACCAGGTAGGCCACGGGCATCCCTTCTGCCCGGCGACGGACCATCTCGCGGAATCCCGCGCGAACGGCTTCTTCCGGCACCTCGTCGAAGGCGGTGTAGAGTTCGATCCGCTGGCAGCCGCGGGCGTGGGCCAGCAGAACCTCGGCGTCCAGCCGGGGGCTCTCCGACCCGTGACGCTTCAAATACTCCGCGGTCCACTGGAGCAACCGGCCGACGGTCCAGGGGGCGTCTTGGGGCATGGTCGATTCGCAGACCTGTCAAAACCGGAACCCATCCCGCCTTCCCATCCGAAGACCCCGAAAGCCTCTTCGCCGTGGTCCTCTCGCCCCAACGGTCCCCCGTGCGGTCACGGCGAGTTCCGATCGCCGCGCACCGGTTTCCGCCTTCGTCTTTCGCATCTCGCGCGAATTTCGAGCCTCGGATGGTCTTATTCGATGGTCCCGAACGCGTCGCGGAGTTCCTGTCGTTCGTATTCCTTCAGCGCGTCGATGACAGGATCGAGGTCGCCGGCAAGAATGCTGTCGAGCTTGTAGAGCGTGAGGTTGATGCGGTGGTCGGTCACCCGGTTGTCGGGAAAGTTGTAGGTGCGAATCCGCTCACTCCGGTCGCCCGAGCCGATCTTGCTCCTCCGCTCGCTGGCCCGCTTGTCCTGCTCCTCCTTGCGTTTGGCCTCGTAGAGCCGCGTCTTCAGCACGCGCAGGGCCTTGGCCAGGTTCTTATGCTGGCTCTTCTCGTCCTGGCAACTGACCACCAGCCCCGTGGCGTAATGGGTCAGCCGGATGGCCGAAGCGGTCTTGTTGACGTGCTGGCCGCCAGGCCCGCTCGCCGAGAACCGGTCGATCCGGTAATCCTCGGGCTTGAGTTCAATTTCCACGTCCTCCGGCTCGGCCAACACGGCGACCGTGGCGGCCGACGTGTGGATGCGGCCCTTGGCCTCGGTCTCGGGAACGCGCTGGACCCGGTGGCCGCCGCTCTCGTATTGAAGGGTGGCGAACACGCCTTCCCCTTCCAGACCGAGGATCACCTCCTTGAACCCGCCGAGTTCCGTCGGGTTCATGCTGAGGATCTCCACCTTCCAGCCGCGCCGCTCGCAAAAATGCCGATACATCTCGTAGAGATCGCGGGCGAACAGGGCCGCTTCTTCGCCGCCCGTGCCCGCGCGGATCTCCATCACGCAGCGCCGCCGGGCCGCGTCCTCGCCGCCGATGGTCAGCTCCAAGAGGTCGTCCCAGACTCGTTCCCGCTCCGCCTTCAGCCCGGGCAGCTCCGACTCGGCCAATTGCCGCAGCTCCGCATCGTCGCCCTCGGCCATTTCCCGGGCCTCGCGGATCTGATCGTTGAGCTGCTTGAAGCGGCGGTACTTGGAAGCGACCTTGTTCAGGGCCCCGTGTTCCCGGGCGACCGCCGCAAGGCGAGCCGAGTCGGCGAGCACCGCCGGATCGGTGAGGAGTTTCTCCAACTCCTCGAAGCGCCGCAGTTTCTCCTCAAGGATCTTGCGCATGAATCAGGATTCCGACGCCGCGATGCGCCAACCGCGGGTCGCCATCGCCATCTTCGCGCAACCCGAGCTTGATGGTTCGGGGCGAAGCAGGCCCAGCGCCCTCGGGCTACCCCGCTCGAAAACAGCGCCGCCGGTCACGGCGTCTCGGGCGGGGTTTCGGCCGACTTCTTCTTGCCGCGAGTCACGCTGCTGTAGCCCACCGAAGCGAACTTGGTCTGAAACCGCTCGATGCGACCCGCCGTGTCCACGTATTTCAACTTGCCCGTGTAGAACGGGTGGCAAGCGCTGCAAATGTCCACCTTGAGTTCAGGCCGGGTGCTGCGGGTCACGAACGTGTTGCCGCAGCCGCAGGTCACTTTGGTTTCTACATACTTCGGGTGAATGCCGTCTTTCATTTTGCCTTGCCCTCGCGCAAATCCCCAGGCAATGAGGCGCGATCCGTCCTGACACCTTGCCCTGGAGTGGGTGTGCCAAAACCCTAAATCCTATCGTTCACCGGTCGCTTTCACAAGCCTTGTCGATATCCGTACATTTAGGCGGCTATGTTACCCCACCTAAAATGGAGTGCCTTGTACAGAAGAAAAGGGTTTACGGCCGTACAAGGCCGAGATCCCCTGCGTTAGTGGTTTTCCAAGAAAATACTGTCCCCTTGCCGGTGGTTTTCCTTGCGGAAGCGCATGAGACGCCATCACCGACTTGTGGCTGGACGCTTCCCCTCCAATTACTGAAGATCGTTCACTACAAGAGCTGGTCGTCTCGCTTCAGGCGTCTGTTTGAAACAGATGTGCCGGCCAGAGTCTTAGGTCGTAGCATCTCCGGGCAATTTCCAGGTAGGAGTTCGGCCCCTTTTCTCAGCCTCGATGTAGCCGTTCAGGGGGCTATCTCACGCGCCGGCAAGAGGGTTGGCGCATTTTTCGGACCGCAATGGCCCGAGAAATCAGCCAGTCCCCGGGCTGTGAACGGTCACGCCTGGATGGTCTGAGTCCGTCGCCGTGGAACCGATCAAGGGCGAGCAACCCAGGACGGCAAGCAGATCGGCATAGGCTTGGGTGGCTTGCCAAAGGGCGTCGAGTCGCGCGTTCTCGGCCTGGATCAATCGGCCGCGGACCTGGAGCAAGCGGATCAGGTCGGTTTGTCCGGCGTTGTAGAGCCGCTCCATGCGAGCGGTTTCGGCCTGGATCGGTCCCATCGTGGCCTGCGTGCGCGCGACCAACTGCTGGACCTGATTCCACTTGACCAGGCTTGCCTTCACCTGCGCACGCACCCGTTCCCGCAACTGTTCGAGGGCCACCATGTCGCGGTGGTACTCGGCTTCGCGCTGGCGAAGCAGGGGACCGCCGGCGTTGAGCAGGGGAACCGGGGTGCTGGCGACGATGCCGTAGAAACTGACCCCCGATTCATCGCGCTCATAGACGGGACCGACCGAGGGGATCGGGATTCGGTCGGCGCGGGCGAGGCAAACGGCCGCGCGGGAGCTGGCGGCCTGCGCCGCGGCCGCTTGAATTTCGGGCCGGCTGGCCAGCGCGATGTGGATGAGGCGATCCTCGTCGGCCGGCAAGAACGGCTTGGGCGCTTCGAGCGGCCCGCTCGGTTCCAGGTTGCCGGCATACTCGGGGATTCCCATCTGCTGCCGCAGCTCGGCGAGCGCGGCGACGAACTCTTGCCGGGACGCCGCCCATTGTTGGATCGTCGACTGGTTCTCGACCTCGGCCATCGACGCGTCGGCCACGGAGGCCCGGTTCGCCTGCATCTGGCGTCGAACCGCCTCGACCAACGCGGCATTGAAATCCGCCAGTTCCTGAGCGACGCGAAGCCTCTCCCGGCGATACGTCGCCGTCTGGTGCAGACGGTAAGTCTGCACGAGGGCCGAGAGTTCGGCGTGCACGATGGTCCACTGCGTCTGGCTGAAGGCGGCGCGGGCAATGGTCTCCCGATAGGCCTGACGGCGCCCAAGCTGGATCGGCTGATTCCAGGAGATGGTCACGTCGGCCTCGACGGGCGTCCCCCCCCGTTCGAAGACCCAGGGGCGGACGTCCACAGAGACCGTGGGATTCAGGCTGGTGGGAAAACGCCGTGCGACGGCAATCGCGGCAGATGACACCGGCAGGTGCTGGCGGATCGCCACAAGGTCGGGATTCCGCGACAGGGTCAGCTCCAAAGCCGTGGAGAGATCGACCGGCATGACTTCCGGGACGTCGGCCGTTGCCGACGCAAAAAGGGCGTCGGGCAAAGGGGCGGCATCGACATGGTTTTCGCCCGTCGCTCGCAACGATGGAGAAGAACTTACGGCGGATTGGAACGGTTTCGGGGCGTCAACTCCCTCCTGCACCCCCTTTTGGACGACAGGGGAGCCTGCCCTATCCTCGCGGTGCAGACGGTTCCCTGAAATGGGGAGCTGTGCGCTGGCTGGCTGCACCAAGCACACCGTGAAGGACACGCCGATCAAAACTCGGCAAAGACAACAACTTGCATCCATGCGGGTTTCCCCCCGAAGGATGTGGCCGACCAAACGGCAAAGGCGATAAACTCGACGCGATTGGAATAATATCGGCAAAGATGGCGGACCCGATGCGTGCCGTTCTTACTCGGGAAACAAGAGAACCCGCCACAGACAGCGGAGAGACTAGGTGGTCTAGAAAGCCTGGGAAGTTAGGGTTGACTGCTTATCTCCCTCAAAACAGCAACCTTGTATCTCCGCAGTTCCCGAATCTGAGGGCGGTTTATCGCGGCGAAAGTTACTTCCCCCGTTTGGAGAGAGAGTCTTGGGTTGAAGCCCCTGCGAGCCAAGGGCGAGACTTCTACCGTCGCTGCTGTGTGTCCGGTTGCGGGCTCCGCCGGCCTTGAACTCCGAGTCTAATGCTTCGGCTCAGTTCCGGAACGCTCGTTAGCTTCGACGAGGCAGATGGGGCAGCCGTCAGGCAAACCATACCCTCCTTCGGTAACTACGGTGTCCCCTGCCTCCAGGCCCTCAAGCACCTGGGTCTTATCCGCCGTTTGCTCTCCCAATTTCACCTCGACCTCATAGCCTTTTCCCTCTCGGACGACGGTCACCACGGGCGTGCCAGCGCGATCCGCGATGGCATGAGCGGGAACAACCAGCGCGTCGGCGATTTCCGGGAGCCACACTCGACCGCGGCAGGCGAGTCCCGGCCGCAGCAGGCCGGTCTCGTTGGCGACTTCGGCCAAGGCATCGACGTCGCCCGTGGCGGGGTCCGCCTGACCCGCGATCCGCGCGATCTTGCCTTCGAACGCCGTCTCCGGCAAGGAGGCGACCCGAACATCCACCCGCGCGCCGGGCTTCACGCGCGCCAAGTACGCGCTGGGGATGCGGATCTGCATGAAGACCTTCGACAGATCGACGATGGTTGCCAGCGTCGTCGTCCGTTCCACGTACGCGCCTTGGCGGACATTCAACTGGGTGACGATCCCATCGATGGGACTGGCGATCCGGCACAACTGCACCTGGAGCCTGGCCATGGCAAGTTCGGCCTTGGCGGCTTCGAGCCTGGCCTGGGCCTCGGCGACTTCCTCGGGGCGGGTGCCCGCCTCCAGGAGCTTCCATCGAGCGGCGGCGGCGGCCGCATCCGCCTCGGCCGCCTGGAGCGAAGACTGGGCCTTCTGGAACTGCACCGGGGAGACTTCGTTGCGGGACTGGAGAGTCTTGAGGGCGTCGACCTCGCTCCGCAACGCGCTGAGCGTGACTTGGGCCTTGTGGGCGTCGTGGCGGGCCGCTTCGATTTCCTCTCGACGAGGGCCGTGCTGGAGCCGCTCCAAGATCGCCGCCTTCTCGGCCACGGCTGCCGCCGCCCTGGCGTGTTCCGCTTCAGCCATCCGGCTGTCCAGCCGGAACAATTCCTCTCCGGCTCGCACCCGGCCCCCTTCGACGACCAGAACCTTCTCAATCCATCCGGCGGTCTGGGGCGACACCGAGGCGGTGCGTTCGGGCACGGCGATCAACGTGCCGACCACGTCGATGGAAGGCCTGAGCACGGTTTTCTCGACCTTGGCCGCGCGGACCGGCACCGGATCCCTGGGGAGCGAGTCTTCCTCCGCGGCCTCCTCCGAGGCGGCCTTTTGGCAGCCGTTCGCCGCGCAAACCAATGCGCCGACCAAGGCCAGTACGGCCCACACTCTCTTGTCAAACACGACCATGAGCGACTCCGCGGGATTGTCCGTCTGCATCCGCTTTGGCTTGGCCCCCGGATTCAGCGATCACCTCCGCCGCCTGGGCGACGTGGGGCCGGCGCGGCGTGGCGAGCCGCAGCAGACGCGCCATGACATAGTAGAACACCGGCGTCACGACCAGCGAAAGAAGGAGCGAGATGAACAGCGCTCCAATGATCGCGATGGCCAAGGGACGCAGCATGTCGGCGCCCGCACCCACGCCGTAAGCCAACGGCAGCAGGCCAATGAACGTGGCCAGCGAGGTCATCAGGACCGGGCGCAGCCGTCGGCGGCCGGACTGGACCAGGGAATCGAAAAGGCTGTAGCCGCGGGCTTGAAGGTGCTCGACGAAATCCAGCATGAGGATTCCGTTCTTGGCGACGATGCCGACGCCGATGATCGCCCCCAGGAAGGACACGATGTTCAGCGACGTCCCGGTCATCCCCAGCGCCGCGACGACGCCGAACAGGGCCAGCACGGCTCCCAAGACGATCGCCAAGGGCTGAATGACCGACCGGAATTCCACCAGCAACACCGCAAACACCAGGACGATGGCCATCACGAGCACGAACGCGAGGTTCTTGAACGATTCCTGTTGCTGCTGATAAAGTCCGCCGAACTCCAGGGTCGCGCCAGGCGGCAGGCGGACCGACTTCGCAAGTTGCGCGCGGATGTGCTCGATGCCCGTTCCCAAGTCCATGCCCGCAAACCGCGCCGAAACCGCCACGAGCTGCCGCATGTCCTCGCGGTGCATCTCCAGGATGCCCGGCTGGTAGTGGACTTCGGCAAGGTCGCTCAGGGCGACCACGCTCCCCGACGGGGAGCGGATTGGCGTCTCGCGAATGCGCAACTCGCGGTCCCGCGCCTCGGGCGCCGCCAACACCCGGACCCCCACCGTGCGATCCCCTTGAAGCAGATACGACGAGGCGTTGCCCAGCAAGCTGGTTTGCAGGGCCTTGCCGACGTCGCCGGGCGTGAGACCGACGCGGGCCGCCGCCTCGGGACGGACCGCGAACCGCATCGACGGGCCCGCCACCACCAGCCCCGGCTCGACATCGACCACGCCGGGAATGTTCTCGATGGCTTGGGCGATTTCTTGGGCGTGTTTCTTGAGCACCGCGGTGTCGTTCGAGAAGATCTTGATTTCGCACGGCTTGGGCGACCAGGTCAGATCGCCGATCAGGTCGCTCAGGACGCCGGGGAAATCGGTGTGCAAAGCGGGCTCGGCGGCCCGGATCTTCTCCCGAAGCTCGTCGATCACCTCCGCGGTCGATCGCTTGCGGTTGGGCCGCAGCTTGACCAGAAAATCGCCGGTGTTCGGCTCGGCGATGGCCAGGGCCAGGCGGGCCCCGGTGCGCCGCGAAAAGCTCTCCACCTCGGGCGTGGCCAGAAGGATTTCCTCGACGTGCCGCAGCATCCGGTTGGTTTCCGAGAGGCTGGTGCCCGGCCGGGAATAATAGTCCAACACGAACGCCCCTTCCTCCATCTTGGGCAGGAAATCGGTTTCCAGCCGGTCGTAGAGCCCGAAGCCAACGGCGGCCACCAACACCGCGCAGCCGAGGGCCAGCCATGGGTGACAAAGCGATCGCCGCACGACCCACTCATAAGCGGCGACGACCCTTCGCAACACCCGCCCGCCCTGCGCCATCTCGTCTTCCGCCGGCCCGAGGCGATGTCGCATCAAGAGTTGGGCCAAGGCCGGGGTGAACGTCACGGCAACCAACAAGGAGATCAGCAGGGAAGAAACCATCGTCAGGGCGAGCGCGCGGAAAAACACCCCCGGCACGCCGTCGAGGAAGGCCAAAGGAATGAAGACCACCACCGGGGTGAGCGTGCTGCCCACCAGGGCCGGTCCCACCTCGCGCGTCACGGAACGGATGGCCTGGGAAGCCCCATGGCCCGCCGCCAGCTTGGCATGGATCGCCTCCACGACCACGATCGCGTCGTCGATCACCATGCCGATCGCCGCCGCGATGCCGCCCAAGGTCATCAGGTTGAAGCTCATCCGGCTGGCGCGCATCACCACGAGCGTCACCAGCACCGTCACCGGGATTCCCACTCCCACAACGAACGCGCCCGACAGGCTCCGCAAGAACAGGTAGTGGATCACCACCGACAGCACCAACCCGATCGCGATGCATTCCCAGACGCTCCGCACCCCCTCCCGCACGAACAGCGACTGGTCGTAGAAAAAGGCCAGCTTCATGTCGGGCGGAAGCTCGTTGCGAATCAGCTTGAGTTCGTCCTGGAGCGTGCCGGCAATGGCCACGGTGTTGCTGTCGGGCTGGCCGTAGATGTTCATCAGCACCGCTTCCGAGCCCGCCGCGGTGACGATATTGAATTGCGGGGCGCAGCCGCGGCGGACCGTGCCGATGTCGCGCACGTGGACCGGCGATTTGCCCGACCAGGCCACGACCACGTTTTCGATGTCGGCCGGGTCGCGCAGGCGGTTGTCGACAACGGCCAGGTAGAGTTGCCGGTTCTCCTCGTGCATCCCGGCCGAAGTGAAACTGTTCGTCTCGGCCAACGCCTTGCTGACCTGTTCCATCGTCAGATGATACGATTCCAGCTTCAGCGGATCGACCACCACGTGGTACTCGGGCGCCCGCCCGCCCACGATGTTCACCCTCGCGACTCCCTTGATCCGCAAGAAGCGAGGGCTGAGTTCGTAGCGGGCCTTTTCCCAAAGCTCCGTGATCTCCCGCGTTTTGCTCGTCAGGCTGATGCCGATGATCGGAAACGCGGAGAAGGTCAGCCGATGCACGGCGAATTCGGCGGTGGGCGGCAGCGTGCTGCGGATCTGGGCAAGCCGGCCCAGAACGTAAAGCTCCGCCTGGATCATATCCGTGGACCAGTCGAAAAACACGTTCACCGCCGCCGAGCCGCGACCGGTCGTCGAGCGGATCGTGGCCGTGCCGGGGATGTTCTTCATCGCCTCCTCGACCGGCCGGGTAATCGTGGCCATCATCTCGTCGGCTGGCATGACCCCGTTGTCGATGAGGATCACCACGCGCGGGAAATCGGTCTGGGGGAAGACGGAGGACGGCATGACGTAGGCCGCGTAGCCTCCAGCCAGGCACAATGCCGCCGTGACGAACAGAATCGCCTTCCGATGGCGGATCGCGAAAGGCTCAGATGGAACCGAGGGAGGATCGGACCAGGTGGGACTCGGATGGATCATCTGCGACAAGCGGACACGCTAGAAATCCGTACCCTTTCCGCTCGTCAGCAGGGCGTCCCAGCGCCGTCATGGACCCCTACCCAAGCGGCCAACGCGAGGCAGGAGTCATCAGCCGCGGCAAGCGCCGACCGAAGGCGGGGCTCGTCGGGCGGTTATTCGGGGGACTCCATCCCCTTTCCCAATCCTAACAAGCCCCGCCGCGCTTTGTCAAATCATCGAGACTCCGCCGGATCCGAGCGCTCCGCGCGCAACGGATGGAAAGTTCGCCGGTTCCGTGGGACCGGAGAATTCCCTGTTCCACAAGGAAGTGAGAGTTTTCCGAGAACGCCAAACCCCAAAACAGACTTTGTTCTTCCAGCGGAACCATGACAAAAGGGCGGAGATCCTCGCGGCGTCGTCATGACGCCCCTGCGGGCCCCACTCTATTCCGATCGCCGCAGTTTCTGGCCTGAGGAAGGTACCCATCCCCCTCGGCTACGAGACTTGACATTCCAGGGCAAGACCTGGTATGATCGCAATCAAACAAACGTTTGCTTCAAACGATTGTTCGTTTCAAGAGGCCGCTGCTTTTTCGGAAGACACCTCGATGGCCGAGCGTCTGGATGACACCCGAGTGCGTCTGTTGGAGGCCGCGGGCGAGGTGTTTGCGGAGAAGGGTTTCCAGGCGGCCACGGTGCGCGAGATATGCCGGCGCGCCGCGGCGAGCGTGGCCGCGGTGAACTATTACTTTGGGGACAAGCACCGGTTGTACGAAGAGGTCATGCGTTATGCCCATCGCAGTTTCGCGGAGCGGGGCATTCCGCAATGGCCGCCGGGCACGCCCGCGGAAGAGAAACTTCGCGGATTCATCGAGTTGATGCTGGCCGACATGGAGTACGACGGTTCGCCGACCTGGAGACGGCGGCTGATGATGCGTGAAATGGCCGAACGGACCGAGGCGTGTCTGAGCGCCATGCGCGCCTTCATCCAGCCGCGGAAGGAGGCGCTGGGGGCCATCCTGGGCGAGATCTTGCCGCCCGATGTCTCGGACGCGGACCGGAATCTGATCGCCTTCAGCATTATCAGTCAGTGCATGGTTCACCGGATCCATTGGCCCGTGGTGAAGTTGATGGTCGGCGACGACATGTTCCGCTCGTTCGACCTGGCGCGGCTGACCGACCACATCAGCCGGTTTTCGTTGGCGGCCCTGGGCTGCGGCCCGCCGGTGGTCGAACCTGCCTCAGCGGAGAGGGCGGCGATATGAGCATGATCCAAGATCGCGTGGAGGCGGGGCAGGGCGCGGTTGGCGGGTTGAGCGAGCGGGTGCGTTCGCTCCGCTTGCCGCGGGAAAGCGAAAGGCCGGGGAGTCGCGGGGCGTGGCTCCCGTGGACCTTTTGCCTCGTATTCGCCGGCAGCACGGCGGTGTTGGCCTTCCTGCTCTGGGGGCGCCAGCCGGCCGAGGCCCAGGCGCCAGCGCCGCAGGCCAAGAGCGACCCCGCCCCGGCGGCCTCCACGGCTCCAGCCGCGTCGTCGGGCAACATCGTCCTGGACTCCAAGGGCTACATCGTGCCCGTGCGCCAGATCCTCGTCAGCCCCAAGGTCAGCGGGATGATCGTCAAGTCGCTCATCCTGGAAGGCCGTCGAGTCGCCAAGGGCGACGTCCTGGCGGAACTGGAGGACGTGGATTATCAGGCCGATTGCCGGCGGGCCCAGGCCGCACTTGAGTTGGCCCGCCACCGCTTGTCGGAAATCGAGACCAACCGGCCCAAGGAGGTCGGCGCGGCGGAAGCCGAGCTCGAGGAGGCCCGGGCCCAACTCGTGCAGATCAGCTCCGATTTCGAGCGGTGCAAGGAATTGTTCAAGAGCCGGACGGCGATCTCGCAACAGGAGTTCGAACTGGCCGAGAGCAAGCACCTCGCCCAGCAGCAACGCGTCAAGCGGCTTGAGTACGCCTTGCAGCTCATGGAAAGCTCGCGGTTGAAGCGGATCGCCGCGGCCCAGGCCGAGGTCATGCAGGCCGAGGCCGAATTGGCCAAGGCCCAATGGCGCCTGGAGAATTGCACGATTCGCGCCCCGATTACCGGCACGATCCTCAAGAAAAACGCCGAAGAGGGCAACATCGTCAATCCGATCGCCTTCAACGGCTCCTACAGCCTCTGCGACCTGGCCGACTTGTCCGACTTGGAAGTCGAACTGACCATCCAGGAACGCGACATCGCCAAGGTCCGCGTCCGCCAGAAGTGCAAGGTCCGGGCCGAGGCGTTTCCCGATCGCGTCTATGACGGCGTCGTCTCGCGCCTGATGCCGATTGCCGATCGCGCCAAGGGCGCGATCCCCGTCCGCGTCAAGGTCACGGTCCCCCGCGAAGAAGAAGGAGTCTACCTCAAACCCGAGATGGGAGCGCTGGTCTCGTTCCTGGACGACACGAAGATGGAAGAAGGAAAATAGGACCAACGGAGAACGGGAAACGCGTCACCCGAGAGTTGCAAGGGCGGGATGCCGATCGGGCGGCGGATCCACGTGTCGCGCGTCGCCCATCGTTCCTCCTTCATGTCCTCCCGTTCTTGAGTTCCCCCTGAACCCCCAACCCTGAACCCTGACCATGACTGAAACCAACGGCGCCATTGTCCGCGTTCGCGGCGTGCACAAATACTTCCGCCGGGGCAGCGAGCGGTTGGACGTGCTGCAAGACCTGACCCTGGACGTGCCCGAGGGCGAGTACCTGGGGCTGATGGGTCCCAGCGGGTCGGGCAAGACCACCCTGCTGAACCTGATTGCCGGTTTGGATCGGCCAAGCGAGGGCGAGGTGTGGGTCGGCGGCGAGCTGATCTCCGAGATGTCCGAGGCCCAATTGGCGCGATGGCGCACCCGCCATATCGGCTTCATCTTCCAGTTCTATCACCTGCTGCCGGTGCTGACCGCGTATGAGAATGTCGAACTGCCGCTGTTGTTGTTGGGGCTTTCGCGTTCCGAGCGGCGGCGACAGGTGATGACCGCCCTGGAGCTGGTCGGTCTGGCCGACCGCATCCACCACCGGCCGGGACAGCTCTCCGGCGGGCAGCAGCAGCGGGTGGGCATCGCGCGGGCGATTGTCACCGATCCCACGCTGATCGTGGCCGACGAGCCCACCGGCGATCTGGACGCCCGAAGCGCCGACGAGATCCTGAACCTGCTGGTTGAACTCCGCCGATCGCTCCACAAAACCATCCTGCTGGTGACCCACGACCCCCGCGCGGCCGAACGCGCCGACCGCGTCCTGCATTTGCACAAGGGCCAATTGGTGGAGCAAGCCCAATGAAGATTCTCGTCTTGATTCTGAAGAACGTCGGGCGCAATCCGCTCCGCTCGATCCTCACCGCGTTGGGCACGATGGTGCTGGTCTTCGTGGTGACCATGGTCTGGTCCGTCCTCTGGCTCTTGGACATGATCACCGCGGAGAAGCAAGAGAATCTCAAGGGGATCGTCACGGAGCGGTGGTCTATCCCCAGCCGGATGCCGTTTTCCTACGCTGCGTTGATCAGCGAGGGCGCGGCCCGCCAGCCCGGCGACGTCCGGCCCGACGATTCCATGACCTGGCAATTCTACCCGGCCGCCCTGGACCTGAAGAACCTCACGCGCGACAGTTTCATCTTCGCGATCGCCTGTGAACCGGACAAGCTGGGCAGGATCGAGAACGGCAAGTTCGTCACCATGATGGATGGATTGGAATCGCTTTCCCCCAAGGATGAAGCGGCCCTCTTGGAAGCGGTCGCCCGGCTCAAGGCGAATCGGCAAGGCATCATCTTGGGCTACAACCACCTGGCGAACATCAACCGGATGATCGGCGACGTGCGCGACGCGAGCGTCGACAAGCTCATCGGCAAACGGATCAAGCTGTTCGGCATCGGCGGATACAAGGGACTGGACCTGGAATTCGAAATCGTGGGCATTTTTCCCGCAGGGCGTTACGACAACCTGGGGGCGTTCCATCGCGACTACTTCAACAACGCCCTGGACCAGTATCCGCAAACGCACGGCGGCCGAAAGCATCCCATGGCGGACCGGAACTTGAACCTGGTCTGGATCAAGGTGCCGAACCTGGCAACCTACAACCGCGTCAGCGCCCAGATCGACCATGCCCCCTCGTTCCAGGACCCCGCGGTGAAATGCGAGACCGCCTCGTCGGGCATGGCCGCGTTCCTCGAGCCGCTCCGCGATTTGATCTGGGGGGCGCGATACCTCCTGGCCCCTTCCTGCCTCGTCACCCTGTCGCTGGTCATCGCCAACGCCATCAGCATCAGCGTGCGCGAGCGGCGTCCCGAGTTGGCCGTCATGAAGGTGTTGGGCTTCCGGCCCGCCCAAATCCTCTGGCTGGTGCTCGGCGAATCCTTGCTGCTGGGGGCGGGGGCGGGCCTGGCCAGCGCGGCGTTGACCTACGGGGTGATCAACTGGTATTTCGACGGCTTGCGATTTCCCATCGGCTTTCTCGACCGGTTCTTCATCCCCATCGACGCCCTCGGCTGGGGCACGGCCATCGGGGCTGCCGCCGCCCTGATGGGAAGCTTCGTCCCGGCCTGGACCGCCCGAAACGTCAAACCCGCCGAAGTCTTTGCCAAGGTGGCGTAGGGAACGATCATGGTTTGGAAACTTGCCGTCCTCGCGGTGGTCATCGTGGCCCTCTTGGCGGCGGTCAACCGCGTGCCGCTGAAGTATACGCTGCGCAATTTGACCGTTCGCTGGAAAACCACGCTCCTCACCGCCCTGGCGTTTACGCTCGTGATTGGCGTGTTGGTCGTCATGTTGGCCTTCGTCAACGGGATGCAGAAGATGACCGAGGGCACGGGCCTGATGGAGAACGTGCTGGTGTTGTCCGACGGGGCGACGGACGAATCGTTCAGCAATCTCAACGCCGGCGACCTGGCCGAGATGGAGACCCTGCCCGAGGTCCAGCGCGATCCGGCGACCGGCCGGCCGTTGGCCAGCCGGGAAACCTACCTGATCGTCAATCAGCCCCTGCCGAACGCCCCGGCCAAGGGCCCCCAACGCCGTTTCCTGCAAACCCGCGGCATCGAACAGCCGCTCCTGGCCGCCAGGGTCCACGGCGTGGAGCTCCTGCCCGGGGGAAGCTGGTTCTCCGAGGCCGGCGTCCAGGAAATGCCCGGCGGCGGCCCGCCGGCGATCCAGGCGGTGCTCGGCGAGGGCGTCGCACGCGAACTGGCCGCGGATCGGACCCCCGAGCAGCAAGCCGCGGCGCAAACGCCCCACCGGCTGGACGTGGGCGAGACGTTTCGTATTGGCGATCGAACCTGGGTCGTGACCGGGATCATGAAATCGTCGGGTTCCACGTTTGGGTCCGAAATCTGGGCGAAACAGTCGCTCATCGGCCCGCTGTTCGGAAAAAGCGGCTATACGACCCTGCTGCTCCGCACCCCCAACGCCGACGCCGCCAGAAAGCTCAAGGACTTCTTGACCAACGACTACGGCAAGGTGGCGGTCAACGCCCGGATCGAGCGGGAATACTATGCCGACATGTCCGAGACCAGCCAGCAGTTCACCTGGGCCATCGGATTCGTGACGGTGATCATGGCCATCGGAGGCGTGTTTGGCGTGATGAACACGATGTTCGCGGCCATCAGCCAGCGGATCAAGGACATCGGCGTTCTCCGCCTGCTGGGCTATGCCCGCTGGCAAATCCTCGTTTCCTTCCTGCTGGAGTCGCTGGTCATCGCCCTCGTCGGCGGGTTGCTCGGCTGCGCCTTGGGTTCCCTGTCCGACGGCCTCACGGTTTCCAGCATGGTGACCGGCCATTCCGGCGGCGGGAAGTTCGTCGTGATGGAACTAGCGGTGGACGCTTGGGTCTGGGCCGTGGGCATCTTTCTGACGCTTCTGATGGGCGGGATCGGCGGGCTGGCGCCGGCCCTGTCCGCCATGCGACTGCGCCCCCTGGACGCGCTCCGCTGATCGCGCGCTACGGAAAGCGGCACATCATTCCTCTCCACTTCCCCCTCATCCTGACCAGCGCTGTCCCTCTTTCGATCCCCACCTTTATCAGTGATGTCCCTTTTTCGACCCCCTGCGCCAAGACGGTTGGGCCAGATCCCGGCCGAAGACTTTCCGCGCGTGGTGGTAGTCTTCGGCCACAGCAAGTACCATAACCATGCGCTGGAGGCTTGGCCGAAAGAGGGACGCCCGAAGTGGCGAATCGAGGTGAAGGCGCGCCCGGAGGGAACGCGGGGAGTCACTTCGTTGGAGTAGCGTTGGGTCGTGGAACCCACGAACGCCTGGAACGGTCGCTGCCGTCGCAACAGCAAGGACTACGTACGACTCATCGAATCCAGCGCGGCCATGATCCACATCAGCGACATCCATTTGCCGCTCCGCAGACTATCGCCATTGAGCCGACCGACCTTCCGCTACCAAGCCGCCGCCTAAAACGCGAGAAGACCTGCCGGATAAACACTGAGATCCGTGTTCGGTAACGTGCATGGGGGGTGGAGTATGGTTCAATCCGAGCTGAGCAACCGTGGGTTCGTTTTGCCGCCGCAGCGGGCCAGCGCTGCAAGGCAAGCACGCTCTTATCGGACGCCAGTCAGCAGACGATGGATTCAAACATGTTGTGTGGCCGTCGCGGCGCTTTGCTGCTGCGCCGCAGCCCTGCCGCAGGAGACACGACCGGCACGCAACCCGCCGGAAGGCTTCGGGGCAACTGCCAAGGGCGGCGAGGGCGGCAGGCAGATCCCTGTTGCCACACTCAGCGACGGCGGCGCGGGGTCCTTGCGCGAAGCCCTTTCCGCCCGTGGACCGAGGACACTCCGCTTCGCCGTCGCAGGAAACATCGAACTGAAGTCGCCCCTTTTGGTCACCGAAGGTCGGGTGACGGTGGATGGCGAGTCCGCGCCCGGGACGGGCGTGACGCTGCTTCATCACGGCATACACTTCGTCGGCGACTGCGACGACATCATCGTCCGCCACTTGCGCATCCGCGTTACCACGGGCGGTAGTTCAGGCGATTGCCTGTTGTTTTGGGGAAAAGACGGCGGGATGATCGAGCGCGTGCTGGTGGAACACTGTTCCCTGATGGGCGCCACCGACGAGAACGTCAACACGTGGGGGAACGTGCGCGACGTGACGTTCCAGTGGACCATCATCGCCGAAGGTCGCCTGCCTCACAGCATGGGATGGCTCTCGGGAGTTGGCTCGGATCGGATCACCATCCACCATTGCCTGTTCGCCCACAACGCCGACCGCAGCCCTCGCCTGGCGGGCGGCGTGTATGATGTGGTGAACAACGTCGTTTACAACTGGAGCCACCATAACGCAGTGAAATTCGGGCAAGGGGCGCGCGTGAACCTGGTCAATAACGTGTTCATCCCAGGGCCGCAATCCGCCGCAACCCAAGGTTGTATCTTGCCCGAGGACCCCGGCAGGGGAACCAAAGTCTACCTTGCAGGCAACATCGGTCCCCTCACGCCCACTGGCGTCGAGGATCAGTGGCTCAACGTGACCTACTACGAGCCCGCCAACGGGAAATGGATCACGCACTACCCTGCCCCCGAGGTGTTTCGGGTCCGCCAACCGTTTTCCGCCCAGGCGGTCGCTACCCAGTCGGCGAAGGAAGCCTACGAGCGAGTGCTCGCCGAGGCAGGGCCGAAGGTCCGCGACGAGGACGACCTCCGGGTTGTCAACGAAGTCAAAACTCGGACCGGCTCGGTCGGCGTAGGCCCCAAGTGAGCGCGTCCTCGCCGTGCGCGCACGTGTTGACCTTGTTCCCGGCGCGGCGCATCTGGCGCCGAGGCAGTCAGTGCGGCGGGGCTGGGACTTCGACTGCGGGAAGCAACGCGGAACCGGCAAGCACATCAGCTACGGAGGCATAGAGTATGAGAATGAACACGGTCTGGTGCGCTGCTTTGTACTGAAGTTTTGCAAAACGTGTTTTGGCCTTGCAAAAACTGGGCAAAATGGGTAAAAAGTCGCAAAAATCGGATGGCGCACGCGGTCGGGAGCGGGACGCGGGACGCCAGCCACGGCGGCC
>Ga0101944_10002631_pt1 | contig 28169 bp, 22 predicted proteins | sample DewCreD2012metaG_FD_75245 | JGI IMG/M metagenome (GOLD analysis project Ga0101944, IMG submission 75245) | Hot spring sediment bacterial and archeal communities from British Columbia, Canada, to study Microbial Dark Matter (Phase II) - Dewar... ... | reverse complement strand
AGTAGTCTCCAGCCGCGTAGAAGGTATCGTTGTATATGGTAAAGTCACTCCGAAATCCAATGACTCCTGCTTGACCAATTAACCTAAAGACTCCTGAAGCTTTTCTGTGACCTTGAAAAAGAGGGAACTCAACCTCTCTTGAGATATTAAAGTTGCTGTCTATCTCAAAAACTGCATAACGCTGGCTGTAGAATACATTACTATCTGAGGAAAAGCCCAGGAAATACAATTTTCCTTTGTCGTCGACAAAGGGTATCCCTTCAAAACGAATCTTTCCTCCCGAAGTCAACTCAATGGAATCCATCAGGGTTCCGTCTTCACTAATCCGATAGAGCCGATCTGTGGTAACCGAAATACCACCTTGTCTCTCTCGGTAACGATTATATAACACATACCCCTGCGATGTCTTTATCATGTTAGACAGGGTGCCCATCCTCCCTGAAATAGGTGAAAAGTGGTCCAAATAGATTTGAGCCGGCAACAGGGAGGCCACAAAGGGCAAAAAAAGCAGTAGAATAAATACTTTTTTCATAGGAATTTTTTTAAAAACTCACAAAAGCGGAGAGCAGCCCTTGCTGCTCTCCGCGGAGGAAGCGCTACATTTCATGAATAGGTAAGGTTTCTCCCGGAGTAGTAGGAAGCGCAACAACGGCAAAGTAATGCTCCACTATATGTTGCTGCCATTTCGACTTAGAAGAAGAACCAGAACCTTGGTTACCGACATCATGCACCACTCTTGTACAAACCCAGGGACGATCAAAGAAATGCGTTATTATCTTGACTGGCGGAACATATTGTTTTCCACTTTGGGCAAGGGCGAAGTTCCCCGAAATGAAATTATCTACCTGCTGTGGAGTCAGGCAATTCCAGGGCGGAACACTGTCGCCATAGGCTATGCTATTGTAGTGAAGATTCTGTAGCGAAGTTCCGAAAGTAGGAATATTGTACATCTGTGGGTAAGGTATCGGCGGATTGTAAGGCAACGGAAACAATTGGTGGACGCCATACACTATTTTGGACACAACTACCCCTTTTCTGGGTTGGTTCCCTGAGCTCGGCCCGGCGTTCATCCCGAGATAAAAACCGCGGGCAGCATTAGCTCGAGCGCCTATGGTGTCGTTCGCCGCACCCGAACACGGTGGGTTTGGGGTATGACCTATCGGCGCTGGAGCCCATCGAAGATCGTCATCAGATAGCCCCGGCAGTTGCTCTATGGGATTTATCCCCATATGGAGCACGATTCGCACCACTGTATTGCCGCCACTCTCCTGTGGGTAACTCAGTGAAAGAAGGTGGAATTTCCGACTTGTGCCCTCCAAGGCCTGTTGCACGATGGCCTTGACGCCGTCGTAAAAAGCAACTATCTGGGCAGGCGTCCAGCTCTCGCTTCCACTGACGGTCAACTCTTGTTCAACGCTCTCGTAATGCCTAAACGCTCTCGTTACATCGCCTAAGTAAAAATTGAAGGCGATTTCTGTCTTATCGATAACTTCACCCGCGGGCATCGGCTCACCCGTGGGTGCGCCGCGCCAGGTGTGCACCTGAGCGCGAAAGTTAGCAACGCCCTGCAGATGCTCCTCAATAGCAGCCTGCTCTTCGGGGGAAAATTCACCGCCACCCGAACGCGACAGGGCAGCCATCGAAGGTAAACTGGTGCCCGAAAAGCGAGCGGGCAAAGCCGGCTCTTTCAAACAACTGGAAAAACTCAGAAACGCAGCCAGCACAGCGGCCACGGCTAGCAGGGTTAGGTGGTTACCCCCCCCCCCGCAGGAATCGGTAGTGATGAAAGTGTACGCATAATTCGTGAGTTTTAAATTTAAGATTAATGAATGTAGGTGAGCATGCTCAAAGTTGTCAACGGCAAAAGAGGCGTTTTGGTTTAATTTAACACGGCTAATTTAATGTTTAAAAAGGCATTTTAACAATAGGGCCTTTGAATAAAAAATTTTATTTTTATGCATAGATGTAAACAGCACACATTTAGCAAAAAAATTGGGTACTGACTTTGTCGGCTTTGTTTTCATTCTTTAGGGCAAGAAGCGACGGATAACGATGCGCGCTTGGGGCAACTCCACGTGGTGGCTGCTGCGTGGGAGGGAGCAACGCTGCGAGGAGCCGAGCAGTTTCTTCAGATTACGCCACGCCCTTTTATGGGGGAGCGAGGCGCCTCATTTTAACCGTCTGAAAAACAGACTATTCACGGTCGGCTTATTTTTTAATAAAAAAATATCTGGGCCATAAAAGCCCTTATTATCAGGGTTTTATTAAAAAATATTTCGACAAAATTGGACGATGGCTTGCTGGAGCGAAGAGGTCGCCCTACCTTTGCCGCCGCTTTTGAGGAAGCCGCTGATTTCCACTTACAGACATTCACTTTTTTAACGACACATAACAAGCATGGATACGCTGAGTTACCGGACAAAATCGGTCAGCAAAGAGGAAGCCGAGCACAAGTGGTATGTTGTGGACGCCGAAAACCAAGTGGTAGGGCGTCTGTGCAGCCGTATTGCAAGCATTCTGCGCGGCAAGAACAAGCCTACCTACACTCCGCATGCCGATACAGGAGACTACGTCATTGTCATCAACGCTGACAAGGTGCGCTTTACGGGCAAGAAATGGGAACAAAAAGAGTACAAAGACTTCTCCCACTGGCCCGGCGGCCAGAAGTTGACGCCGGCAGAAGTGATGCTGGAGAAAGACCCGCGCCGCATCATTGAGCGCGCCGTGCGCGGCATGCTGCCCAAGAACAAACTGGGGCGGCAGGTCTTCAAGCGCCTTTTTGTGTACGCCGGCCCCACGCACAAGCACGAGGCGCAAAAGCCGGAACACCTCCAGTTTTAAAACAACCATTCCTAACCGTTCAATCATCAGCCTAACATACGTATGGAAATGATAAATGCCGTTGGGCGCCGCAAGACGGCCGTAGCCCGGGTGTATTTGATGAAAGGGGAAGGCAAGATCACGGTAAACGGCAAGGACTACCGCGAGTACTTCCCACAAATTCACGTTCAGCACAACGTCGTTGACCCTTTTGCTGTGGCCGGCGTAGAGCCAGCCTTTGATGTGAAGGTCAATGTGCGCGGCGGGGGGTTCAAAGGCCAGGCCGAAGCTATTCGCATGGGCATCAGCCGTGCCTTGGTCAAATTGAACGAAGAGTACAAAAAGCCGCTCAAGGACAAGAAGTTCCTCACCCGCGACAGCCGTATGGTGGAGCGCAAAAAGTACGGCCGCCCCAAAGCGCGTAAACGCTTCCAATTCTCCAAACGCTAACCCTCAACTCGGACACGCATGCAAAAGCCTACCTATAAAGAGTTGCTCGAAGCCGGTTGCCATTTTGGTCACCTGCGCAAGAAATGGAACCCCAAGATGACGCCCTACATCTTCATGGAGCATAAGGGCGTGCACATTATTGACCTCAACCGCACGGCTGAATGCCTCGAGCGCGCCGCTCAGGCATTGAAAATCCTGGCTAAAAACGGCAAGAAAATCCTGTTCGTAGCCACGAAGAAACAAGCGCGCGAAATCGTGCAAAAGGCCGCAGAAAGCGTGGATATGCCCTACGTTACTGAGCGCTGGCTGGGGGGCATGATGACCAACTTCATGACCATCCGCAAGTCGGTCAAAAAAATGCAGGCCATCGAGCGCATGCTGGCAGACACCACGCTGACCAGCATCACCAAAAAGGAACGCCTCACCCTATCGCGCGAACACGCCAAACTGAACAAGCAATTGGGCGGTGTGGCCAACCTCAACCGCCTCCCCGCAGCCGTGTACATCGTGGACATCCACCACGAACACATCGCCCTGGCGGAGGCGCGCAAACTGGGCATCAAGACCTTCGGCATCGTGGATACCAACTCCGACCCTACTTTGGTGGACTACCCCATTCCCAGCAACGACGACGCTTCCAAAGCCATCGCTTTCATCACTAACTACCTGACGGAAGCCATCCGCGAAGGGCTGCGGGAACGCCAAAATACCCAGAGCGAAGAAAGCGAAGGCGCAGAGGCGTAAAACAACGCCCAAAGCCAGGAGCGAGCTGCCTTTATACACCTAAAAACCCTCTTTTGTAAACGAACACCATAGCAATATAAATCCACCACAATGTCCGACGTAAAAGTTACCACTGCCGACATCCAGAAGCTCCGCGAAATGACGGGCGCAGGTATGATGGACTGCAAAAAAGCCCTCACTGAAGCCGGCGGAGATTTTCAAGAAGCCATAGATATCCTGCGCAAAAAAGGCATCGCCAAAGCGGCCAAGCGCGAAGACCGCGAGGCTCGAGAGGGCGTCGTGATTGCTCTGGCCAGCCCCGACCAACAGCGCGGGGTCATCATTTCTCTACAGTGCGAGACCGACTTTGTGGCCCGCAACGAAGGCTACATCAGCATCGCCCGCAAAATGGCCGAGATTGCCCTGGAGAAATTCCCGGCGACGTTGGAAGACCTCCTCGACCTGCCTTACGAAGCGGGTGTCAGCCTCCGGGAAAAGGTAGGCGAGCAGAACGGTGTTATTGGTGAAAAGATTGAGCTGGGCCGTTACGAACGTTTAGAAGGAGCCTGTGTGGTCACTTACAACCACTCTAACAACAAGCGCTCAGTGCTGCTGGCACTCAACAAGCCCGGCTTCGACGAAGCCGGCCGAAACCTCGCCATGCAAGTCGCCGCGCTTGGCCCAGTATCGGTAGGCAAGCACGACATCGCTCCCGCCATCGTTGAAAAGGAAATGGAAATCGGCAAAGAGCTCGCCCGCAACGAGGGCAAGCCGGAAGACATGCTCGAGAAAATCGCTCTGGGTCGCCTCAACAAATTCTTCCAGGAAAACACCTTGCTGGGTCAGAAGTACGTGAAGAACCAAGAGCAAACGGTAGAGCAGTACCTGAAGAGTCTGGACAAAGACCTGACAGTAACGGGCTTTAAGCTCGTTGCGCTATAATGAGCGTCTCGCTCCACCCGCAACAGCGCCTCTGCATACGTCGGCACTTTGCCGCCTCTGTGCAGAGGCGCTTTGCTTTGGATGGGCGGTCCCTCTGCAGCGGCGCCGAAATATCGACCAGCCGTGAACCGTTGCAGAAAAGTTGGCATTTTTGGGATATCCAAACTAAGGCGCTATGATGAAAGGATACCGACCTGCAGGAAAGGTCATTTTGTTGTTGTGGTGGAGCGTGTGTTGCTGGAGCATGGCTCTGCCAATAGCGATGGCGCAAAACCAGCGCATCCTGGTATCGGAGTCCATACAGCTGCGCAACGATTACGGCTACGAAATCATTGGTCGCATGCGCGACCGCATTTTACTATTTCGCGACAAAGCGGACGACTTTGAAGTCCAGGCTTTCGACAACAACATGCGCCCTACCTGGAGCCGCGTGCTGGAAGACCTGGATAAAAACGGTGTGCAGATTTTAGCCGTTATCGGCGGAGCGGAGAGGTTCTCGATCGTATTTAGACAGCGCCGCCGAGGCGTGGTACACTTGCGGGTGCACCAGTATGACGCCGGCGCCACCCGCGTGGACAGCGCCACGCTAAAAACCTACGGCGACCGTCTGCTTGCCGCGCCCGAATTGGACCTCTTCCGCAGCGAAGACCGCAACTGTATTGTGGTGGTTAATATGGCTGAGCGCGGACGTATGGAAACCACCTGCTTTCGCCTGGACCGCTTAGAGGTGCTCTGGGACAAGGTGTTGCTCATAGATGACGTTTACCACGATACCAACATGCGGGGTATGGAAGTAAGCAATGCAGGCGATTTCTTCCTAATCAGCGAGTGGAACAATCGCCGCAATCGCTTGGGCGCCCACGAGTATCAAGTGCTCCACGTGCGCACCGACTCTGTACGCCTCATCCGCGTCCCTCTGCCCGACTTCTTGACTATTGACGCTAAGTTCACCTTCGACAACTTGAATCAGACGTTGGTAGGCGGAGGCTTCTACGCCGAGCGCAACCGCGACCGGGCCAATGGCGCCTTTTATGTCCGAGTGCCTTTGCGCGGCGAGCCCACAGTGCGCTACGAGTCGTTTTCCGACCGGTTTATTTCCGTGTTGCGGCGCAAGGATGTAACCGACGATACCCGAGGCATTCCCTATGCCACCGTCCAGCAGCTGGTGCTGCGCCAGGACGGCGGAGTGCTCATCGTAGCCGAGTTGTACCACGAAATTCAACGCGGTACGCTAGCTGGTCGAGGTATCTGGCGGGATGGTATGCGCCTGGTCGTGGACTACTACTACGACGACGTGCTGCTCGTTACCCTCAGCCCCGACGGCTCCGCCCATTGGATGACGGTGCTCCACAAACGCCAATATTCTCAGGATGACGATGCCATTTTTTCGTCTTTTTGCTTGCTGCGCGCCCCCGACCGAGTGCATTTCTTGTTCAATGACGAGATTAAGTATGAAAACACCTGCAGCGAATACATCGTGTCGCCCTTAGGGGACTTCGACCGCAACAGCCTGCTCAATACGCACGGACAAAATCTGCGCTTGCGTTTCCGCGATGCCCTCCAACTGAACGCTAACGAATGCGTTGTGCCTTCGGAATTTCGCAACCGGCTGCGACTGGTGCTGATCCGATTTTAACCACTTGTGCTACGTATGACTGACGTCAACACCTTAGGCGAGTTCGGCCTTATCGAACGACTCACCAAACCCTTCTCCCTGCGAAATGCCTCCTCGCTCAAAGGCGTGGGCGACGACGCTGCCGTCATTAACAATGGCTCGCATTGCACCGTGGTGAGCACGGACATGCTGGTAGAGGGCATTCACTTCGACCTGACCTATACGCCTCTCAAACACTTGGGCTACAAGGCTATCGTGGTCAACCTGTCGGACATCTACGCTATGAATGCCCACCCGAAGCAGGTGCTCGTGTCTATTGCCATTTCCAGCAAATACACCGTGGAAGCCTTGGACGAGCTGTACGCCGGCATTCGCGCCGCCTGCGACGCCTACGAAGTGGACTTGGTCGGTGGCGACACTGCCTCCTCTCCGCGAGGTATGGTCATCTCGGTAACGGCCATTGGCGAAGGGAAAAAAGAACGCCTCACCTATCGCAGCGGTGCGCAGCCGGGCGACCTTATTTGCATCACGGGCGACTTGGGCGCAGCCTATTTAGGGCTGCAAATCTTGGAGCGCGAAAAGCGCTTATGGCAGGAAAATCCCAACCTGCAGCCCGATCTGGAAGGCCAGACCTACCTCATTCAGCGCCAACTAAAGCCCGAAGCGCGGCGCGATATGATCGAAGCCTTTCAGAAAAACGACCTCCTTCCTACTTCCATGATTGACATCTCCGACGGCCTGGCCTCAGAGATTTTTCATTTATGCAAGCAAAGCGGTACCGGCGCCCTGTTGGAAGAGAGCGGCGTGCCTATCCACCCCGAGGCTCAGCTTATGGCCATTCAATTCCGACTCGACCCCATCACCTGCGCACTGAGCGGTGGCGAAGACTACGAGCTGCTGTTCACCATTAACCCCCGCGATACCGACAAAATCCGCTTTTTACCGGACATTTACATCGCCGGGGAGATGCTTCCTCCCGGTGATGGCATCAAACTTAGCACAAAAGGCGGCAAACTGCACGACCTGAAAGCGCAGGGGTGGCGCCATTTTTAACCGAGGGAAATATTTTTTACCCACCCAAACTGTCGTATTGCTATGGAAAAATGGCTACTCTCCATACTCTTTGGCCTGTTGGGCGGCTTCAATGTAGCAGCGGCTCAATCGTGCCAGTTTCGATTAGATATGTTCGACAGCTTCGGAGACGGTTGGAATGGCGGCCGCTTATTGGTCAGCCATGGGGGCAGCATCCAGGAATTTTCGCTGCTCAATGTAAGCGGCAGTGGCAGCGATAGCACGGTGTATTTTACGGTACAGGCAGGGATGCCGCTCATTCTCCTGTGGTCGTCCGGCCTTTTTGACGAAGAGATCTCCTTTGTGCTGTACGACAATGAAGACGGCGTGGTCTTTTCTGCTAGTAACCCGAAAAGTGGCCTGCTTTTCATCTTGCCTAAAGTACAGTGTTACACGTGCTTGCGTCCCCTCAACCTAAAGGTGGAAAACATTTGGGATACCCGCGCCCGCCTTGCTTGGACGACCGCCTCCGGTGGTCAGGCACCTGTTGGATGGCGCGTTACCTACGGCCCAGCGGGCTTCGACCCCTCTGCCGGTGGAACAGTGGCCTCCACTGCCCTGCCGCGAATAACTCTCACAGGTCTGGCACCCAACACGGAGTACGATTGCTATGTGCAACAGGAGTGCGACAACGACTCGATAAGCCGCCTTGCTGGGCCGCTCCGCTTCCGAACATACCGAACTCATGACGTGGGCATCAGCGCCATTGTGGCTCCACAAAGCGGCTGTAGTTTAGGCGTAGAGGCAGTTACCGTTGTTCTGCGCAATTACGGCGCTGCCCCGCAAACGCTTATCCCTTTCAATTTTAGCATTAATGGCACACTGGCGAGTGTGCCTCAGCCCAGCGACGGTTTCTTCACCGGTATCCTTGGTAAGGATAGCGCCGCCATGGTCGCTTTCGAGACGCTGTACGATTTCTCCGCCCCGGGCGAGTACCTCATCGAAGCGTGGACGGAAATGAAGGACGACGAATACCGACAAAACGATACGGTGCGCCTTCGCGTACTCAATCGCTTGCGTCCGCCGTATTTTCAAGACTTTGAGGATTGGGCGGGCGGTTGGACGGTGGACACTGCCGCCAGCAGCCTGCCTTCCTGGGCATGGGGCGTTCCAGCAGGCGAGGCGATTGCAAAAGCCGGCAGCGGGAAAAATGCCTGGGTAACCAACCTCTCCGGCACATACAATAACTTCGAACTGTCCTATCTGCAGTCGCCTTGCTTCGACTTCTCCGGCCTGACGCGCGATCCCGTAATCGAATTTCTTCTATACTATGATATAGAACAAGGCTACGACGGAGCTTGGCTGGAAGTCTCTGCCGACAACGGCACCACGTGGTCGCGGGTAGGGCAGTTGGGCGCCGATATCCATTGGTATAACGAAATCATCCCTGCGCCTTTTCTGGATACGGCCTGGTCGGGTCAAAGCAAAGGTTGGCTTTTTGCCCGTCACCCGCTAACAGGAACGGCTGGCAAAGCCGAAGTGCGGCTGCGCTTTGCTTTTCGGGCCGACCCGTTCCTCAGTTTGGAAGGCATAGGGGTGGATGCCGTTCGGATATATGAGCCGGTAGCTAACGACCTGGCCGCCCTGAGTGTGCGCACTGCCGGCGAAGCCGACGCCTGTGGCTTAGCCGACGACGCCGTCGTGCTGTACCTCGCCAACTTAGGTTTCCAGCCGGTAACGGCGTACAGCGTGGCCTATGCGCTGCCGGGCAAACCCGCCGTCGTAGAAAACGCAGGGCCAGTTTCGCTGGGTCCTAACACGGCGGCCTTTTACACCTTCTCCCAAACGTTCGACAGCCGAGATGCCAACCTGACGCTACGCGCTTGGGTACAATTGAGCGGCGATACCCGCTCCACCAATGACTCCACAGAGCATCGCGTCGAACACCAACCGCTTAGCCTGCCCTTGCGCGAAGGCTTCGAAAGCGGGTTGCCCCCAGGCTGGACGACTACCGGCGAAGTAACCGACGGGCACAACAATACCTCGAAGGTGCTGAGCCAAAACCTGTTTGCCCTCTCTCCCTTCTTCGAACTGATAACGAGCCGATACGGCTTCGTGCAAGTGGGCGACTCGCTGGCTTTCGATTATCGCATCACGGACTACAACAGCAACGGCACCGTAGGCACTGCCCTTGCTCCGGGAACGTACTTCGAAGTACTGGTATCGGACAACTGCGGAACATCGTACAAAACGCTGTACATTATTGATGCGAGCAACCACGTGCCCAGTGCGGCTATGCGCCAGGTGCGCTTGGACATGAGCGCTTATGCGGGTCGCTCGGTCATACTGCGCGTAGAGGGCGTATGGAGTGCCGGTGATTTCTATTTTGACATAGATAACCTTCAACTGCCCGCTTTGAAAACAATATCGGCCCCAGAACACCCAGCATCGGAGCCATGGGCATTTACACTGTGGCCCAACCCTACCTCCGGCCTGGTCTATCTACAGGGTCAAGGTGAATCGGTCGCTGAAGCGCGCATACAGGTAGTCGATGCCACAGGGCGAGTGTGGTGGGAACGTCAAATGTCGCACATCGAACAAGTGGCCGAAACGCTAAACTTGCAAGCCGCACCAGCAGGGGTGTATTGGGTGCGGGTGTCCACTGACACTTTCCAGGCTACCCGCAAAATCATCAAGCACTGACACGCGCTCTCTTCACTTCTTATGTACATAGGTGCTATCATTCGCCTTTTCGCCATAGCTGGGCTGCTAACGTTGTTAGCGGCTTGCGCCAACGAGGGCCAGAATATCCGCGACTACTATTTTCCCGTGAAAGACCTGCTGGGGGGCAAGGTGTATGCCTACACCGCCGAAATGGGCGACACCACCGAACGCCGCTATTGGTACTACCGCACTTTTGCGCGCGATAGTGGCCTATTTTTCACAGGTGTGCAATACGACCATTTTTTTCAGATCAATCAAATCGTACGGGAAAGGATAGACCCCTCGGGCGCCGTGGCGCGGCAGGTGCTCTTATACGAGCCTGATACGGCAACACAGCGCCTGCTGCCGACGGAGGCGATCATTGAGGCTGACGACCTGTTTCCGTTTCGAGTACGCGACTCTACGGGGGTTTTTCTCTACCGGCTCAAGTACCGACCGCCGTCCGACACTTCGGCAGAGATTTACCTCATCCGCAACCGGCGCTATTTAGGGCCAGGACCTGTTTTTGAATTTGAAGGCAAAAAATATCCCACCATCCGCTTTGGCTTGCGCGAGGCTGTAGGCCATCGGGCCGAAGGCGCTGCTGAAATAGAAGGCACAGGCGAGGAGTGGTATGCCAAAGGATTAGGACTGGTGTACTTCCGAAAAGCCTTCGGCGAGCAAGGAAAAATCCAATTGGCCTTCCGCCTGCGCGAAACCTTTCCTATGGCAGAGCTGGAACGGCGCGCAGCCCATCTGCACGCTCCCGAGGTAGACGCTGAGCATAAGTGAGTACTGCCCCCATATGGACCTTCTACAGCTTTTCTTATGCATCCAAAATCCATGACGGCGGCGTATTTAACCGCCTACCCGCTCCTTTTGGTCTAAAGGCTTTGAGTGAAGTAAAGTGAAAAGCCAAACTTTGGCGTTTCGTAGCTGTTTCTTAAAAACATTCTTTGTTTTCAAACCAAAATTTGTAGCAAGTAATGATGACCATTAAGCGTATTTTCCTGGTAGCCGCCTGGTGCGCGCCAGTGCTTTTCCTATCAGCCCAAACGAAAGCTCCCGACAACTGGTTTACGTTGGACAAGTCGAAGGACAACGTGCTGGGCACTAGCTCAGACAAGGCGCTGGCTATGCTGAAAGAAAAAAATCGCAAGAGCCAGCCCATTATCGTGGCTGTACTCGACTCCGGAGTAGACTTCTTGCACGAAGACCTCAAAGACATCATGTGGGTCAACCCAGGCGAAATTCCCGGCAACGGCATTGACGACGACCGCAACGGCTATGTGGACGACATCCACGGTTGGAACTTCCTCGGCGGGCCTGACGGCCAAAACGTGCATCACGAAACCCTCGAATTGACGCGCGAATACGTGCGATTAAGCAAAAAATTTGAAGGCACCAACCCTAAAAACCTTTACGGCGAGGCAAAGAAGGAGTACGATTACTACCTGAAAATCAAAGAAGCCTTCGAAGAAGCGCGCCAAAAAGCAGAGGCCACTAAAGCGCAAATTGCCGCCCAATTTGAACGAGTCGAAAAGGCCTTTGCTACCATCGCTGCGGCCTTAGGCAAAACCTCCTTCACCGAAGATGACCTGAAGTCGCTGGACACCAAAGGCGATAAAGACCTGGACGAAGCCGTCGCGCTGGCCAAGCGCGTCCTACCGCGCGGCTTGACTCCTGACAACATCGCCCAACAAAAAGAAGAAGCTTCCGGCGACCAGCTGCGCTACAACCTCAACCCTGAATACAACCCGCGCTACATCGTGGGCGATAACCCCGAAGACCTGACCAACCGCATCTATGGCAACAACGACTATCGAGGGCCGGATGCTGCCCACGGCACGCACGTGGCCGGCATCATCGCTGCTATCCGCAATAACAACATCGGCATTAACGGCATCGCTGACAACGTGCGCATTATGACGGTGCGTTGCGTGCCCGATGGCGACGAGCGCGATAAAGACGTAGCCAATGCTATCCGCTATGCCGTGGACAACGGCGCCAGCATCATCAACATGTCCTTCGGCAAAGGCTACAGCCCCGACAAAAAATACGTTGACGACGCCGTCAAATACGCCGCTGCGCACGATGTGCTGCTGGTGCACGCCGCTGGTAACGATGCAGAGAACAACGACACGCGCCCCAATTTCCCTAATGCTAACTACCTGGAGCCGGCCAGAAAAGGCCTCTTTGGCAAGCAAAAGACCGCACCCAACTGGCTCGAAGTGGGTGCCCTCTCCTGGGCCAGTGGTGAGCGCCGCATTGCCAGTTTTTCGAACTACGGTAAGCGCAACGTGCACCTGTTTGCTCCGGGGTACCAGATTAAGTCCACTGTGCCCGATAATGAGTACGCCTCTTTCAGCGGCACCTCTATGGCCTCACCCGCTGCCGCTGGGGTAGCTGCTATTATTCGCTCTTACTTCCCGGAATTGTCGGCAGCCCAGGTGCGCGACATCTTAGTGCAGTCGGTGCAAAAACAAGAGGGCGAAGTGTATAAGCCCGGCAGTACGGAAAAGGTCAAGTTTAGCGACCTGTGTATAAGCGGCGGCGTTGTGAACGCCGTGAACGCCGTAATGTTAGCAGAAAAAACTTCGCCAGCCAAGAAGAACAAGAAAGCTATCTGGCGCGAAGCGGGTGCGGGCAAGAAAGTGAAAATCGTTACGCCCTGACCTTTATTCTCCCAAGCGAAGCGCCGCCCATGGGCTGGTGAGGATAACAGCAATAATGCGGAACGCCGAAGCAGGCAAGTCACTGTCTCGGCGTTCCGCGTTTAGTGAAAGTCAGTTTCGCCGCGGAGCGCGCTCCCAGCGTTCTTGGCGGCGCTCACGTGCTTCCTGCAAGCGATCTACCAAGCGCTCGCGAAAGGTGCGCTCTGCCAAAGGCATGCGCACTAGCTTGCGCGAGGGCAACACCCGGCGCAATCTCTGGAAGAGCTCTTTTTCCATGTCCAATTCGCGCTGGCGTATTTCAAAATGGCGCTTGATAGCGTCTTCTACTTCGCCATCGGTCATCGCGTCCACTTGCTTTTGAGGCCGGAGCGACTCCAACATTTTCTCGCGATTTTCCAGATACTCGTTGTACACAGGCCAGAAGCCCTGGGCCTCTTCCGGAGTTAGTCGGAGCACCTCGGTGAACACTGCCACCCGAAAAGCACGCATGCGCTCATCGCGGCGGTCAGGGTCGGGCTGCGCGTGAAGCGGTAGCATAAAACTCAACCAAAGGGCACCTAAAACAGCGTATTTCATAACTGCTTAATTTTTGAGCATTTACAAGTCTAAGTTATTCAATTCTTCAGGAGAAAGGTCGCGCAAGAACAGCTCCCACGTCCCTGTAGTGTCGGCGGCTGCAGTGCTTTCCCAAAAATCCTGGGACAGCAGGGCGCTGAGCTCCTCTGGACGGATGAGCTCAGGGTTTTCCCGTAAAAAAGCGTTGATCTCCTCCGCGGTCAGGTCCGATGTATCCGAAGCCTCGCCCAAAGGCAGCCAAAAGCTCCGGGCTAACCAAGCCACCACTACTACAGCCAAAGCAGCAGCAGCGATACGCATCGCTGTAGCAGGGCTCCACCACCCCCAACGGTACCGCACTGGCGAGGGTGGACGCAGCCCTTCTGCCTTCAGGCGCTCCCAGACCGCGGTCTCCACGGACTCGAAATAGCCTTCGGGCACCTTCAGCTCCGGCGAAGGGCCGGGCGGAGGCAAGGATACCCCCCATTGGGCTAATTCATCATGCAGGTCATCTTTTTTTTCAGCCATAGCGGTCGCTTTACGGATAATGTTTTTGGATGTAGGCTTCTACCTTTCTCACAGCGTGGTGAAAAGAGGCTTTTAAGGCGCCCACCGAGGTGTCAAAAATGCGCGACATTTCTTCGTAAGGCATTTCCTCAAAATAACGCAGGTTGAAAACGGCGCGCTGTTTTTCGGGCAGCTGAGCCACGGCCTCATACAGCCGACGTTGCAACCCTTCGGCGTCGAACCACGGGTCGCTGTGCAAACGGTGCACCAGGGCGTTGTCGCCGTCCTCCAACGAGGCCGTACGCTGGCGCCTCTGGCTCTCCAAAAAAGACAAAGCCTCGTTGGTGGCGACGCGGTAGAGCCAGGTGTAGAGCTTCGACTTACCCTCAAACTGCCCAATGCCGCGATAAACCTTGATAAAAGTGTTCTGTAGCACGTCGTCTGCATCTGCGTGTACCAGCACGAGCCGTCGGATGTGCCAGTAGAGCCGTTCTCGATACGTCTGCACGAGCAGGCGGAATCCACGCTCAAAAGTTACCTCCGAGCGCAGGAGCTGCAGCAGGTGCTCGTCAGAGGCGGGTTTACTCGTTGCTGACACTGGTCGCGCGGGTTTTGTTGTGTAAGACGGCCAAGTGGCGGGTAGGTTTAACCACTCCCTTTGGAAAAGGAGCTGCTCTGAGTTGTGCGTACACGCTTAGGCATTTTGGGTTTCGCTAAAAATCTGCCGTGAGCAAGCGCAGTTGGATTTCGGTGCGCTTCAAATTGTAGAGGGCGAGGTTTTGACGAGAGCGCGTTTGTTCCAGCGCACTCTGGGCAGCCTGCACTTCCAGCGCGCTGCTTTGCCCTAAGCGGAAACGCTCCAGGCTGATGCGTAGGCTTTCGTCGGCTGCCTGCCCGTTGAGGCGCTCCAGGTCGAGCACCTGCTTCTGAGCGCGAAAGAGGGCAATTTGGTTTTCAATAGCGGTTTCTATGTCCAAGCGCTGAGCGTCGAGGCGAAGGGAGGCTTGTTCGGCCGCGATGCGGGCTACTTCGACCTGGCGTTTCAGGTTACCGCCCGTGTAGAGGGGCATGACGAGGGAGGCGCCCACGGCAAAACCCGCCTGATTGTTGTTTCGGATAAAGCCAGCGCCGTTGTCGGTGCGCAAGGCGACAAACTGACCGTTGGCCGTGATGCGCGGGCCGCGGAGCGCATTGGCCTCGTCCACGGTGCGGGCTGCCGCTTCAGCGGCCTTTTGCAGGGCTAACAACAGCGGGCTTTCGGTCTGGGCGCGAGTCAGCAGCCGCTCGCGGTCGGGCTCGTAGAGGACGTCCATGAACAGCACCACATCGAACGGTGTCTGCGGAGGGCGCGCCAGGAGCTGGTTGAGTATGCCCTTGGCTACAGCGGTGGCAGCTTCTTGTTGAAGCAGGTTGGCGCGCAGCTGGTTGAGGTCAACCCTCGCCTGGAGGACATCTGTCTGAGCTGCTACACCCGCCGCCACGCGTCCTTCGGCAATGCGCAGGCGCTCCTCGTTGAGGGCGATAAGCCCAGCAAAGGTGCGCTCTTGCAAACGGCTGTACACCACGTCGTAGTAGGCAAGCAGCACCTGCGCCGTGATTTGCTGAACGGCCGCCTGCAAGTTAAGACGAGCCTGCTCGTCGAGGGCCTGCAGACGGTCCTTGGCCAAGCGCGCCCGCCCCCCTTCGAAGATGACCCAGCTGAGCTGTACCGAGCCGTTGAGGTTATTAAACGGAGCACCCAGCTCGTTGAACTCGTTGCCATTAGCCAGGCGCTGCTGAAAGGCGCTCAGTGTGAAAGTCTCATTGACCGCTAAGTTAACCATCGGCAACAGCCCAGCATTGGCTGGCGTATTGTTCTGCCGGGCTATGTCGGCTTCCCCCTGCGCCAGGCGCAAGGACAGGTTTTGGGTTAAAGCCAGGTTGACGGCTTCGTCAGGGTTCAGAAGAGGTTGGCCTACGGCGGCCGACAAAGGGAAAAGGATGGACGAAAGGATGGCAGATATTTTCCTCATAATGAGTGGGATAAAGGGCAATCCTGTAGGCGGCTTCTCTTTTTGGGCGTTTGTAAAAAACCTCCTCTGGCACACGGCAGACAATTTAGCGGAGCAATGTTATACCGCTTCCAGGCACTCGCTCTACTTTTCGCCCATAAAACAGCAGCCCAACCGCAAACGCATGAAACAAGACAACATCCTCGTCATTGGTGCTAACGGCCAGATAGGCTCCGTATTGACCGAGGCGCTGCGCGAAGTGTATGGCACTGACCGCGTCTTGGCCACCGATATTCGAACACCCGAACACGACACTGGTCCTTTTGCCCTCCTCGACGTCTGTCATGGCGCCGCGTTGGACGAACTGGTGCGCCAGCAACACATCACTCAAATTTACCACTTGGCAGCCATCCTGAGCGCCAAGGGCGAAAGCGACCCGCTCTGGGCCTGGAACACCAACATGACGTCCTTGCTCAACGTGTTGGAAGTGGCTCGTCAGCGCCACGTGGCGAAGGTATACTATCCCTCCTCTATTGCTGTCTTTGGGCGCGAGGCCGCTCCTCAAAACACGCCGCAGTACGAAGTACTTATTCCAGAAACGGTATACGGCATCAGCAAAGTGGCTGGCGAAAACTGGGTCAACTATTATTTCCGAAAATACGGCCTCGACGTGCGTTCGCTCCGCTATCCAGGCATTATTGGCCACCAAAGCATGCCGGGCGGTGGCACCACCGATTACGCCGTGGACATCTACCACCACGCTGTGCAAGGCAATACCTACGAGTGCTTCCTTCGCGCCGATACGGCGCTGCCCATGCTCTACATGGCCGACGCTATACGCGCTACCCTCGAACTGATGGAAGCGGCCGCCCAGCGTCTATCTGTGCGGACCAGCTACAACCTCGCCGGCATGACCTTCACTCCGGCGGAAGTAGCCCAAAGCATCCGCCAATACTTCCCCGATTTTCAGGTCACTTACAAACCCGACTATCGCCAGGCCATCGCCGATTCTTGGCCCAGCTCCATTGATGACTCCTTCGCCCGCAACGACTGGGGATGGATGCCTCAGTTTGACCTCGAGGCTATGACCAAAGACATGCTGAAGCACTTGGTAGAAAAGTACGGCCGACCGCTGCCGGTGTGAAAAGCCTCACCTCTTGAAGTGCCCGCCTTGAAACAGGCCTTTCTTTTCCATGCCTACTCGCTGAGCCATAAATTCAAAGGTGCCGCGAAGGGCGCCTGTTTTGAAGTTAAACTCTTCCAACGTGGCCAGCCCGTCTATGGCTTCGAAGGTCTCCCAGCTATTAGGGCCTCGGAATATCTGGACGGCTGCGCTCAAGCGCAGGGGAGCATAGGTATCGGAGTCGTCCGTTACGGTAGTCACAGGAGGCGCGCTCAAATACCGCTTCGTCAGACCAGCCAGGACGAGGTAGAAGCGGTGGTCGGCACCCAAAGAGTCCGTCCAGATGAGATTGAGGTGCAGAGACAGCAACTCGTCATCGGCCACTTCTTCAATGAGTTGCACGCCCTGTGTCCAGAAGGGTTCCTGGGCTATGTATGCCTGCTTGCCCAGGATGTTGTCGTAGTAGCGCCACAACAATAGATTTAAGGACACTGGCTTTTGCGTGTTCATCGGCAAGGCATGCTGGCCGAGGGTGAGCGACACGCCATCCACGCGCATGCGACAAGTCGAGCACGACAGATGGAAAGTGTCGTTATTGCCTTCGGGCACAAGTGTCTGGGATGAAACGGCAGGGGCAATTAGGGTTACAAGCAGGAGTAAAAGCAGAGGCATGCGGATTAAGGGCGTTTTTGTGCTGGCCGGTGATGTTTGGAGTAAAAGCGTAAGCGTACACCCCTGCAAAGGGCTGCGCACAAAAATGCATAAACACCGGTTCTGTCCGAGTTAATTTTTAGGATAAAAATACCCCGCTCTGGTCTCGACGGTCCGGAGCGGGGCCATAGGCGGGCACTGGGAGCGGCTCAATGCAATACGATGCGCTCTGTGAAAAGACGCTCACCTTGCTGCACCACAAGCAACAACGTGCCCTTGGGGAACTCGCTCAGGTCAAACTGCTGGCTATATTGGCCATGAAAGGCATTCAACTCCTCGCGGAACAGCTGCCGCCCCGACAGGTCGAGCAGCGCTACCACGGTCGGCTGCGGCGAAGTGCGGAATTCAACCGTGATGATGCCTGTCGTCGGATTGGGATAGGCTCGAAAGCCTTCTAACGCTAATTGCCGCTCCGGTGTGGCTTCCGGCAGAGGGCTTACCTGCGGAATGTCGCCCTCGGAGGCGCGGCGCAAAGCGATAGGCGAGCGCTTACGGCCCGAAGGCTGCAGGAGCGTGGACTGGTCGCGACAAGCCTTCAGCGTTACTTCCACCTGACGCGCGTCTCCATTGCGCTGGTAATAGACCATCACGCGGTCACCTGGGCGATAGCGCGCAATGGCATTCCACAATTGGTCGTAATCCCGCACCGGCGTCGTGTTAATGGCCGTAATCAGGTCGCCCGCCTGCATGCCTGCCTCGCGGGCGGCAGAGCGCTCCGTGAACGACGAAACAACCGCACCGGGCTGCGCAACATCGCTCTGACTCTTTATTTGGGCAACGGTATACACGCCCAAACAAGCCTCCTTTTGGCGAAGTGGCCCTTCTGCCTCAGGTGCTCGGGCACGGCTGTGGTCTTCGGGTCGCTTGCGGACAATCTTGCTGTCGAGCACAACCTCTGTAGTAAAAGCTTTCTTGCCGCGCTGATAGCTCACCGTAACCCTTTGGCCGGGTTTCGTCTTGGCCACAAAGCGCTCCAACTCATCCCAATAGTGCAGGGGCGTATTGTTTATGCTCAGCAGCACGTCGCCGCTCTGCAGGCCAGCGCGCTCGGCGGCCGTGTTGGGTAAAACGTCAACGGGCACACCTTGTGTGTCGGGGTCGTCATTGCCACGCGGGCTAACGCCCAAGTAGCCCTGGGTCTGCTGGCGCGGCGTGCATTCCAGCTCGCGCAATACCCGACCTACTTCGCCGGTCTCGGGGTCAAAGACTCGCTCCAGTTCAATAGAAACTGTTTTCAAGCCTGCATCGAGTTCTCGGCCTATGGCTTCCCACTCGATGCTCTCCAATTGCTCGCGCAGTTGTTGGAGCGGGTTGTCTATCACCTGCACGTGAATGTGGATGCTGTCGGCACCTTGCTCGCGGCGGTATTGCCCGATATCAAAAGCTTCGGCAGCGGCTCCTTTTTTGATGATGGTCTCTATCCGTTCGGTGCCGTCGGGTTCTACAATGCGCTTAGTAATGATGACTCGTTTTTCACCTTTAGGCGGTGTGTCTTCCTGAGCATGCAAAGAATAGGTGGCCAGGCATAGGGCTATAGCGGCCAGAGTCGTCCATGTTTTCATACGAGAAGTGTCTTTTTTAGAAAATCTGGTGAAAAAGCCAACGCGTAAAGACAGCGGCTTCCGTCGAGAGTTGCTTTTCTGCGCTCTTGAAAATCGCACCTTCATCTACCTCTCTTCCCCGGCAGCCATGGCTTGATAGCCGTTGTCAGGTGCGCACGACGAGCACCTTGCCACTCTGGATTTCACTGCCGCGCCAAATGCGCAGTGTGTAGGTGCCTGGCGGCAGGTCTTGCACGGCGATAGCATGCACGCCCGCAGGCAGGGCACCCAGATCGCGAGCGGCCAGGCCCTCTGCATTGTAGAGGGTTACTTTTTGCGCATCAAAGGGAATTTCAATGGTGAGCTGGTCAGAGGCTGGGTTCGGGTAATAAAGTGCGGCCTGCGTCGGCTTCACTGGGCTTTGTGGGTCGGGCTGGGTGTGGAAAGCCATAGGGAGCTTGCCGTCGTCGCAGCGAGGAGTGTTCACGTACTCGCCAATGAGGCGGACGAGTAAGTCATTGAGCAGCTCTACTTTGTACACGTCGGCCGTAGGAGCCAAATGTTTACCGCCAACGCCAGAGTGATCGGTGAGGAAGATGTAAGAGCCATTGGTAGCCAGGCCAAAAAATTTCATCAAAAACTCGGTGTCTTTTTGGATGCCGCTGCAGGCAATGGGCACGATTCGGATGCCCCGGCGGGCTGCCTCGCGGATACTGCGCTGCAGGCTTTGAATAACCTCTGGGCGCTGATGCGGGCTAGCGTCGAGCACCAAAAAGCAGATGCGAGCCACGGCCTCACGGCTCCAGGGCTGGCGCAGGGTTTCCTCTAAAGCGCTGTGAACTGCCTCGGGATAATCGCCTCCACCATCGGCGTACTGGGCTTGGATGTAGCTCACTGTTTTGGAAATATCGCGATTTAGAGCGCTGCTCTTTACTAAATATTCGTCGCCCTCGTCGCGATAGAAAACAGCCCCCATGCGCACGTCCAAATCGGGGAAGCGCTCCTGCACACGCCCAATGACGTCGAGCAGCTCTGTTTTGAGGTAATCAATTTCATCACCCATGCTGCCGGTAGCGTCCACCGTCCAGACGATGTCCACGGTTTTGGGATGGTGGCATTCGCGCTGGATTTGATAGCGATTCAGCCCACTGGCAAAGGGCCTGGGCGTACCCAGCACATGCCTCTTGCCGTCCACATAGGCCGCTACTTGGAACGGCTCTTCGGCAAGTTTACCGCTGAAAAGGCCGGCCCACAGTTCAGCCTGGCCAGTGTTGCACGTACGCGCCTCCCACAGGATAGCGCCGGCGCGGTCGAGCAAGTGCACAGGCACATCGCTAAGCGGCATGCCTTTCTCATTCTGCAAAAGCACAGAATAGCGATGTTGAGGAAAAAGCTGGTACGTCTTCTGGTAGCTGTCTATTTCCCCATCGCGCAGCAAGTCAGCCCAGTGATGATTCCAGTTGTACAGGTCGTTCCATTCGCCCGCCGTCAGCGTCCCTGCTCGTTGGGCAGCAGGCGTGCGTCCAGGGCGGCTGACCCGACCTTTGCCTTCCACAGGTTGTGGAGTGGCTTTCTCAAGCGCCACCCCCTCCGCTGCGGGTGCGGCCATACGAAGCGCGGGAGCCTCTCCGTCTGCATCGGTTTTAGACCGTTCCGACACACTCTCAGAAATGCTCCGATAAGCGGCGCGATCCTCCGCCCGCCTGCTTTTAGGTGGAGCGACCACGGGCAATTTCCCCCTTTCCGCAGCAGGGCGCAGGATAGGACGTTCGCCACTGGGCGCCTCATCATAGTCTGCCTCGGCAAAGAGAGCGGGGCGATAGTATACCGTTATTGACTCCGTCAAAGTGGCGACAGTAGGCTGCAGCACCACCGTGTGCAGATTCGTCTTTTGAGCCGCTTTCACAGGCACGCCCTCAAGGCGCAGCTGAGCAAAGCCACTGTGGGTTATTTCCACTGTATAAACACCAGGCAACAAAGACACGCAAAACTTGCCTTTTTCGTCGGTAGTACGGGTAGCCACCATGGCAGTATCCCGAAGAATACGCACAGCAACTTTGGGCAAAGGCTGACCAGCAGCATCGGCTATTTGGGCGCAAAGCTGAGGCTCATTGAAGCGGAAAGCATACCAAGTGCCACAGGCTAGCAGGGCTACGAGCAATACAAGGGGAATGTTTTTCATAAGACAATCGAATTTGTGGTGAGCGGTAAGTGTGCCATCCAGATGTGTTCCTCCTCCAAATTACACAACCTTTAGCGCAACACCTGCTTGCTCACGCGCCACAAGAGCGACCACTCTCGCTGCACTCGAAAGTAAGGTTTGGGCTGAGCCCCCATCCTACGGCGCATCAGCTCGATAGACGGGATCATGCTGCCTAAAAAATCAAACACAGGCACGCGCAGGTTTTCCAAAGCAAAACAGATGGCCTCCCAAGCCAGCAAAAAACCCGCTCCAGAGTTGCGCGAGGCTGAACTTCCTCCTCCCAACAGGTAGTAGGCTGACTGCGCATCCCATATCAAGTACACCACCGCATGCGGCGTGCCGTCATTGCGATCCACCGCCCACAACAGCTGCCGACGACCTTGAGCAGCCAGTGCCCTGTCGAGCCGCTCGAATGCTTCAAAAGTGAACGGAACGCGCAAGCCCTGGCGCTCGTAGGAACCATTGTGCACCCGGTAAAAAGTGGATAGGTCGCCCTCGTACTCCACCTGCATGCACGCTGCCGCCTTGGGCAGTTCTCTGTTGCGATAGGAAGGCTTTATATTGGCGTATAGGGTGCGCCGGTCGCTCAGCGCCAGCACGTAGGAATAGCGCGTCGTTTGCCGAAAGCCGGCCCAATAGAACGGCAACCAGTTAGCTGCGCTATAGTGAAAATCCTGTTCGAAGGCGTCCAGCGGCGGCAGTTGCCTGATGAGCTCGCGCAGCAAGGGTATTTCGCGCCGTACGGTGCGGTAGTCGGGCAATAGGTAAGGTCCCATAAAGCGACATAGTGGCGGCATGGCCACGTACTGCCAGAAGAGTTTTTTTTTGAGAAAAAACGGCAGCGCTGCCACTACCCGCCCGCCATGAAAAGCCAGCGTCGCAGACCAATGCGCCGGGCCACACACGGCATCCAAATAGTATGGCTGTAAAAAAATGGGCACGTCGGGCGCCTCAGCAGCAAAGCGTCGGTAAGCTGCTTGCCTTTGGGCGTGTTCCGTTTCGGTGTAGTCCATCATCAGAAGCCGGCGAAATAGTTGACGTAAAAGCCGCTGCCGCCTGTGCTGCGCCAGCTGTACTCGAAGCGGGCCACAGCGTTGTAGAAAGCAACCACATTCAGCCCAAGCCCATAGCCGCGCAGCAGGCGATTGTTGAGCGGGTTATCGGCCGCAAAGAACGGGTCGCGGGCATAACCAGTATCGTGATGCAACGCAAAAAACGCTCGGATGGGCAGATGATTAGCCATGGGAAACCATTTGCCAAGGTACAGATACTTGTCGAACAGCAGGAAACGCAGCGAGCCTTTCTGCACAAAAAAGTCGAGGCCATCCACCACAAAGAACTCATAGCCACGCACAACGTCGCTGCCGTAGCCCAGCGCCTGGTTGTTGTAGAAGGGCGGCTGGCGGCGCGGCCAACTAAGGCGGCCTTTGAGCACCAGCTCGGCACTCCAGCGCCGGCCGAGAGGCCTGTAGTAGCGCCCCTCGGCAGCCAGGCGGAAAAGATGCAGGTCGTCGGAGGGCAGCAGCCCGTTTTGGCGCAGCTCCAGCGCGAGCATCCAGCCTTTGAGAGGATAAGGGCGCGCGTCACGTAGGTCAGCAACGAAGCGGTATAGGGCGCTCACATGGCGCTGCTTCGTGCGCGAGGAGCCGAAGAAATGTGGGTTCAGCTGGCGGGCTACGGTGTCGCTGGTCTGGTTGTGGTGGTATTCCAACGCGAAGGTATGCGTCGTCAGCAGCTTAGGCCGCCAGTAGAGTGCCAAATGCGCATACAGTCGCTGGCGCATCCACTGCTCAGGGTCGGCAATGAACTGCTGGCGGTTTTCTCGGGTAACGTACTGCACCTCGCGGTTGCGGCTAAATCCCACGGCTGCGCGGAAGCCGAGGGTTTGGCTTCGGTTGAACCAAGGGCGCTCATAGGAAGCCTCATAGCGGTTGGTGTAGCCAAAGTTGAGGTTTATTTTCAACACATCAGCCCAGCCGCTGAGATTGAGGTGAGCCGAACTGATGCCGTAGTTAACCCGCTTGAGCGAGCGGTTGAAGTCGGTCCACCATACGTTGAAGTTTCTGTCGGCCAGTTCGAAGACAGGGATGGGGTAAACGTACCATATCTCCTTGAGCCACAGGCGAATGGCTAAATGTCCGCTGGGTTCGAGCACCTCTAAGTGGATGGTAGAGTGTGCAAAAAGGCCGGTGTTCATGACGCGCAAGCGGTTGCGCTCCAACGTTTCGGCTAAATCAGTCAAGGACAGCGTGTCGCCCGCCTGAAATTCGAGTTCGCGCAAAATGAGCTCGGCTCGCGTGCGGTAGTTACCTTCCAGCACAATAGTGTCAATGCGCACCCACAGGTCGGTATGCCCGTCCTTTTGAGCGGCAACAGAAGCAGCCACAACCAATGCGCCAACGATAAGAAGGTCTGATTTTTTCATTTTTCCACCTAAAACACACCCGAAAACAGAGTGCCATTGCCGCAAAACGGCTCTTAGCATGGCTCTGGCTCCCCGCGAACTCCTCCCTCCTACCATACCCATAAATCGTCGGCAATTTTGGCTGAAATGGAGCGGCATCGGTTGCAAATAAACAACACCGCGAACAAATTTTGACTGCATTCCGTTGATTTCCTTATTATTGCGCCACTTTCTGGCGCCATTGACTCGACGCATCATGCTCGATCTGCTGCAAGATCACGTTCTCTTCGCCCTGTTGTGGACGATTGCCGTACTGGCCGGCCTGCTCATCGGCTGGAACTGGCGGGCCGCATGGCCTGAGCGCACGTTGGCGCGTCAGCTAGAGCGCATCACTAACGAGCGCAACGCCTTAGCGCGCTTGTACACCCAGGTGAAGTATTACTACGACCTACGCGAAGTGGACCTGCGCAAGGTCTCGCTCGAATTGGGCAACTTGCGCGAGCAGGTGCAACAGTACGAAGCCGAGCGCACCTTACTGCTCGAGGCGGCGCAAGCTAACACCACCCGCCTGGAGCGCGCCGAAACCGACGCTGCCCGCCTAGCCTCCGAAGTAGTGGCCTTGGAAGCCGACCATCGGCGCCTAAGCGAAGAAAACCACCTTCTCCGCACGGAGCTGGAAGCTCTGCGCACCCAAACCAGCGGCTGGCAACGCCTTCATGCGGACTTCGCCACTGCTCAACACCGCCTGCAAGCCTTAGAAGAGCGCAACCTCCTCCTTGAGCAGGAACGCCGCCAACTGCGCGACCAACTCGCCATCGCTCGCGCTCGCATCGAGCAACAATTGCGCGAACTGGAGCACTATGCCCAACAGGTGCGCCAACTCATGGAAAGCGCTCGCGCCTCCGACGCCTTCTCAGAGCCGACCCAAACGCGCCCTCAAGGCGACGACCTGTCGCGTATCAACGGCATCACACCCGAGGTTGCCCGCCGTCTCAATGAGCTGGGCATCCATTCCTTCGTCCAGGTAAGCCAATGGGACGACGATGACATTCTCAACATCGCCCGCGCGCTGGACATCTCCTTTGTTCGCATCGTCCAGGAAAACTGGGTCGGCCAAGCGCAAACTCTCGTTACCGGCATGCCTTAGCGCTGCGCGCTTCTTCGCTGAAACTTTTTCGCCCGCCGGCGCTGCGCCTGAGGCGTTCATCCAAACCATGCGGCGCAGTACTCCTCTCTGGCCTTTGTGCAACAAGAGGTGCCCTACTTTTGCTGCACTTAACCTTCTCTGTGCTATGCGCTCTTGCCTTTTTTACCTCTCTTCTTTGCTGTCCTTGCTGGCGCTGCCGTTGTTTACAGCAGCCCAGCCTACCTTCCCAAAGGCTGCCCCGTCTGACCAACGCGAGCGCGCCTACGCCTTTGTCAATGCTACCCTTTATCGCGACTATCAAACCCGCCTTGACAGCGCTACCCTCGTGGTGCGCAAGGGAAAAGTAGAGGCCTGCGGTAAAGGCGTGGCAGTGCCCAAGGACGCTGTGGTGTTGGATTGCGCCGGTAAGACCATCTACCCCGCTTTCCTTGACCTGCACGGCGCGGGCTACGGGCTGCCGGCAGCGGCGCGCTCGGAGGCGCGCAATCCATTCAATACGCCGCTCCAGCCTTATTCTAACAAAAAAGGCGCCTACGCTTGGAATGAGTCGCTCAAGCCCGAATTTAATGCTGCCGACGTCTTCACCAACGATGAGAAGGCGGCAACCGAATGGCGCCGACTGGGCTTTGGCGCCTTGCTTACCCACCAAGCCGACGGCATCTCGCGCGGCACGGGTGCCTTAGTGGCCCTGGGCGAAGAGCGCGAACATCGGACGCTGCTGACCCCGCGCGCAGCGCATCACCTATCGCTACGCCGTGGCAACACCGCGCAAGCCTATCCCGTCTCTCTCATGGGTGTCATTGCCCTGCTGCGCCAGACCTACCTGGACGGCGAATGGTACCGCACCGTCGGGGCTGCTCAGGAGCGCAACCTGTCCCTCGAAGCGTGGAACCGCGTGCAAGAGCTCCCGCAAATCTTCGAAGCCGGCGACAAACTGGAAATCCTGCGCATCGCCCGTCTCGGTCAGGAGTTCAACCGCCGCTACCTCGTCAAGACCGCTGGCGATGAATACCAGCGCCTTCAGGAGATAAAAGCAGCCGGCCTTGCTGGGCTGATTGTTTCCCTCAAATTTCCCGATGCTCCAGAGGTGCGCACGCCTTTCGACGCCGAAGACATCTCGCTGACCACCCTGCTCCACTGGGAATTAGCTCCCGCCAACCCTGCCCGAGTGGCCGCTGCAGGCATCCCTTTCGCTTTAACAGCTGGCGACCTGACGGACAAAAAGCTGTTCTGGCCCAACCTGCGCAAAGCCGTAGAATACGGCCTGTCTGAAACTGACGCCCTCAAAGCGCTCACATGGCAACCCGCCCGGTTTTTGGAAGCCCAGGAGCAATTGGGCAGCCTCGACCCCGGCAAATGGGCTAACTTCTTCATTACCAATGGCAATATCTTTAAAAGCGAGACCAAAATCACTGAGACCTGGGTGCAGGGCCAGCGCTTTGAAATTGCCCCTGACCCCGGTGTTGACCTGACCGGAACGTACCGCCTCTCTGTGGACACAACCACCTACAACCTGACCGTAAAGGGCAAACCCGAGTCGCTGGAGGCACAGCTGATGCGAGCCGATAGCAGCACCATCAAGGCGACAGTGGCCTATAGCAACGGCTTAGTAACGCTTTCCTTCCAGCCCGATACTGCGCGCAAAGCGTTCTTTGCCCTCACCGGTGAGGCCCGCGCCGAGCGCTGGAGTGGGCGCGGCACCACTCCCGAAGGCGCTTGGATAGCTTGGAGTGCCGAACGCACCGGCAACGCCCCACCCGATCGAGGCCGCCCGGAAAAGGCCCCTACTAAACCCGAACTGGGCGACGTCATCTATCCCTTTGCTGCCTTTGGGCGCAAAGAGCGCCCCTCAGCCCAAACCTATCTTATCCGAAACGCTACCGTCTGGACAAATGAACGCGAGGGCATCCTACGCAACACCGACGTGCTTATCTCAGGCGGCAAAATTCGTCGCATCGGCCGCAACCTGCCCATTCAGGACGACGCGGTGGTGGTGGACGGCACAGGCAAACACCTGACCGCCGGCATCATTGACGAACACTCGCACATTGCTATCTCGCGCGGCGTCAACGAGGGCACTCAGGAGTCCAGCGCTGAAGTCCGCATCGGCGATGTAGTGGATTGCGACGATGTCGAGATTTACCGCCAGCTGGCCGGAGGCGTTACTAGCTCCCATCTGCTGCACGGCTCCGCTAATCCCATCGGCGGCCAGACCCAACTCATCAAGATGCGCTGGGGCGCTGCGCCGGAGGACATGAAATTCCCCGGCTGGCCTGGCCAGATTAAGTTCGCTCTCGGCGAAAACGTCAAGCAAAGCAACTGGAGTGAAAACCAGCGTACCCGATACCCACAGACACGCATGGGCGTCGAGCAAGTGTATGTAGACTACTTCAGCCGTGCCCAGGAGTACCTCCAACAGATGCTCTCGAGCCAACCCTACCGCAGAGATTTGGAGCTGGAGGCCCTGGCTGAAATTCTTCAAGGCAAGCGCTTCATTACTTGCCACTCCTACGTGCAAAGCGAAATACTCATGCTCATGCGAGTGGCTGAGCGTTTCGGCTTCCGCGTCAACACCTTCACACATATTCTCGAGGGTTACAAAGTAGCCGACCGCATGCGCCAGCACGGCGTGGCTGCCAGTACGTTCAGCGACTGGTGGGCCTATAAATTTGAAGTCTATCAGGCTATTCCATACAATGCCGCCATCATGCACCGCCAGGGCGTGTTGGTGGGCATCAACTCCGACGACGCCGAAATGGCGCGCCGCCTCAACCAAGAAGCTGCCAAATCAGTGATGTACGCTGGCATGGACGAACACGAGGCGTGGAAATTGGTGACCATCAACCCGGCCAAGCTGTTGCGCGTGGCCGACCGGACGGGTAGCATCAGGGCGGGCAAAGACGCCGACTTGGTGCTCTGGGACGAAAACCCGCTGTCCATCTATGCCAAAGCTGACAAAACTTGGGTGGACGGCATTGTCTTTTTTGACCGCGAAGAAGACGCGCGCCGCCAGCGTGAGGTGCAGCAAGAGCGGGCGCGGCTCATCCA
>Ga0101944_10002629_pt1 | contig 28184 bp, 17 predicted proteins | sample DewCreD2012metaG_FD_75245 | JGI IMG/M metagenome (GOLD analysis project Ga0101944, IMG submission 75245) | Hot spring sediment bacterial and archeal communities from British Columbia, Canada, to study Microbial Dark Matter (Phase II) - Dewar... ... | reverse complement strand
GGAAGCGCCAGGAGATCGCGCGGTCCGGCGACACCGGACGAGGCCCGCGCGACGATCCGCTCAACATCCTGCACGCCGGCCAGCAGATCCCGCACGTCGCCCCGCAGGAGGATGTCCTCCACCAGCGCCTTCACGCCGCCCTGACGCTCGCGGATGGCGTCCAGATCCAGAAGCGGCTGCTCCAGCCACCTTCGCAGCATCCGCGCGCCCATCGGAGTTCGCGTGCAGTCCACCACCCGCAGCAGTGTGGCCTGCTGATCCTCGCTTTGCGAGACGGTCAGCTCCAGGTTGCGGCGCGTCGCGGCGTCCAGCTGCATATACCGCTCGGCGGAGTAGGTGGAGAGCGAACGCAGATGCGCCAGGGCTCCCGGGTTGGACGCGCGGAGGTAAGTCAAAATGAGCGCCGCGGCCTCCTGGGCCTGCTCCAGATCCTCGCAGCCGAACCCGAGCAGGCTCGCCACCCCGAAATGCTCCAGCAGGCTCTGACGCGGACCTGTAGCGAACGCGCCGTTCCGCGAGACAGGGGTGACCAGACGGCAACCCGCGGCCCGCAGCGGCTCGGCGAGATCCTCGTCGCGCTCGGAGATGACACACTCCGCAGGCCTCAGGCGCTCGATCTCCGCTAGAGCTTCCCCCAGATGCTTCTCTCCCGCGAACTGCGTGACCAGGAACTCGCCGGTGGAGACGTCCGCCACGGCCACGCCCGTGGATGAGGCGCCCGGGGCAAGGGCCGCCAGAAAGTTGTTGGCCGAAGCCGGAAGGAAGCTGTCCTCAAGGACAGTGCCCGCCGACACCACCCGTGTGACCTCGCGGCGGACCAGACCCTTCGCCTTCTTCGGATCCTCCACCTGGTCACAGACCGCCACCCGCATGCCCGCCGCCAGAAGCCGGGCCATGTAGCGTTCCAGCGCGTGATAGGGAACGCCGCACATCGGACGGCCGTCGCGCCGGGTCAGGACGATCTCCAAGATGGGCGCGGCCTTCTCGGCGTCCTCATCAAACATCTCGTAAAAATCCCCCATCCGGAACATGACGAGCACATCCGGATACTGCTCCTTGATGGCCGCATACTGTCGCTGCATGGGGGTCTGTCTGGCGGTCATGTGCGTATGCCACGCGCGTTCCTGGATAAGAGAGGCGCCGCGCCGCTACACGATTATACAGACCCTCCCATGGCGGGGCAAGCCGTTCCGGTTGCCCGCCGGAGCGGGGTAAGGGTATCCTGTGCAAACACAACAAGGCAGGCAATGTCCGCGCCACGGAAGCAAAGGAGCCTGCCCTGTGCCCGCCCCGCGCGGGAGGAAAGGACCGTGACACCATGAGACTCAACGTCAAGACCATCTTGCTCATCCTGACGGGAGCCCTGGCGATTGCGGCCCCGGCCGGGGCGGCCCCGCAAGGCGAGCCCCTCAACACCGACATCGCCATCTACGGCGGCACACCCAGCGGGATCGCGGCCGCGCTGGCCGCCGCCCGCCTGGGCTCCAGTGTGGTCCTGGTGGACCGCAACGCCCACATAGGAGGCCTCATGGCCAACGGCCTGGGCGCGACCGACATCAAGAAGCGCGGAGCGGTGGGCGGCATCTTCCTGGAATTCGTGCGCTCCGTGCGCGCGTACTATGCGAAGGAGTACGGAGAGGACTCTCAGCAGGCCAAGGACTGCAACAGCGGATACTATTTCGAACCCCACGTCGCCGAGTTGCTCTTCGAGCGGATGCTGGCGGAGCAGAAGGACCGCATCACCGTTTTCCGGCGCTGCGAACTGGAGTCCGTGCAGAAGAGAGGCAACCGTCTGACAGCCTTCACATTCCGGAGTCTGGAAACGGGTCAGCGGAACACGGTGCGGGCTCAGGTCTTCATTGACGCCACCTACGAGGGCGACCTGGCGGCGATGGCGGGCGTGCCGTACCGTGTGGGGCGAGAGCCGCGCAGCCTGCACGGAGAGCCTTACGCGGGCGTCATTTACTGGGGATACCAGGACAAGGTCTATTATGACGACGAGTCCACCGGCGAAGGCGATGACCGCATCCAGGCTTACAACTACCGCCTCTGTCTGACTGACCGGCCGGACAACCGCGTGCCCATCGAAAAGCCGGCCAACTACGACCCGCGGGATTACCGCATCCTGCGCCGGCAGATCTGGGCCGGCCAGGTGAAGAGCTTCCACGAAGTGGTCCACGTGGTGCGGATGCCGAACGGCAAGAGCGACACCAACAACCACACCATCCCACTTCTCTCCACGGACCTGCCGGAGGAGAACTACCCATACCCGGAGGCAAGCTGGGAGTGGCGAGAGAAGTTCGCCGAGCGCCTGAGAGAGTACACTCTGGGTCTTCTCTACTTCTGCCAGAACGACCCCACCCTGCCGGAGAGCTTCCGTGCGGAGGCGCGCAGGTGGGGACTGGCAGCCGATGAGTACACGGACAACGGCAACTTCCCACGCCAGATCTATGTGCGCGAGGCCCGGCGGATCGTGGGAGAGTACGACTTCCGCGCTCAGGACTGCCTGCTGGATCCCCGTCTGGACCGCACGCCCGTCCAGCGCACGTCCATCGGATGCGGCTCCTACGAGATGGACAGCCACGCCACCCGTAAATACGAGCCCGGATATCCGGTGCTGGAAGGTCTGCTGGGGGTCTGGCAGTATTCTCAGCCGTACCAGGTGCCTTACGGCGTCAACGTCCCTCAGAAAGTGGAAGGCCTGCTGGTCACGGGGGCCATCTCCGGGACGCACATGGGGTTCAGCACGCTGAGGATGGAGCCCTGCTGGATGGCCATGGGCCAGGCCGGAGGAACCGCCGCGCATCTTGCCATCAAAAGCGGCGTGGACGTGCGCCGGGTGGACATCCTGCGTCTGCAGAGACAGCTTCTGGAAGACGGCGCGGTACTGATGTTCTTTGAGGACGTGCAGTTCACAGACCCGCACGCGAAGGCCATCCAGTTCTTCGCGACGCACGGGGGTTCCATGTTCCCCACCTACTTCTCCAAGCAGAACGTGCCCGCCACCCGGGCCGAGGCGGCCCAGTACCTGGACCTGGCCCGGCGGCTGGGGTTGTGGTCCAAACGCCCCCAGAGGGTGAAAGGATCCTTCGTGGACGTTCCGGCGGATCATCCCGCCGCTCCGGCCATCAATGCCCTGGCTCAGCGGGGACTGTTCCAGCGCGAGCTGCAGGAGGGGGAATTCCGGCCGCTGGAATCCATTACTCCGAATCAGCTCCGGCGGTGGTTCCAGGAAGCCGGTCTTGACATTCAGATCCCTGAGAGCGTGGGACGCGCCTGGGTGCGCAGGGGCCCACTGCTGGGGATGCTTTATACCCTGACCGAGAAGCTGGAGCAGAAGTAAGCCCGGCCTTTCTCTGGTGTAAAAGGCCCGCGGGGTCCGGCCGATTCCCCGGCCAGGACCCCGCTCAATAGCGTTCCGCTTCGCTAACTGCCACTCAGTAAGACGACGCCCCGGCCTCGCGGGTTCCGCGCTCCGCGGGGGCGGGATGCGGCAAAGCTACTGCAGATTGCTCCGGATGAACTCCAGAACCTCGGCGGTGTGGCCGTCCACCTTCACCTTGGGAAATACCTTGCGCACGACCCCGTCCCGGTCAATGATGAATGTGCTGCGCACGATGCCCCAGGTCTTCTTGCCGTACATATTCTTCTCCTGCCAGACCCCGTAGGCTTCCGTCACGGAGCCGTCCGTATCCGCCAGGAGCGGGAAAGGAAGGCTGTATTTCTGACTGAACTTCTGGTGAGATGCAACGTCGTCCCGGCTGACCCCCAGCACCACGGTATCCGCCACATCGAACTCGCTGAGATTGTCGCGGAAAGAGCAGGCCTCGGTGGTGCAGCCCGGAGTGTCGTCCTTGGGATAGAAGTAGAGGACCACATTCTTTTTCCCCTGGAACTGCGACAGGGAGACCGTCTCTCCGGTGGATGCAGGAAGCGAAAAATCCGGCGCTTTCTGGCCTTCAGCGATCATTGCCATTATCGGAACCTCCTCAAAGTACGGCAAAACTAACGTGGTCGTGTGGGCGCGGGTTCCCCCGGCAGGCGCGAGACGGTGCTCTGGCTGCGGCACCTCGGCGGCCTGCTGTTGAAGCGCGTCAGGAATGCCAATCATCAAGAGTGAGGCCCGCGAGCGGCCACCCCGTCCAGGAGGGAGCGGGGTTTTGCACTGACTCAGCGGAGACGGATATCTGATGGCAAACATTCTGGTCGTCGAAGACGACAAGATTAACGCAAAACTGTTCGAGCTGGTGCTGACAAGGGTGGGCGGCTTCGCCGTGACGGTCACCGAGGACGCCGATGAGGTGATCAGGATCGCTTCGGAAGGTCAGGCGGACCTGATCCTGATGGACGTCTCTCTGTCCAACACCGAATACGAAGGTGTCCCGGTGGACGGAATCGAGCTGACCCGCATCCTCAAGCAGGATGCGCGGACCTCATCCATCCCTGTGGTGCTGACCACCGCGCACGCCCTCAGGGGGGATCGGGAGCGTTTTCTCCAGCAGTCCGGAGCGGACGGCTACGTCTCAAAGCCGATCGAGGACAACCGGGCGCTGGTGTCCCTTGTGCAGGGCTTCCTGAAATCCCGCGTGGCAGAGCTGCAGAGAGCTGCCTGATCGGGCGCCTCCGGAAGCCTCCCTCAGAAGCTGACCTCCGGCTTGCCGAGCGGCTTATGGCAGGCGTTGCACGTGCTCGCCTCGTGGCAGAGCGCGCACGAGGCGATACCTGCCTTCGCGTCCTTCGCATGCCCCATCACGTAGTTGGCCCCGTGGCTGGCGGGCCTCTTGCCTCCCTGCCCGTGGCACTTGCCGCACGTCTTCCGGGTGTGGCACAGCGAGCAGTTCGCCTCCGGCGCGGATGCGGGCTTGCCGTGCGTCACCAGCCAGGCCGGCCCGTGGGAGGCTGGCCGCTTCGTGGTGTGGCAGTCATCGCAGAACTTCTGAGACGTGTGGCAGGTGGCGCAGGAGCTCTGACTGGAGCGCCACAGACGGCCGTGTCCGCCTTCCAGGAACCCCTTCGCTAGATGCGAGCGCGGCTTGCTTCGAGAGTGGCAGGCCTGGCAGTAAGAGGGCGAATGGCACTTTTCGCAAAGCTTCGGGCTCTTTGATGCCTGGTCGGGATGAGTCTGCACATAGCGCGCCGGGTGCGGCATCGGCATCCCGTGGCACTCGTCGCACCAGCTCTTCAGATGGCACACGCCGCAGCGGGCATCCGCTTTTAGTGACGCCTTCCCGTGCGCCTTCGTCCATCCCTTCTGGTGCGACTCCGGCTGCGCCGTGACGTGGCACGCCAGACAGAACTTCTGCGTATGGCACGGGGTGCAGTCGGTGCGCCCCGCGGCCACCTCGGCCGCGTGGGTCCGTCGGTAGTCCTTCGCGGAATGGGAAGCCGGTATCTTGCCGCTGTGGCAGGACTCGCAGAAATAGGGCCGGTGGCAGGACTCGCACTGCGCCGCCTGCTTCCGGCCGACCACCGCGTGCTGGTTGCGGAAGCCCTCCGGGTGCGGCATCTGGTTCAGATCCACCTGCTGAAGCTGGATGTGGCTGGCAGGAGCGGGCTGAGGAACCTCCTTCACGTGACACACCGCGCAATCGGCGCTCGCCTGCTTCCCGTCGTGACAGGCCGTGCAGCGGGCCATGGCCGCCTTGGCGTCGGTCTTCTCCGCGGCGTGCCCCGCGTCCGTATGACAGTAGATGCAGGGGATGCCCCGCTCGATGTGTCCCCGGTGCGTAGTCTGCACACCCCCGTGAGTCACCACATCGGGCATCCGGGAATGACACTTCACGCAGTTGGCGTCCGGGACATTCGCCCGCACCAGCTCGCCGGAGCGGGGATCGCGCGCGTGTTTGGTGATGAGCGCCTCACTCTGGAACTTCATCCGCACCATCGTCCAGAACCCGGGCTGGACGTGGCACTCCTCGCAGGACACCTGACTGTGCCCGGATGCCTTCCAGCTCACGTAGTGGGCGCGCATCTCGTGGCAGCGGGTGCAGACGATGGGGCTGGAAGACGCCGTGGCGTAGGTCAGCGCGCCACCCGCGGCTATCAACAGTACCACCACCGCCACCAGAATGCGGACGCGCACGCTCTTGCGGGCATTGCCGGCTGGCCCGGGGGTCACCGCTGCTCCTCCTCTCCCGGCGCATCCTGCAGCCCGGACGGCTCCGCGGGAGCAGAGTCCGTCTGCTCTTCAGCCTCCGCGTCTGGCTCCTCCTCGCGGCTCTCTTTCTCTGCAGCGGGTGTGGCCGTCTCGACCTCTTCCTGCTCTGCGGGAATGGCGTGAGCGGCCACTTCCTCAGCAGCAACAGCTGAAGGCTCCTCCGATGCTTCCAGCTTGCCCGCTTCTTCAACAGCAGACTCCTGCGCGGCCTTAGGCACGGCGGCCCCGGCGGGTTCAGAGGACTCCTCCACTGCGGGCAATCTCCCGGCTTCCAGTTCGGCGCGCAGGCGCTCGTACTCCAGACGATGCTCCTCTTTCAGATCTCCCAGACGCACCTGCCCGTCCAGCCAGGTGGTGTTCATGGGCCAGATTGTGGGTTTGTAGTGCACGTGGTAGAAGTGCCAGATGGTGATAGCCAGGAACGCCAGCACCGCTTCATCGCTGTGCACCACATGGCACACATCCAGCGCCCATTTCGGAGCGATCTGCAGGGCGATGTGCGGGAACCATAGGGCGAGCCCGGTCACCCCCATGATCACGGAGCCCCACCCCACCGCCATATAGTCGAACTTCTCGTACAGCGAGAACTTCCCGGAAGGCGGAAACTCTTTGCTCAGCCCGAAGAAATACTTCAGGATGCCGACAGCGCGCCCGGGGTCGTCGCGCTCCGGCAGCATGCGAAGGAACTCCCGCCAGCCGCGCGGACTGGTCACCACCCAGAGCACATGCCACACCCCGGCCAGCAGCAGGATGGCGCCCATAAGCCGGTGAATGGCCCCCCGCGCCGTCACCCCGCCCACCGCATTGATGATCCACTGCGAGATCGTCCAGTCCGGGAATTTGATGGGGAACCCCGTGATCACCAGAAGGATGAACGTGGTCAGCAGGATCTGATGCTGAAGCAGCTGCACCCGCGTGAAGCGCGGCACCTTCACCTGGTCCAGAGGATCCGCGCTGTCCTCCCGCTGGCGAAGAGACTTCGGCGTGCGCCAGCGCCGGAACGAATCCAGCACCACCAGTGAAGTCAAGCCCAGAATGGTGCCGTAGGTGAAAATGCCGAAAAGAATGCTCACCCAGTAGACCGCGCGGTCCCGCGTGGGAGACGGATCCAGATGCACGCTTCCCAGCGCCACGTTCCGCCCCACGCCGGGGTGGCATCCTTCCTGCCCGCACGTGGCGGGCAGGTTGTCCGGGTGGATGGACGAGCGCGGATCACTCTGCGGGAGGATGCGGTGGGGATTGTGGCAGCTGCTGCAGCTGGCCACCTCCACCTCCCCGAAGCGGTTCGCCACGCCGTGATAGCTCTTGCGATAGGACTTCACCAGGTTGGCGGGCAGCCCGTACCGGTCTATCAGGGTCTTGTCCTCATGGCAGCGGGCGCAGGTCTCCACGATGGAGACCCGGGAAACACGCGAGCCCGGAGCGGCAACGCGCTGGATGTCGTGCTCCCCGTGGCAGTCGGCGCAGGAGGGAGCATCGCGGCCGCCAGCCGCCAGCGACTGTGCGTGGATGCTGTCCCGGTATTCCTTCAGCTCGGCGGTGTGGCAGGCGCCGCAGGTCTCCGCCGCGCGCACTTTGCTGACGGTGGACCGGGGGTCTGACGCGGGCAGAATGCTGTGCGTCCCGTGGCATTCCGTGCAGACAGCCGGGTAGAGGCCAGGCCGGGCGGGATCGGGACGTCCGTGGACACTGTCGCGGTAGTCCAGCAGCCTGCGCTCGCCGGTGCGGGCGGCGGCAGGTCCGCCGGGGCCGTGACAGGCGGCGCAGGTCTGCATCACATTCTGGCGGCTGACCTTCGAGCGGGGGTGGCCGGCCGGGCGCATATCGTGAGCGCCGTGGCAGGACTGGCAGGACGGCAGCGCGGCGGGGTCCGCTCCCTTCCGGCCATGATGCACTTCCGAAGCCAGTGGCGCTCCCTTGCGGCCGGGAGGCAGATGACAGGAGGCGCAATCCGGCGGGGGAGCGGGCACGGCGTGCATCTCAGCCCGCGCCGGGATGCCGGTGTGGCAGTCCACGCACTGCAAAGAAGCGTGGGGCGAGCCGGCCAGGCTCTCGCGAGTGACGCGTTTCTCGCCCATCGTGGGGGCGGAGTGGCACGTGAGGCAGACGGGAGTGGCGCAGGCAGGGACAGACACGAAGAGGAGCGCGGCCAACAGGAACGCCGCCGACAGGTTGCGCCGTGTGTGATCTGCCATTGTTCGCCGTCCGGGGCGGGCGGGCCGCCATCTCCGCCCGTGCCGCGACTGCCGCGGCCTCTCGCAGGCTTTTCCCCCGGTCCTGAGTATAGCGGCGGCGCAGGCAAGGGGAAATGTGTCTTTGGTACTAGCCGGGGGATGCGTCAGCGGATAGGTTTGCCACAATGAGGACAGGTCTCGATGTCACCTCGTCGGCGAGATAACTCCTCCATGAAACCGGAGGCCAGGATGCCTGCTGGAAGCCCGAACATGGCGACTCCAAACAGAGCGAGCAATGACGCAAGGACCCGCCCCACGGGAGTCACGGGATATACATCGCCATACCCCACCGTCGTCAGTGTCACCACGGCCCACCACATGCTCTCAGGGATGCTCCCAAACGCTTCAGGTTGCGCCTGCCTCTCCACTTCATAGATCAAGCCGGCGGCGATTGTAATGAGCACAAAAACGCAGACCAGAGCAGCCGCGAGTTGCTCCTTCTTCGCGGCCACCACCCGCCCGACCAGCAGCAATGCTTGCGAGTAACGGCCCAGCTTAAGAATCCGGAGAATCCTCAGGATGCGCAGCACGCGCAGGAAACGGTAGTCAGCCCCCCCAGCCAGCAGGACCCCGTAAAAGGATATGACAGCCGCCAGGTCCACAAGCGGCAAGAAGCCCAGCGCGAACCGCAAGCGGCCAAGCACAGGCGAACGGAACCGAGGATCCTCCACACAGCACCAGAGCCGGGCCAGATATTCCACGGTAAAGATGGTCACGGAGAAAGCGTCGAAGGCATCGAACCAGCGGGCGTAGCGGTCAGCGATGCTGACGACCGATGCTTCCACCGAGACTAGCACATTGGAGAGAATCAGCAGCAGGAGGGTTCCGTGAACCGCGACCCCCATGGGAGAGGATGCAGCTCCGCCCTCAAGAATGGCATACACACGGGAGCGCAGGGACGTTTTCAACGATAAGTTCCCTTCAGGCGCGTCATCGCCTTACAGGCGGCCGCCACCCGGGTTTTACCTGCACCTGTATGCTTTCAGGCACCACACCCACTGTCTCACAGAGAGACACAATCGAGCGCACCAGGTGGGTGGCGCTCCGGTTCACGTCCATGTAGACGGACCCCGCGGAGGTGCTCAACTCGCAAAACCTGTGAAATGTCTTTGGGTTGGGGTGGCCCGGCCGAGTATTCAAGAAGTGACGTCGTTTATCGTACACTGCTGAGAAGGGAAGTGGCGGCAGACCTTTTGCTTCCCCCACCCACTTGACCACCGCACAAGCGGCATCTTTCCACGTCGAGACCGTCTCCTGCCTGCCATCGGGAAAGATGACAATCCCAGGATTGCGATTTTTCACAAGCTGTTCTGACCGCTCCAACAACACCTGAAGGGTGAACCTTCCTCCGGGGAAATCCTGAGGACGTCCTGCGAAGGCCGGCGGGTTAGCAGATGTGCTTTCCTCGGAGAACGAACCCGCCATCGTCGGTCTTGTCTCGTCACCTGGCGGCCTGCCGCTGAAAAACGCCGCAACCTGGTCTCTGGTAATGCCCGAGAGTCCGGGGCGGGATCTCAGCCTTGTCCAGACGGCTTTCACCAGGTCGCTTGCCGGGTCGCAGAGCTCCTGCTCCAGCGCGGCGCGCAGCAGGCGGTCCCGCGCGTAGCGCTCGATCGTTCCGTCCGTCACGGACTGCCGCCCGATGGCCGTCAGGAACTCCTCCACATCGTCCAAATCCTCCAGCCGCGCCTTCGCCACCAGTTTTCCGCTCAGCTCGCCGGGGATGCTGTTGTCATACAGGCGCCATTCGCGGCCGTTGGTCAGCACCACCCATCGCCGGTTGTTGGTGTAGGCGTAGATCAGCGCCTGCTGCGCGTGCTGGTCGTTCAGCGCCACGCCCCACGCCTTGGCTTCCAGGAACCACGTGTGTTCGGAATCCGGCAGGATGGTGTAGTCCGGGATCTTGCCCGCCGGGTCCGTCTGCTGAGGCTGGATGTCATACAGGCTGTAGCCGGCCGCCTGCAGAAGGGGCATGATGATCCACTGGCAGGTGCAGGCCTCGTTCAGGTCGCTCTTGCCCAGGGCAAGCGCCTCCGATATGGCGTCCGTCAGAGCGTTCGGCTCAGTGGCCATGGCGGGGTCGCTCCTCCTCAAGCAGGAGTCTTCCCGCCCGAGCCGCCATATTCCTGCAACGCCCCCGTTACCGCCCGATCAGCACCTTTCCGGAGACCGTACGCTGGAAGGAGCCGGACTGCACCGCGGCCTTCAGCTCATATTCGCCGGCCTGCGTGTTGCGGTTCGGACGCAACCGGAACTCCACCCGCGCTTCGCCGTCCGGGCGCACCATGAAGCGGCTGGACGCCCGGTCGAAGCATCCGTCCAGCTCCACAGGCGCTTCCAGTTGCACCGTGCCGTTCTGTGCGCGTGGTGAGTTGTTCTTCACCACCACCGCCACCCGGCGCTCCTGCCCGGCCATCACCGGACCGTCGCCGGGCTCCATGCGCACCTCCAGCGTCTCCAGCACCTCGAAGCCGCTCAGGAGCACCGCCTGCCGCCCCTCGCCCAGATCCAGCGTGGCCTGCAGGGCATAGGCCCCCACCGGGGCATCCACCGGCAGCGCCGTCGAGTAGCCCTGCTTCAGCCTCTTTCCGGGCTCAATGGAACCGGCAGGCAGCTGCAGCCGGTTGACCAGATCAGCCACCCGGCGCTCCCCGGCGATCTCAAGGCCGGCGTAGGGAAGTGGGTCGCGCCCGGTGTTCGTCACGAAGAGATCGCCGCTGACCGCTTGCCCGCCGGTGACGGTGCGATCCTTGATGGTCATATCCATCACGATCCCTTCCGGCGCGGAGACCAGGTTGTTGGAAAGCACGATGCCCGTCAGCTGCCCCCGCGGATCCTCCGGCGCCGTGCGCTGCTCGCCCGGCAGACGCACACCGAAGCCAAAGGCCATCTTCTGCCCGGCCGCCGGGCGCAGACCGGTGGCGTCATTGCGCGCGAGCGCGACCTCCAGGGTCCGGCGTCCCTCGAACAGGGAGCTGCGCGCCTGGCAGTCCACAATGGCCGGAGAAAGAGCCTGCGCCGGGACGCTGACCAGCGAGTTGTAGATCTTCGCCGCCACCTCCACCTGCCCGCCCTCCACAGGAGCGAGCGTCAGCTCGTAGTTGTCCGGGCCGTTCAGCCAACCGTCGCCCTGAGCGTCCACATACAGCACGGCAGAGTCGAAGGCGGGGCCGTCCAGAAGGAAATACACGTGCGAGGAGTCCCACCCGGCGCCCACCACGTATTCTCCGGCGGGCGTCTGAAGCCGGGCCACGTCCGTCCACTCCACAGGGTCGTAGACGCCATCCACCGCAGGCGAGCGAAGAAGCGCCTGCCCCGAGGGAAACGTCACCGCGCGGGCGGCAGCCTGGGCGGGCGCGCCCGGACCGGCCAGAAGAAGAGCGATGCAAAGCCCGACGCCAACAGACCTCATGTCCGAACTTCCTCCATCAGCCCCGGCAGCGCTCCGGCCCGCCAGGCGCCTGCGGCATTATAGGGCTCCGCGGCGCCTTCAGTCAATCATCGCTATTCTCGCCCACCCACTCGCGGGAATCCGGCACCGCAAGCCAGCAGCTCCCCTGCTGTATGGACTGCTGGCTGACCAGCCCGGGCAGCGTCATGTCCATGGCCTCGTGGATTCCGATGGGCGGCTTGCGCCCGTCCAGGATGGAGCGCACGAAATCCTCCACCACCCAGTAGTCGCCGCCGTCGTGACCGGCCTCCAGAGCCTCTTTCGGAGGGTTCAGCCACTCCTCGGGCAGGAACTCCTGCTCGAACTCCGACAGGGGGGTCCACTCGAAGCCCGAGGAGCGCGACGCCAGCCAGATGACCGGCTGCCCGCCCGTACCCCGGGAAGATTCGTAACAACCTTCCGTTCCCTGCAGGGAGTAATAGGCCATATTGTGCGGCCGGTTGGAGAGCATATCCAGCCGGACCTCCACCAGACCACCCCGCTCCATCCGGCAGAGCATCTTGATGGAGTCTTCCTGCTCGTACAGGTCGCCCCTCGGATCCCGGTAGTGGTGCCCGGATCCCACGCAGCAGACGCTGACCACCCGCTCCTTCATCCACTGATAGACCGGCCCCAGGCTGTGGGTGGGATAGGTGCATCCGTTGATGCCGGTCTGCCACTTGCGCCGCCACCGGGTGATCTCGTTCAGCCCTTTGAGCTCGTGGATGTACTCCCCCTCGCCGTAATACAGCTCTCCGAACAGGCCGGCCTCCACGATCTTGCCCACCAGGACGTTCTCGCGGAAGTAGCAGTAGTTCTCGGCCATCATATAGCTTGCGCTGCTCCGGGCGGCGGCCAGAGTCAGATCCCTGGCCTCCTCGATGCTGACCGCAGCGGGGACCTCGGAGAGCACGTGAATGCCGCGGTCCAGCGCAGCGATGGCCTGCGGGGCGTGCAGCGGCATCGGCGTCCCGATGACCACTGCGTCAATTCCCGCCTCTTCCAGCATCTCTTCATAGTCCTTATACAGCTTCTGCACGCCAACACCGGCCGCCGTCTCTCTCAGGCGCCCCTCGTTGATGTCGCAAAGCGCTTCCAGCCGCGTGCGCGGGTTGGCAAGGAAGGGGGCGAAATAGCTGGCGCCCCTTCCGGCAGCGCCGACGATCCCCACTTTCAGAACATCTGTGACTGGCATCAGGGCAGGCTCCTGTCGTTACAAGCTTTTAGATTTATGCGGATTCCTGAGGATTATATCACCTTCGCGGATACCGCACCGCCCCCGTACAGCCGGGTCCCCCCGCGCGTCCGCGCGGGGGGACCCGGAGATACTCCGTCTTCGGGAGCGGAAGGCGTCTACCGGTAAAGCGGCCCGTATGCCGCGCAGGCGCGGTAGTCGGCGCCCTGCGGCTCCAGCGCCCCGAACCGGGACCAGGCCGCCGGCCGGAAGAGCTGCTCCTCAGGAAGGTTGTGCATATCCACCGGGATGCGCAGGATGGATGCCAGCGTCACCAGATCCGCTCCCACGTGCCCGTAGCAGATGGCCCCATGGTTGGCGCCCCAGTTGTTCATCACGCTGTAGACGTCCCGGAACGGACCCGATCCGGTCAGGCGCGGCACGAACCAGGTGGTGGGCCAGGTGGGATCTGTGCGGTTCATCAGCACCTTCCCCACCTCCGTGGGCAGGTCCACCGTCCAGCCCTCGGCGATCTGTAGAACCGGTCCGAGCCCCTTTACCAGATTGACCCGGCTCATGGTCACCGGCATTCCGCCGCGCGTCAGGAACTCGCTGGAGAACCCGCCTCCCCGGAAGTAGCCCAGGTTCGCCGGGCACCACCGGGTGTTGTCCAGGCACCGGTAGGCCTCCTCCGGCTTGATCTTCCAGAACGGCTTCAGGGCGGGTTTGCCGTCCAGCTCCTGCTGCCCCGTCCAGTCCAGCGCGGAAGCCCCGGAGTTGATCAGGTGGATGATGCCATTCTCGGCCAGTCCCTCAAGTCTGTAGCCGGTCACCCGCTTGACGGCCTCCGGGCTCCAGTAGGTGCGCACGTCGGAGAACATCTGGGCGGTCCCGGTGAGCAGATGCCCGAACAGCATGGCCACCGCGTTCAGGCAGTCGTTCTCCGTGGCCACGATATAGGGCTGCCGGATGCCGTTCCAGTCGAAGGACGAGCACAGAATGGCCTCAAGGAAGTCACCGTTCGGGAAGTGATCTGTCCACTGGCGTTGTCCCTGGAAGCCCCCGGCCAGCGCGTTATGCCCCTCGGCCTCCTCCGGGAATCCCAGCTCCGCCAGCCGCGGGTTGCCCACCATCAGATCCCGCGCGATGATGGCCATCTTCACGCAGAACTCCCAGTCACGGTTCTTCTGCTCGCGGGAGTGCTGCTTCTCGGGAGGATTGGGATCCAGTCCCTCCATGCAGCGCTCGCGCACCCAGGCGATGGCCCGCTCGTACTCCTCCGGGTCGTAGATCTTCTCCTCGATGCGGCGGACGAACTCCGTCATGTCCACGGACTCCACACGCATCCCCAGATACTCCTCGAAGAAGTTCTGGTCCACGATGGAACCGGCGATTCCCATGGACACCCCGCCCATCGCCAGGTAGGAGGAGCCCTTCATCGTCGCGGCGGCGAGCCCCGCCTTCGCGAACCTCAGCAGCTTCTCCTGAACGTCCGGAGGGATGGATGTGTCGCCCTTGTCCTGCACGTCTCGCCCGTAGATGCCGAAGGCGGGCAGCCCCTTCTGCGCGTGCCCGGCCAGAACGGCCGCCAGATACACGGCCCCCGGCCGCTCGGTGCCGTTGAACCCCCAGACGGCCTTGGGGATGAGCGGGTCCATGTCCATCGTCTCGGAGCCGTAGCACCAGCAGGGCGTCACGGTCAGCGAGACCCCTACTCCCTCCCTCGCGAACTTCTCGGCGCACTTCGCCGCTTCGGACACGCCGCCGATGCAGGTATCCGCGATGACGCACTCCACGGGGAGGCCGCTGGGGTGGGTCAGGTTCTCTGAGAGGAAGCGTGCCGTCGCTCGCGCCATCCCCATAACCTGATCCTCCAGCGATTCGCGCACGCCGCCGTAGCGGCCGTCAATGCACGGGCGGATGCCGATCTTCGGCGCAGGGTTGCGCAACCGGTTGACCGGTGGATTGATGTTCATTGCGATATAGCTCCCAGTCTTTCAGCGATGGCCGGGCCACCTCGCCCGGCCGCCAAACCTTCTCAGCGGCACTCCCCCGGACGCACCATCCCGGCTCCGCGCCAATTCTTCGCGGGCGCCGGGGCCCCCTCCTGCGGCGATCTCCCGTTTCTCAGCGATCCCCTTCCGGCTGAGAGGCGCCGCCTCTTGCGCCCATCGCCCCCCGCCGGCCGAACGTGAGAGGTATTGTCAGGGATCCCTCTGGCGGATACTGCACCTGGAAATGGGCCGCTCCAGCATCCTCCACCAACCGCATCCGGGCGCCCTCGACCAGCACCTCTCTGCGGGACGCGCCCGCCTCCTCCAGAAGCAAAGCCAGGGCATCGAGCTGGGTGGGAGACAGGCGGCGGGGATCCATTCCCGCCTCGCTCCGGAGCGCGGAGAGGGTGGAGGCATCCAGACTGCCGTAGAAAAGCAGCGCCCTCTTGCGGCGGGGGTCCATCAGGGTGCCGAGGTTCCCCCCCAGTGAAGGCTCGGACATCATCATCTCCATCAACTGCTCAGGGGTATACACGCGCGCGATATGAGCCAGGTCGTCCACACCGAGCGAACCGTTGTCCTCGATCGCCTGCTTCCAGTATTCGATGTCGGCTTTCGGGACCATGGCGGCCCGCCGCTCAGCCCAGTTGCGGGAGCGGATGCGGATGGAGGTCCCGTCCAGCTCCCAGTCGCACCGGAACGCGCTGGCCACGGCATCCAGAATGTCCACCACCCGCCCTTTCTGCGTGCGGACCTGGGCGCCCGGCACCCGCCAGGCCTCCGCGAAGACGTTCAGCCCGGCTTTCTCCGGCAAATCGGCCAACGCGCCGCCCGCGTCCGGCTGACCCTCCTTCGGCTGGATCTCGATCTCCTGAGCAAGCAGGGGGTCAAGCTCCGAAGAATCCGTCTTCTGCGCATCCTGTTTAGAGGAGGCCCCCCCGCGCAGAGTCTCCATCATCTCCCGGCCCATCTGCTCGAAGACGCTCTGAGGATCCTCCCCCGCGTTCACGCGGACCACAGCCTTGGCAAGTGTCTTGGCCACGTCGCTCGTGGGATCCAGAATGGGAAATCCCGACATCATGCGCAGAGCCGGGTCGCCGGAAAGCCCGATCATACCCAGAAGCCCCCCGGGGATCATCTCGGAGTGCGCCACCCCCTCCGGCGCCGGGCTGACGCGCACCGTCACCCGGCTCCAGTCCACTTCCGTCTGATCGCCACCTGCACGGCCGGACGGGTCCATCTTCTGGAACAGCTGGCGCAGCCCGCTCATCAGGTCCTGCAGGTTCTGCTGCTGCGCAGGAGGCAGGCGGTTGAAGGGAACGCGATACTCCTGTCCGCTCAGCACGCTTTCGATCACGGCGGGCCCCAGCGACCCGATCAGCGCGGTGTAGGGACGCCCGACGGGATCGCGAGCGGCGAACTGCAGCAGCGGATCCGCCTGCGCGGTCTTCTCGATCTCGGAGGGGCTCATCTTCTGCAGCTCCGCCAGAGACGAAGTGAGCGTGTCCCAGCCGCGCCGAAGCTGTGCGGCGCGCTCTTCCTCCTTGGCGCGCAGGGCGCGCGCCTCCCGGTCCCGCGCGTTAGCGCCCTGCCAGATGGTGTAGGTCCAGCGGCCATCTTCCCCGGCCCGCGACCAGGTGAAATCCAGCAGTGTGGCCACCTGCCGCATGAACTCCCGGACGGTGATGTCGCGCGCGTGGACAGACACCGGCACCTCGCGAACCTTCCAGAATCGCTTCTCGGAGGAGGGGATGATGAACATATTCGCCTCCTCGGAAGCAACACGCAGCAGCTCCTCAAGCGTGACACGGGTCTGCGCCAGTGTGATCTTCCGCTCCAGGCGGGGGTCGTCCTGCCAGGAGACATCGGCCCCGCTTCTCTGCGCAACGGCGGCCCCGCCGCCGGCCATCAGAATCGCCGCGCAAACAATGCTCAATACGCCAGCCCGGCTACCAGTTCTGGGTGCCATAGGACTTCCTTCCTTTCCGCCTCCGGCCCGCCTTTCCCGCAAAACACCCCGGAAAAACAGCCCGGCGGGATGCGCCTGGAATCATTCTACCTGAAAAGTGTAACGCGCTCCGCCGATAATCCGGGCTGCTGCGCCCGTCTCCCCCAACGCAGCGGCAATCTTTCTAAGAACCCGGAGCAACAAAGCCCATGCCAGGAGCCATCCGACATTCCCCGCAAAGTGCACAGGCTGTCGCCGCATTCCCAGAAGGCACAAGGTCATTGATACGACCAGCGAGGTATCTTCCATTGTCATTCACACGTGAAAGTCAGATCATTGTCGCGATCTGCCTTGTGGACCTCGTGGTCACTCTGGCTCTGCTCTCGACTGCGACAGCCCGCGAGGGCAACCCGCTGATGGATTTCTATCTCCAGTTCGGTGTGGGAGCCTTCGTTCTGGCCAAGCTTTGTCTGCTGTTTCTGCCGATCTTTATCGCGGAATGGTGCAGGCAGTTCCGTCCGCAGTTTGTGCGGCGCATGCTGAGGCTGACCATCGTCGCCTATCTGGGGATCTACGCCCTGCTGTTCCTCCAGCACAACGTTCCGGTGCTGATGGCGGACAGATTGCACGGGCACGATGATCAAGTCAGTTTCCATACCGCATATCCCGGGCTGCAGAACCCGGACTGACCGCGCTGGCCCCAAGGCCGCATTCGCCCGAACGCAGGAGGCCGTCTCTTCCCCGGAGACGGCCTTTTTGCCGCCTTGATTTCCGGCCGGTTGCGAAAAGAATAAACCTCTGTCAGCCCGCTTCTTCTCCACAAGTCGCGGTGGTATAATGCCGTTGTCTGCGGAGGAAGCGGCTATGTCAAGACAAAGGTTTGCCGGTTTCACCCTTATCGAGCTCCTCGTCGTCATCGCCATCATCGCGATCCTGGCGGCGGTGCTCTTCCCCGTGTTCGCGCAGGCGCGCGAACGCGCCAAGTCCGCGGCGTGCCTCAGCAATCTGAAACAGCTTGGCGTCGCGTTCCGCATGTATGCGGACGACAACAAAGACCTCGCGCCGTTCGGAGTGGACGCCGAGGACCGTCACGATCGCCCGCCGGAGACCATCCGGGACATCCCGTTCGTGTGGGAGTGTATGGAAGCCTACGTGAAGGACAACAAGGCGTGGCGCGACCCGGCCGATAAGGGACTGCGCTGGCGTCGCCCGGATGCAGGCGGCACGGGTTGGCCCCCCGTGGTGAAGAACCTGTACCGCACCACGGCCTCCACCCACCCGCGCGGGCTGGGCTCCAGCTACACCTACCGGACTCCGCTCGCCATCAAGAACTGGAGCATTGACTGGTATGCGGGAGGGAAGCCAAGCCTCAGGCGTCCGGCCAAAGTGTCTTCCATTCCCGTCCCGGCGCGGGCCATCGTGTTTATGGACCCGCTGCAGGTCAGCGAGTCTGGCCCTCAGCCCGAGGACTGGAACGCCCAGTGGCACACGATGAAGTACCCGGTCTTCGGATACAACGTCGTGATGGCGGACGGGCACACTCAGACGCTGACGTACGACCAGTACCGCTACCCGGAGGACCATCCCTACAATCAGGGACGCCCGAAAAGCGAGTGGCTGAACCTGTTCAACGATTACTACATCCGTCCCGAGTGGCCCTACTGAGCTAGACCCGGTCATCTCCCTGACGGAGAACCAGAGGAGAGACAGGATCTCTCCTGTCCCTGTCCTTTGACACGGGCGGGCTCGGAGCTCTCCGCACCTGTCACCGGGCCACCAGCGTGCGATACGTGTAGGTCAGCTCTCTGTCCTCTCCTGGTTTCAGCTCGAAGTCCCAGTTGATCTCGCAGGTGGGATTCACAGCGCTTAGCCGCTTCACCACCCGCGTCACTTCACCACCCTGCCCGCTCTGGAGCACCTCTCCCACCGCCTCCTTCGTCACCACCATGCGGATGCTCTCGCGCTTCCAGCTTTTCAGGGTCAGGCGGCCCTGGACCGTGATCTCGTCATACGGCCGTCCGTACATCTCCACAGGTCTGCGGGACTCTTCCACCTGCGTCTGATCCGCCCGGACGTCCGTCGCGACGGTCAGCTTCAGCGTGTTCCTGCCGCCGGGCGGCGTATACTTCAGGACATCCTGCGCCACAGGCATCGAGCCGTTAACCGTGAACGCCGGGGCCGTGGTCCACGGATGCTCCGTGGTGTTCTCAAGGCGCAGCGAATGCCAGACAGGCGACTCGTCCTGCGGCGCGGGGCGGTCACCCCGGCTGCGGCCACGCTCGTCAATATTCATACTGTCCGGGACTTCCCACCGGTAGATGTGCTCGCAGGGCACTTTTCCGGTGAACACCGTAAAGCGCGCCCTGTCCCCCTTTTTCAGAGTGACACCACTCTGGCGATAGAAATAAAGATCCTCGTTGGACTCTCCGGGCATCGGAGTAGTCGCGGAGTAGGTGTCCTCGGGGCGGAAGGCGGAACGCTCAGGAGCGTAGGCCAGGTTGTAGGCCACGGACTGCGCCATCACCCCGCCATAGCCGGCCCGGCTGGGGGAGGAGCCGCGCAACAGGCTCTCGACGAACGCACTCACGGTCTGCTGGAGAGCAAGCGGCGTGAGGGTGTCCGCGAACATAAAGTTCGGATAGCCCACAACGAACGAGACGTCCGCGTCCTCCAGGTCTTCCGCGTCGTTGGCCAGCACAGCCTCCAGCGTGATGTCCGCCGTCTTGTCCCCCGCGATGTTGACCAGGTATGCCGGACTCCAGGTGATGCCCTTCTCCAGATAAGCCAGCGTGATCTCGGCAGACGGAGCGTTCCCGGCCAGCCGGATCTTCGCCCGGTCCACCATCCGCTCCACGGTGGTCTTCAGGCTGGCTCCCGGTCCCATCCGGATCGCTGTGACGCTGGAGCGGTTCAGAGCCGTCAGACCATCCGGGGTCTCGATCACCACAATCTGAGCTCCCTGAGGCGTGATTGCGGGACGCAAATCCGGACGCGGCGCGGGCAGACTGTCCTCGGCCGCACGATCCTTCGGAGCCGACACCAGCCGGCCGGCGACCTCCCGGACCCCTCCGCCGGGAGCAGCCACCTCAAGGATCACCTGGCTTCCCACGTTGGCTTCCAGCAGCTCGGAAAGCGAGATGGCGTCCAGCTGCCGGGTCTGACACTCGCGGAACGAGACGACCTCCCTCACCGGCCCCGCCTTGCCGGCGGCACCGATCCAGACCGTCCCCAGCGCGGCGGGCGGGATGGGCTCCATCACCGCCCAACCGTCCTTGAGGCGCGTCTCGCCTGTGCGGAAAACGAATCCCAGACCGTTCTTGAAAACCGCAAGCGACCGGACGCTCGTCTTAAATTCGGGGAGAGCTTCGGGCTGCGGAGCCGCAATACCTGCGGACAGGCTGGCTGTCCCCAGGGTAGCGGCGGCAAAGAGTGATGCAAGTCGCATGGCTGAAGCCTCCATCTCCGGCCGGACGGTCATCCGGCAGTCAGTTTTCTGCGAAGAGGTTTGATGCCGCGATGCAACCGGAGCTTCAATCTCAGCGCAAAACAGCCGCAACCCTTCAGCAACGCGGCCGGAGAACCGAAAATATGGCACTCCAGCAGAATCTCCGGGACCCGTCCGGAGGAGTCCCGGACACACCCCGCACTTGACACGGGGCGAAGGCTGGTTTACGCTAGAAATGCCGGTGCTAGATGCGTGTCGCGCCGGCCTTGGATGCGTGGGGGACGTCGATGAAGAGACGAGGATTCACACTCATTGAGCTGCTGGTGGTCATTGCGATCATCGCGATCCTGGCAGCCATTCTGTTCCCCGTACTCTCCCGGGCGAGAATGCGGGCGAACACGGCGAGCTGCATCAACAATCTGAAGCAGCTCAGCCACGCCATGCTGATGTACGCGGACGACTATAACGGACGTCTGCCGGACGTGGGCTGGGGCAGCGACTCTGTCCCGAACTGGTGCGGCAGCGTGCGTGACCGCCAGAAATGGGTCTACGTGGAGAACGGCACACTCTGGCCGTACGTCCGCTCGGCGAAGGTGTATCTGTGCCCGATGGACCGCAACCGCGAGGCCAACCCGGCCAACGTGACGCCGCCGCCGGGCAAGACCATCCGCGACTTCCCGCTGTCTTACAGCATGAACTCATCGCTGGACAAGATGAAGGTGGACTCCATCGGGAAGGATCCCACCCGGATGCTGTTGCTCATCCATGAGGCGCGCAATCCGAAGGATTCCACCACGGGAGTTGCCAGCGTGGGCATCAACGATGGTATTTTCATCACCCGTCCGGGCGAGACGCGAGACATTCCGGACCGTGTGCACTACGACGGCACCACTCTCTCCTATCTGGACGGGCACGCGCGCTGGGCAAGCTACGATCAGCTTGTGGCGGAGCGCGACGCGGGCTACTGGCAGCCCTGACGAATACAGCGTAAAGCTTCCAGAACAAAGAAAAGTCCCCCGGCTCGTAGGCCGGGGGACTTCTTCATGCCTCACGCCTTGCAGCAGCCCGCCGCGAGCGGGACGGGATGGCGGTAGACCGCTGCGGCCTGCCCGCCCCGCCCGGCTTATCGCAGCTTACTGCACATACCAGAAGCGGCCCTGCAGGGTCTTGACGATCTTGCCGCCGCGGGAGTCCAGCTGCACCTCTTCCGTCACCGAGGACTTCTCCTCGTGCTTGATGTTGTTGTCGAAGATGCGCCCCGTGATGGTGATGTCGTAGGTGACTTGCCACCGGTCTGCGCCCACCTTCTGCCCCTGCACGTTGGAGACGACGACCCGGATCTCGTTGAAGACCGAGAACATGTTGCGGAAGTGATCCCGCAGGTCGTCCACGGTGGTCCCGTCCCCGGCCGACCAGGAATCCGCGATGAGCCCCATCAACCGCGCTTCACTGCGGGACTCATACGCCTGCTTGAAGCGATTGTAGAACTCCTTCAGCTCCGCAGTGCGGTCCTCCGGCCTGTTCAACAGGTTCTGCAGCCGGGATTTCGCCTCATGCAGCCTGCCGGACATGATGCCCACCTGGTTCGCCACGTCGGCTGCGTCTTTGAAGAGCGGATCGTCCGGGTTTCCCAGAGCGCCGGAGGCCTGTGTCATCTGCGGATAGGGCTCCGAGGTCAGGATGTTTACGTGGAAGTCCTCCAGACGCTGATAGAGCTGCTGGATGGCGCCCCTGTCGCCGGGCTGCGCCGCCAAGGCGGCGTCAACCAGCTTCTGCGCATCCTGCAGTCTTTGCCGGATGGCGGCGATCAGCGCCGGCAGGTTCTTCCGGGCCTCATCGGCCTGTTTGTTGCGCTCCTCCTCGCGCATCCTGTCGGCAAGCTGCAGATGCTGGGCGTAAAGCTCCTTCAACCTGTTGCGGAAGGCCACGTAGGGATCCGAAAGCGGCGACTGAGCGGGCACGACCACCTCCTGGAACGTGGCGACGGACGAGCCGCCATAGGAAACCAGGAGGGGAACGATGGAAGGCAGGGCTCTCCAGCCCTCCTCGAAGGCCGGGGTGCCCGGCTGCATCTTCGCAAGCAGATCCTGAGCGCGGGCCAGGCCGCTCTTCGTCACGGGAAGGCCGGCACGGCTGCCGTCGGCAGAGCCGGCAAAGAAATTCTCCTCCGGAAATCCGGGAGCCTGGGCAAGCTGCTGGAAGTATGCCTCCACCAGCTCCTTCAACCAGGGAGCCATGGTCTCCGCGAATTTCGACAGGTTGGTGGACGTCCAGACGGCGCGCATCGCGGCCAGCGCCTCGTTCTTCTCGGCCTGGGTCACATAGTGCGGATACGGCACCGACGCCACGATGCCCCGCTCATCCATTGTGGGAATGCGCAGTGAGCCCCCGGCCCCGTAGCTTCCCGCCTCTTCCAGAACTCCGTAACTCTGTCCGATGCTCACCATGCGCTGGAAGTTGACAGCCGCGCGCTGCAGCCAGAACGCATCGGCCTCGCGGTTGGAGGCTTCCTGGTCCGCCTGGGCCACAAGCGCCTGGGCTGCCGTGCGGAGGCTGCGGGCTGCAGCCGGAACGGCATCGCGGCGCTTCACCCACTCGTCCTGGACCAGAAACGCCGGATCCACAAGCTCCCGGATGTCTTGCAGATCTTCCGCGAACTCGGAGAGGAGAGCATCGAACTCCTTCTCGCCCCGCTCGTAAGCCTCCGCCAGGGCCAGCGCCTCCGCCTCGGCCCGGGCCGCTTCGTTGCGGATGATCGTGGCCCGCCCCCGGAGGTCGCCGGCGATCCGTCCGGCAGCCTCGGCAAGACCTTCCACGACCGTGCTCTCCGGCGGCTTGTTCATCACCCCGAGCTTTGTGTAAGGGTTCCCCTCGATCGTTTGCCGGGCTTGGCCAAGCGCGGGAGCCAGATCCTCGGCCGACGGGCTTGCGGGCGGAGGCAGGGGGATGGATTTCAGCCGGCTCAGAATAACGTTCATCTGCGCGACAGCGCCCCGCGCCCTCATCTGGGCCAGGCTCAGCTCGGAGGTCATTGCGGAGACGACCTCATCGTGAGTCAGCTTCGCCGCCGCGACCTCGGCTGCGGCCGCTTCCTGGGCCATCTTGATGGCGGCCGCCCAGGCGGCCGCCATCGCGGCTTCTCTCTCCCGCTCCGGCTGTAGCGCCTCGGCCATCCGCCTCGCCTCCGCCTCGATGGCCTGTCCGGCAGCGATCCGGGCTCTGGCCTGCTCCGCGGTCTCTCCTTCCGGCGGCTTCTTGCCGTACATCGTGGGGAACACCATGGCGTTCCCCTCTTTCCAGCGGGCGTCTATAGCCTCACCCTGAGCTTTCAGCGACTGGCGCAGCGCGGCAAGGTCTTCCGGTGTTTTCCCTGCCTGCGCGGCGATGTCGGCCTTCAACTTGCGCTCATACGCGGCGATGCTCTGATCGGGGGATCCGTCTGGCACGGGCAGCGTCCCGCCCCCACCACCGCCAAAGGCCACCGCCCAGTTCTGTTTCTGCCAGGCCTGCAGTATGGCATCGGCCCGCGGTTTCTTCCCAGCCGGGAGGGCATACAGGTTGTCCGGTGGGTTGAAATCGCCGGCCGCGATGGCCTCCTGCAGCGCCCTGAAGGCACGCCCGGGATCTCCATTGCCGCCCCAGTCGAACGGCTTGATGAGCGGCTTGAAATACTGAACGTAGTAGTTCAGCGGGTCCACGGTCTGAGCCGGAGCTGGTTCTCCCTGCGCGGGAGGCGGAGGGGACGGCTTCTCCACCTTCTGGGCCAGACGCTTCTTGATGCCCCGTAGGCCCTCAGCGGCCGCCTTGTAGGAAGCCTTGAGTCCATCGAAAAGCTGCTTGCGGTACTCGGCGGTCGGACCCGTCGCAGGCAGCCAGGCCACCACGTCCCGGACATAGTCACGGGACATGCGGAGGTGGACCTGCAGGGTCTCGTAGTCCTCCTCCTTGGCCGCCTTCTCGATGGCCGGCATACAGGTCTTGAGGTAGGCTTCCACCACGCCGGCCATATCCAGAGCCTTCTGGATCTTCGCGAAATACTGATCCATGGTCATGCCGCCGGCCTCGATCTTGGCCTTCATCTGCGCGAAAGCCTGACGGGCGATGACCTGCTGCTCCTGCACCTTGGCCGCGCGGTTGATCCAGCCGATCAGCCCGGCCACATACTGCTTCATCTCGGCCTGCTGGGCCATCAGCCTCTGCTGCTGGATCTTCTCCAGCCGCTCCGCAGCGGTGCTCTCACGGATCGGGGCGTTCGGATCGGCCGCAGCAGCGGCAAAGCCGTCAGCAGGCGTCCCTCCTCCCGCGGCGGCAGAGATGATGGGATCGGCGACGTAGACATCCACCTTGTCCCAGAAGCCGGGTGCAGGGAACTCCTTCTGAAGCTCCCGCTCCACGTAGACTTTGAAAAGTTGACGGAAACCGGGATCCGAGACGATGCGCTTCCAGACCTTCTCCACATTCTCGGGGGTCACCGGGAAGGGGTCTCCTTCGCCAAGAGTCCGTCCCCGGCTGCGGGTCATGTTCTCGATGGCGCCGTAAAGGCTCTCCAACTCGCGGGCCATGGTGGCCTCGCTGAGGGCCTTTGCGGACTCGCGCCAGATCGTGAAGGCTGTCAGCGCCGTGGCGACAATGGGGCCCGTGATACCGTAGGCCTGCAGGAGGGCCTTTCCGCTTTCCGATCCCGCAAGCTCACTGATGAAGGTCAGTCCGGCCGAGACACCCGCCTCATAGTATTCTTCCGAGTAGACTTTGCCCGAAATATCAAGCACCGCCACGGCGCGCCCGATGGCCTGGTTCAAGTTGGAGATCTTGTCGCGCCAGACCTTCTGGTTAGCGAACTTCACAATTTCGCCGCTCTTGTTCTTGACCGCCTCTTTCAGCGCGTCCCCGGCGCTGTCGGACAGAGCGGAGAGGATCTCACCATAGGCGGCGGGAATCCCGTTGGTGGCGAGCTGGTCCAGAAACTTCGCGTCAGGGTCCGGCTCGGGTTCCTGATCCTCACCCAGAACGGCGGAAGCCGCGCAGAGAGCCAGCGCGGCGGAAAGTAGAATACACAGTAAACGGACAGACTTCATTTCAGCACCTCCCAGGCAGTGCTGATTCCAGAAAAGGTCCCACGCGGGGAGCGGCGGCCGCGCTCGCCCGTTTCGGGCGACGCAGCCGCCGCATCACCGCTAAGTTGTCATCGTCAGGTGTTATCCCACTGGACGACATTCGAAGGCTGGCTGAGGGCGCCGTCGGCCAGGCGCTCGATGCGCACACGGTAGTACAGTATCACTGCCTGCTGCGCGATCCTGTCCGACATCACTCGCACGGAAGTATCCAACGCTTTGCGCTCCACCTCCGTCCACGGACCGCCGGCACTCAGGCTCTCCTCGACAACAACCTCGTACTGCCCTGCCTGAGTATTCGGGTCCAGGGTGGTGTCGAATTCCAGGTCCACAAAATGGTGTCTCATTCCACCGCTGACGCGCAGGTTGCTGAGGCCGGCGAAGTCGGCTCCTCCGCCGCCACCACCACCGCCGGCGATGATGTTGATACCCTCATCAAAAGGCACCTGCTGCACATTGCCTGAATCATCAACCACGATGATGTTCTCGTTGCCGCTGGTGTAGACAGTCCCGGTGGCCACGTTGCCCGCGTCGCTCAGCCCGAAGATCAGCGGGTTCTTCATGCTCCAGACCAGCAGCCCGTCATCCTTCTGCTCGAAGACGAACTCCGTGGTTCCCTTGTCCGTGAAGGATGCCCCACTCTTGGCGGAGAGCATAAAGCGGTTGTACAGCAGAGACACGTAGATCCGGCCCTTCGCTCCAGACGCCACGCTGGAGATGTTGAAGCGCAGGTCTATCTGATCGAAGGCGGTGAAGTCCTTCCGGATGGCGCGGTCCAGCAGCACCGCGTCGCCCGCGAAGTCATCGCTGACCAGAGCCATGAACGCGGACGGGTTCTCCTGGCAGTAGGCATCCACCAGCTTCTGCAGCGCCTCCCTCACGGCCGCCATCAGGTCACGGTCCGAGAGAGTGATCTGCCGGTAAGTGTCCTCGATCTTGTTGGACTTGCCGGTGGTGTCCAGCACCTTGATGTAAAGGTCGTACGTTTTGCCGAGCTCCGGCTTGAAGCTGAACTCAAACGCTCCGGACTCTCCCAGCTTCGCCTTCTGCCAGGTCTCGCGGTTGTCTATGCTGACCTCCACGGACCCCACCTTGCCCGCTTTCGTCTTCGCCTTGCCGCGGATGATGACTCGGCCCTCGGGCAGACTGTCGCGGAAGAGCGTGATCTTCTCGCTCTTCTCCAGGAACGACATGTTGTTGATGTACAGGTAATGGAAGTCCACGGGCTCGTCGGACTTGCCGAAGATCCACCACTTGGCGTCCGCCCCGCCACATGCCGCGGCAAGCAGCAGGAAGACGATCAAAAGCCGTATCGCACGGGTTCGCATTGCTGCATCCATCCTCTCAGTAATCGAACCTTATCCCGACAGCCCAGGTGGTCTCGGTGAAGTCCCTGGAGTCGTCCGTGTTGTCATAGTCGTTGAACGCGATCCTGAAGTACAGCGTCTGATCCGTCGTGCCCAGGCTCGCGGGAGGGCGCCAGTAGACGCCCAGATTGGCGAAAAGCCGGTCGTTGTCGTCTCCGCCGTCACGCAGTAGACGATGCGTGCCCAGCTTGACGTTGGCCGAGATGTTGGACTCGGGGAAGTCCAGCCCCAGTCCCACTGAGGTCTCGTAGACCCGGTCCTCGAAGCCGGTCAGGTCGTCCTTGGCCAGCCAGGTTCCCAGGAACAGCTGCGGCCGGTAGATCACACTGCCCATCGTCTTTCGTGTTCCCAGGGTGGCATTCAGCGTGTACTCATTAGAGTCGCGGATGCCGGGATCCGTGTTGTAGTTGATCAGGCCGGCCCGCGTCTCAAAATCCATCGTCCCGAAGCGGTCGCGGTATCCCAGGTCGAAGTAGTGATTCTTGGCCTTCCGGCCACCGCCGCTGGAGGTGTCGTAACGATAGGCCACATCTCCTGAGGCATAGACCCGGTTGAACAGACGGCGCTGAGCGAAGCTGACCTCGGGACGCCAGTGGGCGGTGGAGAATGCCTTCTGGTCCGAGAGGTTGTCGCGGAACCAGATGAAGCCCAGGTTCATCGTGGTGTTCTTCCCGTTCCTCTGGCGCCAGCGGGCGCGTACCCGCTCGCGGTCCGAGGTGGCGGATCCAAGCAGCGTGATGAAACCGGGCGAGACTCGCTCGTACTCCACGTTCAGGCGGATGTTGTCGCCCTGGCCATCGAAGATGATGCGATGCGCGCTGCCGTTGCGGCTGATCTCCGCTGCGCCCACGCCCGGCGACTCATCAGCGTTCGAGAACGCGGACTCTCCGGCGATCATCAACCCCTCGAACGGCTTGTACTGCCAGTCGAAGCCGTAGACCGGACCTTCATAGAGCGGGTCCGTCGGGTTGACCCGCTTACTGTCGTCCACCTGCAGCAGCTGAAGACCGAAGGTCCAGGCGTCGCCCAGCTGCTGCGCGGCGCGCACACCATACGCCTGCCGGCGGATGGACTTCACCCGGGTGGGGCCGTAGAAGCTGTCCCAACGCGGATATCCCACGCCGTAGATCAGCGTCACCGCCGGGATACGGTCCGAATCATTGTCGAACGTGTAGGCCAGACCCTTGAGTGAGGAGCTCAGCGTGTACTGGGAGAAGAACTCGAACGTATCCCCCAGGGTCCACCGGTTCGGACCGCTGCCCATCTTGAGCTGCAGATTGGTGAGGGAGAGCGGACGCAGATCCACCGTCCGGTCGTCGGTGCC
>Ga0101944_10002626_pt1 | contig 28208 bp, 27 predicted proteins | sample DewCreD2012metaG_FD_75245 | JGI IMG/M metagenome (GOLD analysis project Ga0101944, IMG submission 75245) | Hot spring sediment bacterial and archeal communities from British Columbia, Canada, to study Microbial Dark Matter (Phase II) - Dewar... ... | reverse complement strand
ATCGAAGGTAGCGTAGTATAGCTCGTTCGGGGAATGGAAGATGTCAACAAACGCAAGATGGCCGATGCCACGTTCATCGAATTCCATCGAAGCCACGTCCCACCCGCCCCAGTTCTGCACAGGCGACCACACAGAACCGGTGTGCCACCGGCAGGCGATGCGGTTCTCCGTGCCTCCCAGACGATCCACCCACTTGAGGAACGGCCGTCCTGCCCGGTCCAGCCAGATGCGAGGAGCTTTCTGATACGGTCCGGTAGAGATCTGGAACTACTGTGCCGAAGGCCACCAGGACCCTGGCGCCCCGAGAGATGTGCTCCGGGTGTAGTAGGCCTGAAAGCCGTCGTTCAGGAAGTCATCGTGCCAGACAACGTGCACGGTATCGCCAGCAGGATCCACGGCAAGGTCCGGAGAGACGGAACCGTAGGAGGTTCCGGCGGGGTTGGCGGTCAGGTTCTGGATGGGCTGCCAGACTCCTCCTGAGCGCCTGCGGTAGAGAATGTCGCCTCTGCCGCCCACCATGCCGTTCTGGCTCCAGATGACGTGGACGTCCCCGAACCGGTCTACGGCCACCCGCGGCGAGGAGCAACTGTTTCCGTCGTCACCCTGTCCGCTGCTGACCATCTCCGGCCCGGACCAGCCGGCATTGGTGCGGTGCCAGTAGAAAACAGTATAGGGACTCGAAGCTCCAGCCGGACGGTAGATGGCCACCACGTGTAGATTCCCGCCTGAATCTACGGCGATTCGGCATTCCTGCTCCTTGAAATCAGGACCGGGCAGATCCTCCAGTGGCGCCCACGCCGAACCGTCCCAGAAAGTATAGTGCACGTTCTGATTGGGGCGGCCGGCGAGCTGGATGGCAGCCACCAGATGAATGCGGCCGTCCGGGCCTTTAGCCAGAGATGGAGAGGAGACGCCCGCGATTCCCGGAGCGACGGACTGCTCCGCGGTCCAGGCGAAGCAGGCTCCACGAAGCATCAGTAGCGCGCAAGCGGCCACAGAGATAATAATGATTCGTGCTAGCACGAATGCGCAGGGCTCCTTTCCTTCCGCAACGCGCGTGAGAACGGGCAATGCCTGCCGGCCGACACGCGGACCCGGCGTCAATCCTTGTTTCCAGTATAGCATCCGGACCCAGCCGGTCCAGGAAAGCCGCCATTTGCGCGAGAGTCGAGACGACAGGAGGACGCGGCAATGCTTTCAGCCGGACAGATCGCCTTTTACCGGGAGAACGGGTACATCCTGGTTCCCGGCCTGTTGACACCTGAAGAGGCAGCCGCCTACCGGTGGGAGTGCCACGCGCTGGCAGAACGGCTCAGCCGGGAGCGGAACATTGACGCCACCTGGGGCAGCGCCCGTGAGGCCGCGCCCGAAGCACGCAGCACCGTCATCCTGCACTGCCACGACGCGCAGTTCCATTCGGCGGCTTTCACGCGTCTGCTGGTGGACCCGCGCTTTACGGAGGCGGCATCCGAGCTGCTGGGCAGTCCGAACGTGCAGCTGCATCATACCAAGATGTTCATCAAGCCTCCCGAGAAGGGTTCCCCCTTCCCGATGCATCAGGACTACCCCTATTTTCCGCACGAGCGACACACTATGATGGCCGCTATCTTTTTCTTCGATGACGCCACCGAAGAGAAGGGATGCGTCCGGGTCTACCCGGGAAGCCATAGACTGGGACCGCTGGAGCACTCGCCGGAAGGAGGATGGCATCTGCCTGTTGAGGAGTATCCTCTGGACATGGCCGTAAGCCGCCCGGCGAAAGCGGGAGACGCACTCTTTTTCAGTTACCTGACCATTCACGGGTCGGGAATCAACACCAGCCGGGAGGCGCGGACCACCTTGCTGATCCAGTTCCGCGACCCGGAAGACCGCCCGGTTCAGGACGTCCATCGCTCGCGCGGTCAGGGGATGATGCTGGCCGGGATAGACCCTCTTTTGCCACTGACGGGACCGGGCACGGGACCGTAGCGGAAGGCCGCCCCTTGGTGATACCCTGCGGTGACGGGCGAAGATCCGCCCGCGGCGCCGGCGGGACCACCGGCTGCTGGGAGAGGGTGACGCAAACATGTTTGCCGAACACACGGACATCCCCGGACGCGAGGGATGCGGTGAGATACCGGAGATCGTGGAGGGACTCCTGGCCTCCTACCGCGAGCTGGGGGGCATCAATCATCTGGAAGGCGCCAACCTGCCCAACCGTGAGGCCATCCAGGGAATCACGGACGACCTCCTGAAGCTTGTCTTTCCCGGATTTTACGAGGACGACGGGCTGCGATCCTCGGCCGTGCAATACGTGGTGGGAGCGCGCATCACGTCGCTGGCGGAAAGGCTGATCGCCGAAGTGGAGCGTAGCCTGCGCTACGGCGGACGCGAAAGCGTATCGCGCTCCGACGCGGAAGAGATCGTCTGCCGTTTCCTGAAGTCCATTCCGGACACCAGGCGGCGTCTGGCACTGGACGTGCAGGCGGCCTATGAGGGAGACCCCGCAGCCGTCAGCGGAGAAGAGGTCATTCTGGCTTATCCCGGTCTGACAGCCATCGCCGTGCAGCGTCTGGCACATACGCTTTACATGCTGAAGGTGCCGCTCATCCCCCGGATGATGACGGAGATCGCGCACTCCGCCACAGGAATAGATATCCACCCCGGCGCGCAGATCGGCGAGTTTTTCTTCATAGACCACGGCACGGGCGTGGTCATCGGCGAGACCACGATCATCGGAGACCGGGTGAAGATCTATCAGGGCGTCACCCTTGGGGCCAAAAGCTTCAAGAAGGACAAGGACGGCAACATCGTCAAGGGCGGCAAGCGCCATCCCACCATCGAGGACGACGTCACCATCTACGCAGGAGCCACCATCCTGGGCGGAGACACGGTCATCGGCAGGGGTTCGGTCATCGGAGGCAACGTGTGGCTGCTGGAGTCGGTCCCGCCGTACTCCCTGGTCACCTATCAGGAGGGCGAGACACGTAAGGCGAGTCTGCTGGCTGAACCGGACCTGGGCGGCGGCATCTAGGCTTTCTTGCGCAGGGCTTCCTGCCCTGGCATCTGAGTACCCCCGCTAACCCTGCCCCGTTTCCCGGGAACCTTTTCCCGCCGGATGCGTTTGTCGCAGTGATTGCGACTTATTCCCGGAGGTTAGAGGCTTCTATGAGCACACTGATGGATAGACGGCTTTTCCTGAAGGGCGCTGCGGCTGCAGCAGGAGCAGCGGCGCTCGGGACCATTCTCCCGGCATCTCAGATATCCGCCCAGGATAGCGGACCGTTCACCCTTCCCGATCTTCCCTACCCCTATGACGCGCTTGAGCCCCATATTGACGCTCGCACGATGGAGATCCACCATTCGAAGCACCACGCAACCTATGTCACCAACCTGAACGCGGCGGTGAAAGGAACCCCCATGGAGCGGATGTCCATCGAGCAGATCATGCGGCGAGGGGCGGAGAACCTTCCTGCAGCCGTCCGCAACAACGGCGGCGGGCACATCAATCATGCGTTCTTCTGGGAGATCATGTCGCCTGACGGCGGGGGGGAACCCGGCGGAGCCCTGCGCAAGGCGCTGGAAGCAACCTACGGGTCTTTCGCTCAGTTTCGAGAGAAGTTCGAACGGGAGGCCAAGGGACGATTCGGATCAGGATGGGCGTGGCTGGCGGTCAAGCGCGGGAAACTGGAATGCTACAGCACCCCCAATCAGGACAATCCGTGGATGCAGGGCATCATCCCCATTCTGGGACTGGACGTTTGGGAGCACGCCTATTATCTGAAGTATCAGAACCGGCGGGCCGACTACATCAGTGCCTGGTGGAACGTGGTGGACTGGGGAAAAGTGGAGGAGCGATATTACCGCGCCCTTCATGGCCAAGGCTAGACCGGGCCGGAGGCTGACGGCAGCAGGAGCTCGGCCAGTCTGACGAAATCTGTTACACTCAGTTCTTCCGCACGGCGGGCAGGATCTATCCCCGCCCGCCGCATTGCGTCTTCCACCTTTTCCTTAGGAAGGCCAAGCAGTTCAGACAGTGGATTCACAATACGTTTACGCCGCTGCGTGAAGGCAGCCCGGGCAAGTCTGAGTGCAGCATCCTCCCGGTCCGGGGCCAGTCCCGTTTCCCGCGGAGTCATCAGCAGCAGGACGGACTCCACCTCCGGCTCAGGATAGAAAAGATGGCGCGGCACAGCAAAGGCGACGCGGGCTTCGGTGAACATCTGGCAGAAAACGGACAGGCTGCCATACTGCCGGGAGCCAGGGGAGGCAGACACCCGCTCCGCAACCTCCTTCTGCACCAGCAAAGCGATTCCTGAGATCGCCGTCCGGTGTTCCAGCAGACGCTCGATGATAGGGGTGGTGATGCTGTAAGGAATGTTCGCCACCACGCGGACTGGCTGCTGGATGGAAGAGAGCAGGTCACGGAGGTCCAGCTTCAGGAAGTCGCCGTGGACGATGCGGACATTGGCGCACCCGGCCATCCGTTCAGCGAGCGCCTCCGCAAGGCGGGCGTCCACCTCGACGGCCGTGACGCGTGCCCCGGCAGCGGTAAGGGCGTCGGTCAACATCCCGAGCCCCGCCCCGATCTCAAGACAGCTCTCGCCGGGCTGCAGTCCGCTGGCGGCGACAATGCGGCCCGCCACACCCCGGTCCGTCAGGAAGTTCTGTCCCAGCCTTCGGCTCGGACGGATCCCCCTGCTCGCGAGGAAACGGCGTACGGAGGAAGGACTCGCGGGATTTACGGATTCGCTCACAGGGGGATTATGCCCCCGGCCGGCTACTGGAGGCCGCGCCGGGGAGCAGCAAGTCAGTCTTCGATGATGTGGACCACCACCGGCCGGCGGCCGAACCGCAGCGCCGCAGCGTAGCTTTCGTGCCCCAGATCTATCTTGGCGCCCTTGATGGCGCTTCCCGTATCGCCGGCTACCGCGAAACCGTAGCCCTCGATGTAGAGCTTCGTCCCAAGCGGAATGACGCGCGGGTCCACCGCCACCACACCCTTACCGGCTCGCATACCGGTGGAAGTCCGCCCGTTGGCGTGCGGACCGCAGGACCTGGGTCCCGGATCGTAAGCAGTGGCCGTCATAACCAGTACCTTCCGGCTGAAGAAGCCGCGTGAAGGAAGCGGAGAGCCCTTCCCGTAGAGCACCACTCGCGGCCTTGAGGGACGGATGACTTCCGAGGACAAACGCTCCTTCATCACCCGCTTGCCGTCAGCGTAGGTCAGACGATACGTCACCTTCTGCAGCCCGTCCTCTCCCGGATCCGAAAGGCGGGAGTGACCGGGACGAAGCGAGGTGGTCGCCTTCCGCACGGTCTGACGCGCGATCTGCTCCTGCACGGTCACCTCGCGGATCTCGATGCGCATCACGCGCGCCTTGAGGCCATTGGTCACAGGAACGTCGAGGTCGGGGAAGACTTTATCATTGGGGCCGACGGAGACACCGGCTTCTTGCAGAGCTTCGCCAAGCGTTGCCGCCGTTGTTTTAATGCAGGCGGTCCGCCCGTCCACGACGAGCGTGATCTCCCGCTCTTCCTGTGGACCGGCCAGCAGGCCATAGCCCGCTGTCGCCGCCGTTACCATCCCGGCTGCCACAACGGCCGCCAGGACCTTTTTCGCTTTCTGCTGTAAGTGCACGTCCAGTTCTGCCCACCTCCTTTGCCAGGTATTTCCCCGCCGGCCGCAAGCGTTCTCCCGCCACGGGCGAGTGTGGTCGCTGTTGGGAACGCAAGCCAGGGAACCGAAGAAACGTCGGCGAACGGAGCCGGAACGGGGATGTGGGTTCAGTTGTGAGTGCCGCAGGATAATACCATCTTTTGCGCCGGAGTGTCAAATTCTCCCGGCCGCCCCCCTGCCAGACCTGCTGCAACCGGCAAAGCACTCCGCCTCCGGCCGCGCAAGAGAGGAGACTGAAGTGAACGGGAAGAAGCGGAACCGGGCGGAGCTAAACGATGGAAGTCAGGACGCTGCACGGAGACGAAATAGACGCGGGGGCGGATGTGGCCACCACAGCCTTCGAATGCGAGCCGGGAAGCTGGCGCGCGGGCTGGCATCGCACGGAGGAGCTTTGCGGTCCAGGAGCCATCTGGGGAGTCTATGAAGGCAGCCGCCTGGTGTCCAGCTGCGTGGCCCCCCCGCAACGCGTGTTTGCCGGAGGACGGTCCATTCAGGGAGGGTTTGTCGGAGGAGTGGCCACGTTGCCGGAGGAGCGCCGAAAGGGCTACGCCGAGGCGATGCTCCGGGCCGCGCTCCAGGCATCCCGGCAGCGAGGCGTCCTCATCACCTATCTCTGGCCCTTCTCATACCGCTACTACCGGAAGCTGGGTTGGGAACTGGGCAACGACGGAGTGCTTGTGACTGTGACGGCCGACGTGGCGGGACGCATTGCCGCAGACGGCGAAGCGCGAGACGTTTTGTTCGCCGATCTGGATAGCGTCATGGAGTTCTACACGTCTCAGGCGCGCCGCTTCAACGGGATGGGCGACCGTTCGCGTGAGTGGTGGCTCAGGTTCCTTGCAGAGCGAACCCCGCCGGAGGGTGCCGCTGACGAGCCGGTCTTCGCGGGAGGGCTGAAGGCCACCGCCCTCTGGAGGGATGACAGAATATCCGCCCTGATGCTCTGGCGTACGGCCGAAGAAGAAGATGGCACTCTTCTGGTGAACGCCTCGGATACTCTCTATTCCGATGCCGGAGCGCTGGGGAGCTTGCTTCGTGCTCTGCTTGAGCGTCTTCCCGGATGCGCAAAGATCAACTTCGGCTGCGCGCCTTCCCGCTTCCCGCACTGCCTCTGGGATGAGCCGCGTGATGTCTCCCGCAGCCTGCGCTGTGGCGCGATGGCCCGTGTCCTGGATGTGGCCGGGTTCCTGCAGGCGACCGGCTGGGCCCCGGGTGTGGAAGGACGCCTCAGCGTGAAGGTCAGCGATCCGGTGTTCGATGAGGATTCCGGCAGCTTCGAGGTATGCAACGGACAGGCGGTCCCGTGCCGCCACCCGGGACCGGAGCTGCGCTGCACCATTCAGACATTCACGCAGCTCGCCACCGGATATCTGTCGCCCGAAGAGGCTGTCGCACTGGGACGCATACAGGCGTCCGAGGTGCCAGCAGCCCGCCTGCTTTCGGCGGCATCAGGGGGTCTGACTCCCTTCCGGTCGCCCCAGGAACCGGGCTGATATCGCCCCGGCACAGCCTGCCGAGGTTGACAGCGGCCCGGCGCGAAAGCTACAATCAGACCGCCTCGCTCGCAGGGGCCACCTCAGAGGACGGGACGGCTGCATTGCCCAATTTCGCCATCAACTTCTACACTGAGCTTTACGGAGACATCCTTCGCAAAGGCCGCAAGACGGCCACCATACGTCTGGGAGACAAGTCCGGGAAGTATCAGCCCGGACAACTCGTCTGGATCACCGTGGGGCGGCGCTACGGGCCGCGCCAGAAGCTGTTCACCGCCATCATAGATGAAGTCACCGTCAAGCCCATCAGCGCGCTGACGCGCCGGGAAGTGGAGAAGGAGAACCCGGAGTTCCGTCAGATGGAGGACGTCTGCTCGCTGCTTTCCCGGATCTACGACCGCCCGGTAACGCCTCTGGACACGGTGACTGTGGTGATGTTCTCACGCGTCGCAGAATAGACGTCCACCGGTCGTTTTCAAGAGCAGTCAAAAGGCCGGCCTCAGGCGAGGCCGGCCTTTTCTTTGTACAGGCGCCTGAATCGCGTCAGGCTTTGCGCCTGCGCAGACCCAGCAGCGAGACCAGCCCCGCGCCGAGCGCAAGCACAGAAGCAGGCTCGGGAACAATCTCAAACCAGCTTTCGGTGGTGAAGCTGTTCGCACCGGCCGGCGACCAGATGCGGAGCCACTCCGTAAGGTTGTCCACCGTGTACAGATTGCCCGCCGCGTCGAAGGCGATGTCGCGGATACGGCTTCCTGCATCGAAGCTGTCAATGAACGCGCCGGTGTTCATATCGAAGATGAACACCTCACCGGTGTTGTAGTGGCCATAGGCCACCCACCCGGCCGGTTCATAGAGAGAGATGCCGTAGGCGTAGACGTACTTGGTGATGTCTGTCTCCCAGGCAGGAGTGTTGATGGGAGGGGTGCCATCCAGGAACTTGGTGATGGCAGGCGCCTGATTGGTGGACGCGCGGTACTGGTTCATATACCAGTTGCCGGCGCTGTCGCGCTCCACGTCCCGCGGATAAAACGCGAAGTAGTCGGGGCCGATATACTGCGTGCCGGTATCACCGGGGGTCGCCTTGGAGTTGGCGCCCAGGTCATACATGATCAGTCCCTTGCGGCCCTTCGCGCCGCCGTAATAGTTGGAGTCCACCAGATAGATCTTCCGGTTGCCGTCCGCCTGCGTGCCCTCAACCCAGACGCTCTCCACGTACTGGTTGGCGGTCTTGTTGGAGGCATCTATCAGCTGAGTGACGGACGAGAGATCGTCGTTAAACTCCCAGACCAGATCGTTCGAATAGTCCGCGACATACAGATGACCGTCGGGTCCGATGGTGCTCTTGAACGGCGAGGAGTTGCCGGCAGCCGCCCAGTCCTTGCCTCCCGTGAAGAAGCCGATCTCGGACGCGTCAGCGTTCAGGGCATAGATACCGCTGGTGGTAGGCCGGCCGAATGCGGTGGTGCCGCCCTGCCCGTTCGAGACATAGATGGTCCCGAACTTAGGACTGTTCATGTTTTTGAAGACCGACACCCCGACCGGAACATAGAAAGATGTGGAGGTGGCATCCTGGCTGATCTGCGTCCAACCGCTGTAGCCGCTGCTGGAAGCCACGATCCGGGCCTTGTAAGTGTTGCCCGCCACCGCCCCGGTGCCGTTCCAGCTCCAGGTATGCGTGCCCTTGCCGAGCGTTCCGAGATTCTCGGAATACACCATACCCCCGCCCACCTGCCAGACCTCCATGGTGACGCCCGCCGTGGCGTTCTCATTGAGGATGAACGAAAACGTGTCGGGAGCGATCGGCTTCAAAGCCGATGCATAGACGTTGGCCGAAGCCGGGGCAGAGCAGCTGAGAGCGATACTGGCTGCCATCAGCGCGCACCCCACCCCGCGCACAATCGCGGTGAGGTTCATCTCTTTTCTCCTTCCGGGCGTCGCGTCTCCGGCAGACCGTTGTCTGCATATCTCCGGCGCACTGCGCTCACGGGACGCGGCTTGCCCTCTCTGTCACAATCACCGCCCGGCGCTGTCTTCACCACTCCGGGCTTTCCTATTATACGCCTCAGGGCGAGCGACAAGGGTCGAAATTCCTAAAAACCCGCAAATGTACGGGTGGACAGACCCGCGGAAAAGAAAAGAGCCCCTCGCTCACCGCGAGGGGCAATCGGTTCAGCAACGCCGGACTTGCGCTGCTTCTGAGACAGCAGAAAGGAGAAAAGGTTCCAACTTGCTCGTTCCACCTGTATTACGATTTCTTCACATGAATTGTTCCGGATTCTTTCCGGTGTTCTGACGGGTGATCCGCGCAGGAAGGGACATCAGAGCCGGACCTCGAAGCAGTGCTCACTATGCAGCTCGAAGACAGCCTGGGAGACATCATCGGAAAGGCAAGACGGGGGTTGGGGCTTGATATCCAGAGCCTGGCGGCGCAGGCCGGCATCAGCGCGCAGGATATCGGCAAGATCGAATCTTATGAGCTGACTCCGCCGGACGAAGCGCTGGAGCGGCTGGCCGCGGCCTTGTCACTGAAATACACTGCGCTCGCGAGGATCGCCGCCGGAACTTACGCGCCGCAAACGGAAGCACTGGAGAGATGGGGCTGCATCCGCCGCATCGAGTCCCGCTATGGCGATATGAGCGTCAACGCGTATCTCGTCTGGGACGATACCAGCCTGCACGCCGCGCTCTTCGACACGGGAACAGACTTTGGGGCGATCCAGTGCGCGGTGGAGGAACTCGGACTCAACCTCCGGTTCGTTGGCCTGACCCACACCCACGGCGACCACACCGCCGTCCTGGAGCAGGTGCGAAGCGCCTTCTCGCCAGTGGTGCTCTGCTCGCCGGCTGAGCCCGTTCCCGGCGGTCAGGCCGTGCGGGAGGGAGACGTTGTGGAGATGGAATCCCTCTCCATCGAGATCCTGGAGACCGCCGGGCACAGTCCGGGCGGGCTGACCTTTCACGTCACCGGCTTCCGTAACGCTCCCGGGGCCGCAGCCACGGGGGATGCGCTGTTCGCAGGATCCATCGGCGGAGCCAGAGTCTCCTATGAACGGCTGCTCGCCAACGTGCGGGAGAAGATCCTGATGTTGCCAGAGGACACCCTGCTGTTGCCGGGCCACGGTCCGCTGACCACCGTCGGGCAGGAGAGAGAGAACAACCCCTTCGCAGCCTGAAACTTCCGGAGACCCTGCACACACCCCGTTTTTGACCCACGTCAAGGTTTTCCGGCGGCTGCTGACGCATATTCAGGAGGAAACTGGCAACCGGGAGGGTGAATCACCCTCTCAACCGATAGCGGAGTCATCCCGGAAGCCTCCGCGCCCGGAGATAGCGATACCATGACGGTCACCGCGATGCAGAAACTGGCAGCAGCCCTGGCCGGACTGCTGGTAGGAACGGGAGGGTTCACCTTCCTGTATGCCCGCGGGTTCTCCTATCTTTCGGATAAGCCGGAGACCTGTGTCAACTGCCACGTCATGCGGGAGCAACTGGATGCCTGGTATGCGTCCAGCCACAGCTCGGCCGCAGTCTGCAACGATTGCCATACACCCCACCCCAAGGTGGCCAAATACCTGGTGAAAGCCACCAACGGCATCAAGCACAGCACGTATTTCACCCTGGGCAACTTCCATGAGCCCATCCGCATAAGCTCGTCCAACCGGCGGATCGTGGAGCAGAACTGCCGCCGCTGCCACGAGCATCTGGTGGGGGCCATCCACGGGAGTCCCGACGAGCTTTCCTGCCTGTCCTGCCACGTGCGCGCGGGCCATCAGAGATAGCAAGAGAGGTCACGTCCATGGCAAACAAGCGCAACCTGGTCATCATCCTCGCCCTGGCCGCAATCCTGACCTTTGGAGTGCTGGCTTTGCTGGCCAACATCTTCGAGAAGAAGCAGGAAGCGCGCGACCGCTTCTTCAGGGTGGTGGAGATCGGGGAATTCGAGACAGATCCGGCCGTGTGGGGCAAAAACTTTCCCGACCAGTACGACGCCTGGAAGAACACCACCACGGACTACGGGAACACGATGTTCGGAGGGTCAGGCAAGCGCGACAAGCTGGCCGAGAATCCGCGCCTCAAGGAGCTTTATGCCGGCTACCCGTTCAGCATCGAATATAACGACGAGCGCGGGCATGGGTGGTCGCTGGTGGACGTGAAGGAGATCAAACGCCTGGGCCAGAACAAGCCCGGCACCTGTATGAGCTGCAAGAGCAGCGACAACGTACGGCTGTGGAAGGAGATGGGACCGAGCGCCTTCTACAACACGAATATGTACAAGCTGGATGTGAAGCACCCAATCAGCTGTCTCAACTGCCACGACCCCAGGACTATGGATCTGCGAGTCGCCAATCCGGCGTTCATCGAGGCGATGGAGAAGCGGGGCGTGGACCTCAAGAAGGCCACCCGGCAGGAGATGCGCTCCTACGTGTGCGCGCAGTGCCACGTTGAATACTACTTCGAGAGCAAGAAGAACCCCATTCTGCACTTCCCATGGAAGCACGGCTACACCCTGGATGACATGGAGCGCTATTACGATGAGGAAGGCTTCTATGACTGGGTGCATCCGGAGTCCGGCGCGAAGCTCATCAAGATGCAGCACCCGGATTTCGAGCTGTGGAGCACCGGCATCCACGCACGCAGCGGAGTCTCCTGCGCGGACTGCCATATGCCGTTCAAGCGCGTGGGATCCCAGAAGATCTCGGACCACTGGGTGCGAAGCCCGCTGGTCAACGTCGCCGCCGCCTGCCAGACCTGCCACCGCTGGAGCGAGGATGAACTGAAGTCCCGGGTGATGGCCATCCAAGTGCGCACGCGCAAGCTGATGGACCGGTCCGAGGAGGCGATCATCTCCGCAATCCGCGCCATTAAGACGGCCAGCGACGCAGGCGCAGGCGACGCCGCGCTGGAGAAGGCCCGCAGTCTGCACAGGAAAGCGCAGATGCGCTGGGACTACGTACAGTCAGAGAACAGCATGGGCTTCCACAGCCCGCAGGAAGCCGCGCGCCTGCTGGGCGAGGCCATAGACTACGCCCGGCAGGCCGAGGTGGAGGCGATAAAAGCAAGCGCTGTGGGAGGAAAAACCGCGCGCACGGCGAAACGTCCGTAGACGCGCGGCAGACTTGAACCTGACTGCATTGCCCGGAGGCTGAAAGCCGGACGGGAAGCAATTGCGAGACGGTACAGGCTCTGCGTTTGCGCGTCCTTCATCAATGAAGATCAAGGAGGATGAGACAATGAAGCTGCAACGGCTGGCCCTAGCGCTGAGCCTGGCCGCACTGATCTCCGCGTGCGTGGTGGGAAGCGTAACGGCGCAGGATGAGATCTCTCCGCGCGCCACACGGATGAACACGTTCCACGGCCCCACCGGACTGCTTCGGGTGCCGACGGCGTTCGTGGCGGTGCAGAACAATGCCCAGTACGGCGTTGCGCTGCGCGAGAACGAGCGCGCGGCAAGCGTCACCTACGGCATCACCGACTATGCCGAGATCGGCGCGACCATCGTGGATCAGGATGGGCGAAGCAACAAGGCCATCGTTTCCGGGAAGATCAACGTGATCCCGAGCAACATCGGGTGGTTCCAGCTGGGACTGGGCGCCATTGATCCATTTGACGTCTACGATGACAGCTACTACATCGTGGCCTCTACCGGCATCCTGGGAGCCCCGAAGGGACTTGAGGAGAAGAGCATCGGGCTGCGTCTGCACCTGGGCTACGGAACGGGGATCTACCGCGAGGATCCCATCGGCGGAGCCGAGCTGTTCCTGGATGAGCGGTTCTCGGTGATCGGCGAGTATGATGGCGACGATTTCAACTTCGGTCTGCGCTACAGCCATCGCCGCCAACCCTTCCGCATCCTCGTGGGAGTGGCGGACACGGACTTCTTCCTCTCCAGCACAGTATCTCTGGAGTTCTGACGTTTCCTGACAGGAACCCCACCCGAGTGGGCCGCGGTGTTGATCCGCGGCCCCTCTTCTTCGGAACGCTCGTTGCGGAACCCGGAGCCCCCGGAAAATGTTCTGGCTAAGAAGACCGCGCTCAAAGGCGCGCGTCCCGTATCACCAAACCCTGGGGGAAACTGAAAAAGATGAAATGCCCTGTCTGTGATGTGGAGCTGAATATGTCCGAGCGGCACGGCGTGGAGATAGACTACTGCCCGAAATGCCGCGGGGTCTGGCTGGACCGGGGTGAGCTTGACAAGATCATCGAACGTTCAGCAGGAGAGTTCGAGGATCGGGGCTACAGGGAAGAGAAAGGCTTCCGCAGCCGGGAGCCGGAGCGGTCTTACGACGATGATGAACCAAGGCGCAGGCATCCCGGGAAGCGCCGCTCCTTCCTGGGAGATCTGTTCGACTTTGACTGAAACGGAAGCGGGCGTGGTGATGAGATGAAATGGTCCTATAAGATCGCTGAGTTCGCCGGCATCGGCGTCTACGTTCACGCGACATTCTTTGTGCTGCTGGCATTCGTCGCTATCGCTTTCCTTATACAGGGAGCAGGGACAACCGCGGCGCTGGCGGCGGTGGCGTTCATTCTGACTCTGTTCGTCTGCGTGGTTGCGCACGAATACGGTCACGCGCTGGCGGCCCGCAGGTTCGGCATCCAGACCAAGGAGATCACCCTGCTGCCCATCGGCGGGGTGGCGCGGCTGGAACGGATGCCGCGCGAGCCGATGCAGGAACTCTGGATAGCGCTTGCCGGACCTGCCGTCAACGTACTCATCGCCGCCATTCTCCTGGCGTGGCTGCTCGTTGCGGACTGGTGGAGGCCACTGCACGAAGTGGGCATTATGGGCGCCGATGCGTTTGTCGAACGCCTGCTGATGGTGAACCTTTTCCTGGTTTTCTTCAATATGCTGCCGGCGTTTCCGATGGACGGCGGCCGCGTTCTGCGCGCCCTGATGGCCACCCGGATGGACTACACCCGCGCGACCCTGCTGGCGGCCTCCATCGGGCAGGCGATGGCGATTGGCTTTGCGTTCCTCGGCTTGTTCACCAATCCGCTGCTGCTTCTCATCGCCTTCTTTGTCTGGGTGGGGGCGGGCCAGGAAGCCGCACAGGTGCAGATGCGCACGGTGATGGCCGACATTCCCGTGAGCCGGGCCATGATCACCCAGTTCAGCACGCTGCAGCCGGGGGACACTCTGGCGAAAGCTGTAGAGCTGATTCTGAGCGGCACTCAACAGGACTTCCCGGTGGTGATGGGAGACGAGGTGGTTGGGATCCTTACCCGCCAGGATCTCCTGACAGCGCTGGCCAGAATGCCTCAGGATACTCCCGTTAGCGAGGTGATGCACAGGGAATTCCGGCAGGTCGAGGAGTCCGAAACGCTGGAAAGCGCATTCACGAAGCTGCAGGAGTGCGCCTGCCACACTATGCCGGTCACCAGCAACGGCCGTCTGGTGGGCCTTCTGACAATGGAGAACGTCGGCGAGTTCGTGATGATCCAGACGGCGCTGAGCGCATCGCGCCAGCCCGCCTGACGCGAGACACGGATCTTTCCCATTTGCCGCGTCCGTGACTTCCATGCGACACTGGAAATGGGAGAGAGCCGGGTCGTCCCCGGCGCGGCAAGCGATGGCGGAAAGAGAACGGCACTGCGACGAGAGCTTCTGCCTCTTTGGGGCACAGGTGCTTCAGAAGCGCCTGCAAGCCCTCACGCGTGAGATAGCCGGCGTCCGGGAGGCAAAAGACCTGGAATATGTTCACCGGATGCGGGTTGCCTCCCGGCGATTGCGCGCGGCTTTCGCCATCTTCGAACCCTGCTTCCCCGCCGCCCAGATGGGGCGCTGGAACCGCCGGATCAAGCGGATCACCCGAGCGCTCGGCGCGGCCCGCGACACGGACGTGCAGATCGCCTTTGTGGAGGAGTTCCTCAGCCGCATCGAAACCCAGCGCGAGCGGCGCGGCGTGGAGCGGCTCTTGCTGCGGCTAAGGCAACGCCGGCAGGCGTTCCAGGCTGACGTCATCAAGACGCTCGACCGGCTGGAATCCAGCGGAGTCCTCAGGGATATGGAAGAGACTCTGCTGCAGCGTCTTGTGGAGGCGCGGGTCAATCAGACGCCGGAGACCTCGCCCTGGATGTACCGGCGGGCGTGCGAGATGATCACGCTGCGGCTGGAAGAGATGCTGGCTTACGAGGTCTACATCCATCAGCCGGAGCACATCACCCAGCTTCACTCCATGCGGATCGCGGCCAAGCGGCTGCGCTACACGATGGAGATCTTCGAGCCGCTCTACAACGGCGAGATGAAGAAGCACATCCAGGTGGTCAAGACGGTTCAGGAGATGCTGGGTGACATCCACGATGCGGACGTGTGGGCGGAGCAGCTCCCGGTGTTCATCGCAGAGGAGCGCGCGCGCACCCGCGAATACTGCGGTTCAGAGGCTCCGGCCCGCCGCCTGCTGCCAGGGCTGGAGGCGCTCCGCGCAGACCGCCAGGCATTCCGCCAGCAACGCTACAAGGAGTTCCTGTCTTACTGGAAGGATCTGGGCAGGGACGACGTCTGGGGAGCTCTCCGGACTCTGGTGCTGGAACGGGCGCAGGAGGCCGTGCGCCAGACCAGCCTTCCTGAAGCTGTTCTGGAGCTGGCGCCGGACCCGGCCTCGGACTGATCCCCTACCTACCAGCGGAACTCGCGCGCGGCAGTGAGAGCGGCGTCCACAGCTTCAGGAGGCGTCCCGCTGGGAAGCGGGCTGCCCGTGCTCACGATGAACGGCGCGCCGGGTCCTGAGTCCTGTATCTGCTGCCAGACGGCGGCCCGGATGCTGGACGGATCGTTCCGGGCGAGAAGCTCCTCCGAATCCAGATTCCCCATCAGGCAGCGATCAGCGCCGAACACCTGGCGGACTTTCTTGACCGTCACGGCGAAGGTCTTACGCGGCTGCTCGAATGCAAAGGCGTCGTAGTCGAGTTGCGCCTCCAGGTCCAGAATCGGGATGACATCCCCCTCGTTCCACAGAATGCATTTCAGCCCGGCCTTCCGGCAGGCCTCCGCAAAGGACGCCTGATACGGTAGCGCAAAACGGCGGAACATTTCGGGGGAGATGATATCGCAGGAGGCCCAGGCATCCGCGATGAGCACCGCCTCGCAGCCAGCTTCCGCCAGCTCACGCATTCTGAGCTCCTCACCCGCCCGATGGCGCTCGCAGATGTAGAGGAACAGGTCCGGGTCCGTCAGCATCATCTCCATGCTGCGCTCGAAGCCGAGTGTGTAGCAGGTGGCGATATAGCTGGTGCAATAGTTGGGGAGAACCAGGGCGCCGTCTCCCAGTTCCGTGATGAGACGCCGCAGCCCGTTCAGATAAGTCTCTCCCCAGCCCGTGAACTCCGGGACGACCCGGTCCGCATCCTCCCGCGAGTGGATGCCCCTGGCAGCCTCTACCTTCTCTTCCCTGGGCTGGAGAGCCGTCAGGCCGAGGCCGGTCTTGTTGACCAGATAATCCCGTCCGGAGTTCGGGTTGCGCACCGTCCAGTTTTCGGAGTCCTCGGAGAGAAGGACGGGATCCTCGGGACCGTATCCTCCACCGGAGTACCAGATGATGTCCGGGCGATGACGCTCGTACATCGCCATATGCGCGCGGTGGTACATCTCCGAGGAGCCGAGCGCAAGCTGCCAGGGCTCCACCCCCGCAACCTCCCAGAGATAATCGAAGCCCCAGGTCATCACCGTGGCCGGGATACGCTCTGTGCTGCAGCCCGAAAGCGCATCCAGCACCAGACGTTTGCCCGCAGTATTCTCCGAAGTGCCCGAAGCCAACCCGCCGGTCATACTCTCTTCCCCTGTCTGAGATAACGGTAAGTCTGCATCGTACGCGGCTCTCCGCCGGACCACCGGTATTTATACCTGAATCACGCAGAATGAGCCCAAGGCGCTTGAAAAAAACGGGCGCAGGCATTATCGTGTTACCGGTTACATCGGCTGGCGTACCCAGCCACTCCCCCGGAGGGTGTTATTATGCGCAATACAATGATCCTCGGAGCCGCGCTGTTGCTGGTTGTGGCGGGGTCCGTATCTGCCCAGATCAGCGACGACTTCGACAGCTATGCCGACCAGGCCGCCTTCAATGCGGTATGGAGCGGAAGCGCCCCGATGTCGCTGACCAACAACAATTGGGTATCCGCCCCCAACTCCATCTATCAGGGGACCGTTGCCCAGCAGAGCTACCGCCACATCGGGATGGGTATTCCGCTGCAGCAGCTCTATTTCGGTTTCGACTTCTACGATGAGCGGGGAACCGCTTCGCTGGCCCGGACTTACGGGATGGTTTACTCCCGCGCAGGCGACCAGTGGACCGGAGCGCTGCAGCAGATCATCGCGGTCGGAAAGTACAATACCATCGCGACGACCAAGTATAACGCGCGCATCGCGTTCGGCAGTCTGAACTGGTTTGTGCTGGACGCGCCCGGCGCGCCGGACCGGTCCGTTGGATGGCACAAGGCCGAAGTCATCGGCGGTGTGGACCCAAGCGACCCCACCAAGGCCCAGGTGAGCATCTATATTGACGGCATCCTCGGCAAGACCGTTACCGGTCTGGCGAACGTCAACTTCAACTGGGTGGTGATGGGCTCCGGCCTCACATCCACGCACGGGATGTATTTCGACAACGTGGTCGCCCGTCCCATTCCGGAGCCCGCGAGCATGGCTCTTGCAGGTGTGGGACTGGCCGGCATCCTGGGACTGCGCAGGCGGATGAGCTCCTGAAGAAGCCGTCCCTGTCTCCTGACCGAATAAACCGAATAAGAAGAAGGCCGCCTTAAAAGGCGGCCTTCTTTCATCTTCCCGTGAAAACTGCTTCCAGGGCGTGCGACATACCGGGACTGACCGGGTTCTTCTTCACCAATTCACCGGCACCCGCAGCTCCGCGCTCAGGCGCTCCATTTCCGCCATAAGGCCCTTCTGCGTGTAGGCATACCTCGGATCGCCGTAGATGTTCTGCAGTTCGTTCGGATCCCGCTGCAGATCGTACATCTCCCACTCATCCACCGTGTAGAAATGGATCAGCTTATAGCGCCCCGTGCGGACTCCACGGTGCGGGCGCACACGGTGGGACTGCGGATACTCGTAGTAGTGGTAATACATCGCGGTCCGCCAGTCCACCGGCTGCTGTCCTCTCAGCAGGGGAATCAGGCTCCGGCCGTGCAGATCACCCGGCGGCTGCAGTGCGGCTGCATCAAGAAGCGTCGGCGCAACATCCGTGTTCAGGACGAAGGCACCACAACGTGTTCCGGGCTGCGCCACACCCGGAAAGCGCACGATGAGCGGGACTCGCAGGGACTGTTCATACATGAAGCGCTTGTCGTACCAGCCGTGGTCCCCCAGGAAGAACCCGTTGTCTGATGTGTAGACCACCAGCGTATTCTCCGCCAGTCCGGAGGCGTCCAGAAACTGCAGCACACGCCCGATGCCTTCGTCCACCGCGGCAATGGTGCGCAGGTAATCCTTGATGAAGCGCTGATAGTTGTAGACCTTGCGCTCGTGCCCGGAGAGAGCTGCAGGAGCGTCCCCTGCGTAGTCCGGCATATCGGCGATGCGCATATCGGCGTGGGCAGCCGAGCTGGTGCGGCTGCTGTAGTCGTCGTCGAAGGTCTCCGGCAGAGGGAGATCGGCGTGCGCGAATAGAGAGGCGTGCCGGGGAGCCGGCTGCCAGTTGCGGTGGGGAGCCTTGTGATGGAGCAACAGGCAGAACGGATTATCCTTCCATTCCTTCATCTTGCGGATGGCGATTTCGGTGATGATGTCCGTGACGTAGCCCGTATGCCGTTTGCGCTGGCCCATCTCGATCAGATACGGGTTCACATATGCCCCCTGCCCCGGCAGGATGTTCCAGTAATCGAAGTCCGCCGGGTCGGAACGCAGGTGCCACTTGCCCACCAGCGCTGTGCGATAGCCCGCCGCGCGAAGCGCGCGGGGAAAGGTCCACTGTGACGTATCGAAGTCCGTGAAGTTGTCGCGGACTCCGTGCGCGTGGCTGTATTTGCCCGTCAGGATGGTAGCGCGCGAAGGAGCGCAGAGTGAGTTGGTGACGAAGGCATTCGAGAACAGCACGCCCTCGCGAGCCAGACGGTCCATCGCCGGGGTGCGGTTCAACCGGCCGCCGTAGCAGCTCAGGGCGTGAGCCGCGTGGTCGTCCGTCATAATGAACAGAATATTGGGGCGGCGGTCGCGAGCCTGCGCGGCTCCTCCCGCCAGAGCCGCCACGCCGGCGGCTCCCATCCACTGGAGGACTCTCCGGCGGCTGATACGGCCCGCATCCGATTTGCGGTCGTGAAAGTCGCTCATACCGATGCGATTATGCGCACAGGCGCTTCAGTCCTCCGCCCCGGCGCAATGAAGGAAACTGCGAGGCTTTTCACGAAGTATTCCGCCGGCGGCAAGCTTGCGGGAGTACTAACAGCCTATTGCAGACCCCGTCCGCGCGGCGCGAACATAAAGAGCCGGTCCCGGCCGGCAAGCTTACAAACATTTCTGGGGAGTAACGAGACCATGCAGATACCGGATGATCCGAGACAGGTGTTGGAGATGGCCCTGAACAACGAGAAGCAGGGCTACAAGATCCTCACCGACGCCAGCGCCGCGTGCGAGGACAAACTCGCGAAGGCCACCTTCGAGTTCCTCGCCCGCGAGGAGCTGAAGCACATGGACATCATCAAGAAGTATGCTGAGACCGGGATCGCCGAAGCGCCTTCCAGCGCGGCGGTCATCACGAAAGCGGATATGGCCCGAGGGGTCAAAGGCATCTTCGAGCAGTTCGGCTGGCAGTACGAGCAGGCCGCGCACCAGGACGAAGCCCGCGAGGAGGCCTACCGCACCGCAATGGAGATGGAGCGGCACGGCCACCATTTCTATGCGCAGGCCGCCCAGAAGGCGCGCGACCCGGAAGCGCGCAAGTTCTATGAATTCCTGGCGCAAGAGGAGATCCGCCATTTCGAGATCATTCAGGACTCGCTGGATTTCCTGACCCAGCCGGATGCGATGCTGGCGATGGAAGAGCGCTGGATGCAGGTCTGAAAAGCCGGCCAGCATCTGTATCGCAGAGAATCAGGGAATTTGGCGCCCGCCCGGGCGCGGGGTGTGACGGGCGGGCGCTTCAAAACCATACCATAGCCGCCCCCACGGGCAGCGATGAGGTCGTGACAGTTGAAGACTCTTCCGGACCTGGAATCCAGCCGGGCATTGATTAGCCCGGCTGAGGCGATGCCGCCTGACAGACTGCGGACCCTGCAGGATGAGCGGCTACGCGCGGTCGTTCGCCGCGCCTACGAGACCGTGGAGGTCTACCGTCGCAAATGGGACGAAGCAGGGGTCTCCCCTGAAGACATTCACGGCGTCGAGGATCTTCCCCGCCTGCCATTCATCACCAAGGACGACTTCCGCGAGGCCTATCCCTTCGGAATGTTCAGCGCGCCGCTGTCGGAGATCGTGGAGATCCACGCGTCCTCCGGGACCACCGGCAAGCCGACCGTGGTGGGATACACCCGGGCCGACATCGAGATCTGGGGCGAAGTGATGGGCCGCACGCTGGCGGCCGGCGGGGTGACTTCCAACGACATCGTCCAGAACTCCTACGGCTATGGACTCTTCACGGGAGGACTGGGAGCCCACTACGGAGCCGCGCGCATCGGAGCCGCTGTGGTGCCCACCAGCGCAGGGAACACCAAGCGCCAGCTGCAGGTGATGGAGGACTTCGGGACCACTGCCCTTTGCTGCACCCCGTCCTACGCCATCGTGCTGGGCGAGACGGGGCGCGAGATGGGCATGAACTTCGAGGAGCTGCCCCTGCGGGTGGGATTCCACGGAGCCGAACCCTGGTCCGAGAGCATGCGCCAGGAGATCGAGAAGTCTCTGTGCATTAGGGCACTGGACATCTACGGTCTGTCAGAGGTCATTGGTCCGGGCGTGGCCTACGAATGCCTGGCGCAGAGCGGGCTGCACATCGCGGAGGATCACTTCTTCCCGGAGATCATCAATCCCACCACGCTGGAACATGTCCCGGAAGGAGCTCACGGCGAGCTGGTCTTCACCACGCTGACCAAGACAGGGCTACCGCTCATCCGTTACCGCACGCGAGACATCACACACTTCATCCCCGGGCAGTGCGAGTGCGGCAGGACCCTGCGCCGGATGGCGAAGGTCTCGGGCCGTACGGACGACATGCTCATCATCCGGGGGGTGAACGTCTTCCCGTCCCAGATCGAGCAGGTGCTGGGCGCCGTGGAGGGCACGGAGCCGCACTACCAGCTGGTCATTGACCGCCAGCCCGGCCGGCTGGACGAAGTGGAACTCTGGGTGGAAGTGTCCGAGGACGTCATCTCCGATGAGGTCCGCCGGATGGAAGCCCTGGAGATGAAGATTCTGAAAGAGCTTGAGAGCATGCTGGGTCTCTCCATCAAGGTGCGTCTGGTGGAGCCGAAGTCCATCGCGCGCAGCGAGGGGAAGGCCAAGCGGATCGTGGACAGGAGGGACCTCGGAATATGAAGGTCAGCCAGATCACCGTTTTTCTGGAGAACAAGAAGGGCCGTCTGGCCGAAGTGACGGAGGCGCTGGCACGCAGGGGCGTGAACATCCGCGCGGCCTCCATCGCGGATACCATTGATTACGGTCTGCTGCGCCTGATCGTCAGCGATCCCGTGCAGGCCCGGCAGGCGCTGGCCGAAGCCGGCTTCAGTGCCAGCGAGACCGAAGTGCTGGCGGTGGAGGTGGAGGACCGGCCGGGAGGACTGGCTTCCATCATCCGCTGCCTGGCAGACGCGGGCATCAACATCGAATATCTCTACGCCTTCGTGGGCAAGAGCGGGGAGAAAGCCATTGTGGTGCTGCGGTCCGAGGACACGGAACGGGCGCGCGAGGTGCTCCAGAAGAACAACGTGACGCTGTTGACCGGCGAACAGGTGCACCGGCTGTAGGATGACCACGCTGAAACGCCGGCTTCCCCCTCTGAAGCACCGCCTCTGGGATCCGAAGGCGGAGACGATGTCCCGTGAGGAGCTGGAGAAGCTCCAACTCGAAAGGCTCCAGGCGACGGTCAGGCGCGTCTACGAACGGGTCCCGTTCTACCGCGAGAAGCTCGACGCTGCAGGCGTCAAGCCCGAGGACATCCGGACGCTGGAGGATGTTCAGAAGCTGCCATTCACCTGCAAGGACGACATGCGGGCAGCCTATCCGTACGGGCTTTTCGCCGCGCCGCTGAAGGATATCGTCCGCATCCACGCATCCTCCGGCACCACAGGGCTTTCCACTGTGGTGGGATATACCCGCAGAGACCTGCGCAACTGGTCCGATCTGGTGGCCCGATTGCTGACGGCCGGCGGAGTGACCCGCCATGATGTCGTCCACATCTCCTTCGGCTACGGCCTGTTCACGGGAGGATTCGGACTGCACCAGGGGTCGGAGCGCATCGGAGCAAGTGTCATCCCCGTCTCCAGCGGCAACACGGAGCGGCAGGTCCGTCTGATGAAGGATTTCGGCGCGACGGCCCTGGTAGGGACTCCCAGCTACGCCCTGCACATCGCGGAAACGATGTATGAGATGGGCGTGAGCCCGGACGAGCTCAGCCTGCGCGTCGGCCTATTCGGAGCGGAGCCATCGTCGGAGACGCTCCGGCGGGAGATCGAGGCCAAGCTGCAGATCCTGGCGACGGACAACTACGGGCTCTCGGAGGTGATGGGGCCGGGTGTTTCGGGCGAATGCCTGAACAAGAACGGCCTGCACATAAACGAGGACCACTTCCTAGCGGAGATCATCAACCCGGAGACGGGCGAGGCCCTGCCGGAAGGCTACACCGGGGAGCTGGTCCTCACCACACTCACCAAGGAAGGGATACCGCTGCTGCGGTATCGCACGCGCGACCTGACGCGTCTGGACTCCTCGCCCTGCTCGTGCGGGCGCACGTTCCGGCGGATGGCTCGCGTGCAGGGCAGGACGGATGACATGATGATCATCCGCGGGGTGAATGTCTTCCCCTCCCAGATCGAAAACGTCCTGCTGGAGATCGAAGGGGTGGAACCGCACTACGAGCTGGTTCTGGACCGGGTCGGAGCGCTGGACACGCTGGAGATCCGGGTGGAGGTGACCCCGGAGATCTTCGAAGGCCGAATGGCCGGACTGGTGGAGCTGGAAAAGAAGATCCGTCAGAAAGTGCAGTCGGAATGTGGAATCACTCCGACGGTATCGCTTGTGGAGCCGAAGTCCATCCAGCGAAGCCAGGGAAAAGCGAAACGGGTGATAGACAAAAGAGTGTTCTAACCGGCGCCTGAGCCGGGACGGAACGGAGGGAAACATCAATGGCGCGAGTGCTGAAAGGAGCGGCGGCGGGAGCTCTGCTGGGCTTGCTTCTGTTGCCGGGGGTGGCGCGGAGCGCAGAGGTCGTGTGGCACGGCTACGCGCAGCATCGTTTCTATGCGCCGCAGGGTGGCGCGGCGCGGTTCCGGGTGGACAGGGTTTCGCTTTCAGCGACCGCTCAGATAGACCCGAACACCACGGCGTATGTGGAATGGTACTTCCACAACTACGTGGCTGCCGTCTCGGCGGCGGAGCCGTATCGCACCTATCTGGAAAGCGCTTACGCGGACTTCAAGCTGCCGGTCGGCACGTTGCGAGTGGGCAAAGGGCGCCGGATGGCCTTCGCCATCACACCGTCCTATCCCGCGCGCAAGCTTTCGAACTACGGCATCTTTTCCGAGGCGTTCACTCAGGACAGGGCTCAGGGCATTCAGTATTTCGTGAACGCCCCGGACAAAGGCTATGAAGCCGGGATCGCCCTGCTCACCGGGATGCGCATCGGCAACCGGGGCATCGGCGATGTGACCCTGGATGGCACCAACACCGTCAAGAGCCTGGCCGACAGGGACGTTCCGCACGACATCAACGAGAGCCTGCAGATAGACGCGAAGATCGGCCTGTTGAACAAAGCGGGCGCGCGCGTGGGCATCACCGGCAGCTTCGGGCATCTGGACCGGTCCGACCTGGACTTCCTGAACGGGACCGAGACAGTAGGCAGCGCAACCGTCGCCCGATTTGCCGGGCCGCACACGTCCCGGACGCACAACCGCTACGGCGCGTACTTTACCTACCCCTGGAAGGACTACATCGCGCAGGGGATGTACATCGAAGCGAAGACCAGCGACATCAAGCACGCGGGATTCGAGTTGCTGGCCGGTTACAGCCCCAAGGGGATGAAGCCTAAGGCTTATGTTCGCTATGCCGGGGTAGACATAGACATCCCCGTCACGGCCAGCCAGTATACCTGGGACAAGCGGCAACTGGGCCTTTCCGTGGTCAAACCGCTGAAGCCGACCGTGTGGCTGCAGTTCGAGTATGAACGGAACATGGAATCGCAGCCGGCCGGGATGGCGAAGGTGAAGAACGACCTGGCTTTTGTAGAACTCTTCACCGGATTCTGAGGAGCCGGAAAGTCTTGACAAGCGCAAGGCCCTCCCCCTGGCAGGGAGGGCCTGTTTTCTTTGCTCAGTCTGGCAGCCGGGTCCGGAGACTCTACTGTCCGAATGAGGCCTGGAGCTCCTCGGGCTTCATCGGCGGTGTCACGAGCGAAACCAGCCAGGTGACCAGCGCGGAGACAGGCAGCGCCACGATCAGGGAATCCACAACAGTCCATTTCGTCCCGGCGGCGATGCTCGGCTTGCCAAACAGCATCTGGGAGATGCCAAGAGCTGCGGACTCGCGTTCGTGCACGAAGAGCACCCACAGCGCCCACACCACCAGACCGGCCACCATCCCCGCCGTCACGCCGGCCCGGGTGGCCTTCTTCCAGAACAGAGCGGCTACATAAGCCGGAAGGAAGACCGCCGCGCACATCCCGAAAAAGAGCGCCGTCGCCACGGCGATGATCCCCGGCTGCAGGCGGTATGCCAGGGTGATCGTCAGAACGAATCCGAAGAAGACGCCCAGCTTGGCGATGGGCAACGTGCGCTCCTGATGGCGCCCCCGCGCCAGCGCCTGCTGATACAGATCACGGCCGATGGACGTGCCGATGGCGTGGAACTGGCCGCTGAGGGTAGACATAGCCGCGGCCAGAAGAGCCAGCATAAAGAGGTAGCCGAACCACTCCGGCATGGCGTGCTGGATATAGGTGGGAATGATCTTGTCCACGTTGGGCTTGCCTGAAGGGTCCATCACCATGGCGATGGCCAGCTTGCCCTCGTGCTTCATGAAATACAGGTTGCTGAGCGCCCCGACCATATAGGCCACGCCGGGGATGCACAGGATGAACAGGGAGCCGGGAATAAGCGCCCGGTAAAGCTCACGGCTGCTCCGCACCGTCATGAAGCGCACCGCCAGCTGAGGCTGGGCCAGCACCCCGATGCCGACCCCCATGATGATGGTGGTCACCACCGTGAACCAGAGCGGTGACCCGAACTCGGGCATGGCGGTCCATCCCCGGTGACCCATCTCCGCCAGCTTCGCTGGCACCAGCGGAGCCAGCTCCGTCAGAGCTCTGTGACTGGCGAAGCCGCCCAGGTGCGCGTAGGTGGCGAAGAGGAGGATGACCATCGCCGCGAACATGATGCCGCCCTGGAAGGCATCCGTATAAATGACCCCCTTCAGTCCGCCGAAGAACACGTAGGAGACCACTACGGCGGAGAATACGAACAGCGCCAGATTGAAGTCCAGATGCAGCTGGACTTCCAGGAAGCGTGCTCCGCCGATCATCACGCCCGCCGCATACAGGGGCATCAGCAGAGCGATGACCGCTCCTGAGAATCCCTGAATGAAGCGAGACCGGAATCGCCGTCCGAGCAACTCCGGGAATGTGTGCGCATCCAGCCGGGCTCCCATCCGCCGCGTGGCCCTGCCGAAGACCACGAAGGCCACAAAGATGCCGAAAAAGATGTTCAGCATCACCAGCCACAGCAGGCTTAAGCCATACATCGCCGCGACGCCGCCGAATCCCACTATGGCGGCGGTACTGATGAACGTGCTGCCGTAGGCAAGGGCCATCAGCATAGGATGCACCTGGCGGCCCCCCACCAGGTAATCCGCTGCGCTGCGCGTCCGCCGGTATCCCAGCCACCCGAGGTAGGCGACAACCAGCACATACGCAGCGACCACAATGGACAGAACGTAGAAGTTCAATCCCCTCTCCTTCCCGCGCAAGCATCCGGCGCTCCCCGAATTCACGGGAGAGCGCCGGAGGTTCTTCCCTGCAGATTATCCCGGGAGTGTTCTGCGATCAGGCCGTTTGAAGACCGGGGGATTCAATCTCCACACTCTCCGCCTCGCTCCGTCCCCGCCGGAACGCCTGCAGGTTGACCTCGACGCCCTTGTTCTTCAACCTGGCGTGGAAAGCCTCCTCCCACTGCTCCAGGCTGAATGGCAGAAGGCAAGACGCCGCGCCAAGGACGGCCGAGTTGATGACGCGCGGATCGCCCAGTTCAGCGGCAATCCGCGGACCGTCCACAAAGACCAGCCTCTGTGCCTGCCGCCGGAGCTGTTCGTCAACATCCGGGGGATAGGTAGCCATCCCGGCCGTCACAGTGGAGGGGGCGATAGACTGCCGGTTCACCACAATCAGGCCCTCCGGCTTCAGCGCAGGGAGGTTGCGGAGCGCCTCCAGTCGTTCGAAAGCGATGATCAGGTCCACCTCGCCCGGTGCCGTGAGCGGAGAAAAGACCTTCTTCCCGAAGCGCACGTCGCAGGTGACGCTTCCTCCCCGCTGGCTCATCCCGTGGACTTCCGCCTTCTTCACATCCAGGCCGGCCGCCAGAGCGACCTCCCCGATAAGATTGCTCGCGAGGACGATGCCCTGTCCCCCCACACCGACGATCCTGATGCTTGTTGTCTTCACGTCTTACTCCTCTCCGCTGTGATTGCCGCCGTGCGGATCGTCTCCGGCCCGGTGAATGGCATGCTTCGGACACATCTGCTCGCACAGGGAGCAGCCACGGCAGAGCAGCGGATCAATGGATGCGCAGGCGCGTCCGTTGCGGGCATCCTCCGCGCTCCCGGAAAGAGCCGGGCAACCCAGCCGGAAGCACAACTGGCACGCGGTGCAGTCTTCCGTCTCCACCACCAGCACCTCGTCGCGGACGTCTGCCTGAAGAGCGCACGGGCTTTCCGCCACGATGACCGCCGGTCCGGGATGCTTGAGGCCCTCTTCGATAGCGGTCCGGGTCTCCTCCAGGTTCAGCGGATCCACCCGGCGCACATAGCCGACACCGATGGCCTCACACAGCCGGACCAGGTCCAGCACGGGCGCGCTCTGACCCATCAAGGTCCGCCCCGTCGCCGGATGATCCTGCCCGCCGGTCATGGCGGTGGTCTTGTTGTCCAGAATGACCAGCGTGATATTGGTGGAGTTGTAGACGGCGTCTATGAGCCCGCTGATCCCGGAGTGCACAAAGGTGGAATCCCCGATGACCGCCACCATGGGGCGGTCATCCTCCGGGCTGCGGGCCCTCTCCATGCCGATGGCGCTGCCTACAGCCGCTCCCATGCTGATGCAGATATCCAGCGAGGACAGGGGTGGAAGCGCGCCCAGAGTGTAGCAACCGATATCTCCCGGCACGATGGCGCGCATCCGGTTCAACACCCAGAAGACCCCTCGATGGGGACACCCCGGGCACAGAACGGGCGGACGGGCAGGCAGATCCAGCGGGACGCGCGGAGCGAGCGGCTCTCCTGTAAGCGCGGCGCGAACAATACCCGGGTCCAGCTCACCCTCCCGCGGAATCAGCTCCTTCCCGGCGCACGGGATGCCCATAGCCCGCAGTTCGGTCTCCAGGAACGGATCCAACTCTTCCACGACCACCACGCGCTTGACCTCCGAGGCGAAGCTCATCAGCTTGCGCTCCGGCAGAGGCCAGGTCATCCCCAGCTTGAACACGGAGGCTTCAGGATAAGCCTCCTTCACGTACTGGTAGGCGATGCCGCTGCAGACGATCCCTATGTCCAGCAGATCCCACTCAATGCGGTTGATGGAGTCCTCCTCTGCAAACTCCTTGAGCAGCCGCTCCCGCTACAGCACCGAACCGTGCCTGCGGCGGGCGTAGGCGGGAATCATGACGAACTTGCCAGGATCCCGCTCGAATGGGCGCAAGGGCGG
>Ga0101944_10002625_pt1:10000-28211 | contig 28211 bp, 25 predicted proteins | sample DewCreD2012metaG_FD_75245 | JGI IMG/M metagenome (GOLD analysis project Ga0101944, IMG submission 75245) | Hot spring sediment bacterial and archeal communities from British Columbia, Canada, to study Microbial Dark Matter (Phase II) - Dewar... ... | reverse complement strand
AAATATATCAGAATTCCTTTTGACTAAATCAAGTCGCGTTTCCCCAGGTTTTTGATGTGCACCGGCAGTTATTACTATTATATCAGCATCCCTACATAATTTATAATCATTGCCGAATTCTACGCGTATATTTGGACGAAATTGTATGCCATGCTGCAGATCCATTGCTTCCCCTTCTGCTTTTTCCTTATTTACATCTATCAATGTTATCTCTGATGCTAATCCGTTTATCATCAATGCGTATGCTGCCGTACTGCCTACATACCCTGCGCCAATTATTGCCACCTTAGAAATTTTTCCTCACCTCAATACCATAAATCAGTAATAAACAACAATATGAATAAAAATATTATACGAATACTTATTTATATATTTTTGTATTTGCAAGTGATTTATCTTTAATATCTACATTTAATCTACATTAATGTCTAAAAAAATAAACAAAATCGATAACAAAAACACAACATATTTAAATAGTATATTTTTTATATTATTAGAACACTATATTCAATAAGTGATATGTATGAAAGATATGTATAAAAAAATATGGGGGTGTATATAATGATAAGCAAATATGCTGTTAAAACAGAGAATACGATGTATGTAATATTCAGAATAATGGTTGGCTTGCTTTTTATGATGCACGGTATGCAGAAACTTGGATGGCTCGGTGGAGAATCAATGAAAGGATTGTTCCTTGTTGTAGGAATAGGAGAGACTCTTGTAGGACTTGCAATATTGCTTGGATTCCTTGTAAGATATGCAACAGTAGGAGGAGTAATAATAATGATTGGTGCACAAGTAATATCACATTTACCGAAAAGTGTTTGGCCATTATTCAATGGCGGAGAGGCATCAATGCTATTCTTAGTATCGTTCCTTGTTATATTCTCGAGAGGACCAGGAAAATATCTAAGTCTTGAGAAAGCATTGTTCAAGAAAGAAGTATGCTAATTTTTTAATTATTTTTTATTTTTTATGTACTAATTAATTCTTAGCAATATTTATAAATAACAATAGTGAAACAAAATTATGAAAATATTAATAATTTATGCACACCCAAATTCTGAAGGACACTGCTCTGCAATACTGTCTGAAATCAAAAAGAACCTTGATGATAATAAAGCAGACTATGAAATCATAGACCTTTACAAAATAAAATATGATCCTGTACTTACAGAAGGAGAACTTTATGGTGTAAAAAAAAGAACACTCGAAGAACTGAATAAACAAATGCAAGAGAAAATAAAAATTGCAGATAAACTTGTATTTATTTACCCCGTATGGTGGAATAGTATGCCTGCAATTCTAAAGGGATTCTTTGATAGGGTATTCACATCAGGATTTGCATTCACCTATAAGCCAATAATTCCTTCTGCAATAAGAATGAAATTAATAATGAGATACCCATTTGTCACAAGATTTGATTATGGAGTACCTATTCCATTATTGAAGAACAAGAAAGCAGTTGTCTTCTTAACCACGGGATCTCCAAAAATTGCATTTTTCATAACTGGCAATAGATTCAAGAAACTTATAAAAAAAGATATCCTAGGATTCTTCGGTATAAAATCAAAAGTTTATCATATAGACAATTGTAGGAAACTAAATGAATATCAAATCTTAAAAATAAAGAAAATTGTAAAAAAAGGAATGAGGAAAATCCTTAAATAAATATAATACTCCTATGGACTTTGATAAATGGTCATTCAATAAGAAGAAAGCATTCTTTAAGTCTCTAAAGAATAAAAATGATGATGATATATATAATATATTCAAAAAAGAGGGGATTGAACTTCACAAATCAGGTGACAATTCAGATTTCTATGCAATAACACCAAACGGAACATATTATTATTTTGCTGTCAAGCGTATGAATGCAAAAAGAACAGAGGCACAGAATAAAGCTAAAGAAAAATATAAAGATAAATATGTATTAATTGTTAGAGAGTGGTGAGTAAATTTTGTAGAGAGTAGTTTTTTAGAAAATAATTTATAAAATATTTCTTGTTGCAATTTTATAATTATTAATCCTATACTGATTATTAATTCTATACTTTTTAAATTATTTTCGCCAATGAACCCCGATTAAATAATACTATGGTTGATACTACAATCCTTGTATGACTGTTATTACCGATAAATCAACTATATCTTCCACTGAACACCCCCTAGACAAATCATTCACCGGCTTATTAAGTCCTTGCATGATTGGACCTATGGCTTTATAACCGCCGAGTCTTTCCGCTATCTTGTATCCAATATTTCCTGAATTTAAATCTGGAAATATAAACACATTTGCTTCCCCATGCAATAAAGAATTAGGACATTTTTTTTCCGCAACTTCAGGTATTATTGCTGCATCAAATTGTATTTCACCATCTACAATCAAATCTTTATCCATTGATCTGAGCAATTCTGTTGCTTTTGCAACTTTATATACCATTTCATGTTTTGCTGTTCCGTGTGTTGAAAATGAGAGCATTGCTATTTTTGGTTTTATTCCAAAGCTTATTGCTGTTTGTGCAGAGACATATGCTATTTCCGCAAGTTGTTCTGCCGTAGGATTAATATTTAATGCACAATCTGCGAACAAATAAACATTATCTTCTTTTATCATTAAAAAAACTCCTGAGGCGCGGCTTATTCCTTCGCGTGTTTTTATTATATGAAATGCAGGATAATATGGCTTTGTTTCCGAATTTATCCCGGATATCATTCCGTTGGCTAATTCATTCTCGACCATCATTGCCCCATAGTAATGTGGTTTTCTTATTAATTCTTCAGCTTCATTTTTATTCATCGGTTTATCGCTTGTAGCTCTCTTTTTTAATAGCAGATTCACATAATCATTCATGTCAGATTCATGTTTGCTATCTAAATAATTGAAGAAATGTTCTGATTCAAGGTTTTTTATTTTTAGTTTTTCCAGAATCATGCGTAATTTGTTCTCGTTTCCTAATATTAATGGATGACATATGTCTTTCTTTACTAGTACGGATGCCGCTTGAAGTATCTTCTCATCAGTTTCTGGAAAGACGATTATCTTTTTTGAATGTTTGTTTATTCTTATGGCTCTTTCAGTCATTTGCGCTATTATGTTCTTCTTGAATATCATTTTCCCCTCTTTTTTGGTCCATTATTTTTTTCTAAGATATTTTTTTGAAACATTATTTTCTGAAAATTTCTTGTCCTCTATCTTTTTGTATCCTATATACATTATTACAATCAACTCTATAAGTAGAACCAATGCGCGCAATAACTTGCTCATATCTGAAAAATATCTTACTGTTGCATAAAACATTGTTGCCAAACCGCCAAACATCAAACCTGCGCCAATATATTCAACTGCTAAATATATCCCTATTAGAACTATTATAAGTCCTACTGGTGCCAGTATGAAGAACACGTTCCTATTGTACAAACCATTTGCATTGTCAAAGTCTCTCTGACAATAATCGCATTTATCAAAAATTGGACAATTATTAGAATCATATTTTGGTATGGGATTACCTTTTTCTTTTGAGCAGTTCTGAGCTTCTGATGTCAAATACATATCAGTGCAATTAACTCCTGTCTTAGGCTCTAGATAAGGCTTAGAATACATTGAACTATCACAATAATCTTCCCATTTTGGTGCAGTGTACACTGCATCAACAAAGAATCCTAAAAATAACGGTAATAACACACCTATACCTATTATCATAGCAAGTTTTTTCGCATCCATAAACATCACTCCTAAAATTATTCTTAAATATAAAAGCAATAAAAGCACTCCTAACTGTATTAAAAATATAAATTATTTTTACATATTTTAATTTACATTCTAAGTAATCAATATTTTTAATTAGTCTAATCATTATCAATATAAAAATGTATTGTTAATTTTAAATAAAGGAAATACATAAATTATATAAACAGGTATTTATTCCAAAAGTATATGAAAGATCCTGAAATGACTAATACTGCCGACAAAGGAATTGTTCACGAAGCGAAAAAGGTATTAAACAGATTGAAGTTTGATAAAGATAGCATTCATTTAGATGCAATAATTAATACCTTGAACAATTATCTTCAGGGCACTATAAAAATATCTAACCCTTTGAATATTGCTGAAAACCTTCACAATGGACATTATGTTGATAAAAGCAATATATCCCAATTATGGACTTTGAAACGATTCTATGAATTGTTACATTATAATGTGGGATTAATTGATATTGGCAGGAAATTTCTCTCTGATAGAAATTATCATGGCGCTTTTGAATCATTTCATTCTGCGAAATATAGTCAAGGATTGCTTGATATGACTAAAGAAATAGTTGATGAAGTCAAAAAGGGGAATAGAAATAACATAGGTTATGCAAAGAAGGCTTTGACAGATATAATTCTTTTTGAAGGAAAAGAATACCCTAAAAAAGACATTATCAAACAATATATAAATACAATAGCAGATGCATATATCATGGAATATAAACATATACTTAAAAACAGTCATCAAAAAGACATCACATACCTATATGAAGCATTGGGACTATACAATTTAAATAATAACTTAATTGGCATAGCAAAAACTACTGCAAAAATTGCATATCATAAAATAACATATAATGACAATTCTAACACTTCCAAGATGCTTGATATAAACAATAATCTTTCAGTATAAATTGCGCATTCTGCAAATTTCATAAACATTTTTAAAAGACAATAATCTATCGTTTAAAATGACAAGAATTGCTGTAATAGATAAAAAAAAATGTAATCCTATAGCCTGCGGTAATTACTTGTGTGCACGGGTTTGTCCTGTCAATAGAATGGGCGATCAATGCATAACTGCAGGTCCTGACAAGAAAGCACAGATAGATGAAAAGCTATGTACTGGATGCGGTATTTGTCCTAAGAAATGCCCTTTTGGTGCAATCACAATAATTAATCTACCCCAAGAATTAGACAAAGAACCAATACATAGGTATGGCGTAAATGGTTTCGCATTATATAATCTTCCTACACCAATATTCGGCAAAATCGTCGGCATAATTGGTAAAAACGGGATTGGTAAAAGCACAGCATTAAAGATTCTTTCCAAAAATTTAATTCCTAATATGGGACGAGAACATGATGCGGATATAAAAGATGTAATTAATTATTTCAAGGGTAGCGAAGCACAAGCATATTTTGAGAAATTACGTGATAATAAAATAATAATTTCATATAAACCTCAACAGGTCGATTTGATACCAAAACAATTCGATGGAACAGTACGAGACCTTCTTAAGAAAGCAGATCAAAAAGGGAAATTTGATGAGATTGTTGAATTGCTTGATCTTAAAAACTTTATAGATAGCAATATAAAAGAATTATCTGGTGGAGAATTACAACGTATGGCGATTGCAGCCACAGTGCTTAAGAAAGCAAATGTCTATTTTTTCGATGAACCCACTTCATATCTTGATGTAAAACAGAGAATGAAGATTGCCAAATTTATCAAAGGACTTGCTGATGAAAACACAGCAGTGATGGTTATAGAGCATGACTTGATAATACTTGATTACATGACTGATATGATACATTTAATGTATGGCCATGAATCTGTCTATGGAGTGGTATCAGGACTTAAAACCGCAAAAAATGGTATTAATGTTTATCTTTCAGGATTCTTAAAAGAGGAAAACGTGCGCTTTAGAGACCACCCGATAAAATTCGAAAAATATGCACAACAAAAAGAGGGAAAACCTTTTGTGTTAACTCAATGGGAACCATTTCAATATAAACAAGGAAAATTCGTATTAGACTCGGAGAGAGGAGAAATATATAAAGGAGAAGTTGTAGGCATACTAGGACAAAATGGTATAGGAAAAACTACTTTTGTAAAAATACTTGCAGGAATATTGAAAACCGATGATGATACAGATAAACTAAACTTGAAGGTATCATACAAACCGCAGTATCTTGAAAGTTCAGATGAACTCGTAATTACTGTATTGCAGAGGGCCATACAGAAATATGAGATAGAAATAATCAGGCCTTTGAACCTCAAGGATTTATACACTAGAAAATTGAATGAACTCTCTGGCGGAGAATTGCAAAAAGTAGCTATCGCACATTGTTTATCTCAAGATGCAGATATATACTTGATGGATGAACCTTCGGCATATCTTGATGTTGAACAAAGATTGGTTGTTGCAAAAGTCATAAAAGATGTGATGTTCACAACAGGAAAAAGCGCGATGATTGTAGACCACGATTTATTGTTTATCGATTCAATTTCCGATAAACTATTGATATTTCAAGGACAACCTGCAATAAGAGGAATTGCGACGTCGCCTTGTTCAATGATACAAGGAATGAACAGATTCTTGGAAGAATTAAACATAACGTTTAGGAGAGATGAAGAGAACCATCGACCAAGAATAAATAAAGAAGACTCTGTAAAGGATAGAGAACAAAAAGCAGAAGGAAAACTATATTATTCTTAAGTTATTTAAGTACGTTTTTTAGTATTTGAATATTCAAAAGTATTTACAAAATATTTATAAATAGATATATACAAGGTATAAACAACAGCATTATGAGGTGTAAATGATGGAACACAACGAAAAAAATAACGTATTCTTATTAACAATTGTCGCAATCGTAGCAATAGTGGCTATTGTAATAATGATTGCATCAACAAGCACTAAAAATTATTCAATAACAGGTAATGTCGGACAAGCATTTGAAGCTGTAGCAAGCTCTGATCTTGATGAGGAAAGAGCAGTAACTAATACGAACCCATCAACCATTACTACAAAAAGAAGCTACTGTTCTGATACTGATGGTGGAAAAAATTATTATGTTAGAGGAACAGTTGAATATAGTGATGGAGAAGTTGAGAGTGCAGTAAATGATTTTTGCAGAAATTATAATAGTTCAACATTAGTAGAATATTATTGTGGAACAACTGGAGTGGCATCATTAGATTATAAGTGTCCAAACGGATGTTTGAATGGTGCTTGTAAGAATTATACAGTACCAGAACCATACTGTGGTGATGGAATAATAAACAATAATGAACAATGCGACGGCACAAACCTAGGAGGAATAACATGCGCAACACTAGGACTCATAGGAGGAACACTAAACTGCTACCCAGCAAGATCACAAAACCAATGCACATTCGACACAAGCAGATGCACAAGAACACTGACAACAAACCAAACAGGAAACGACACAAACGCAATTGAAATACACACAAAACCAACAGGAGCAAACATATACATAGACAACACATACAAAGGAACAACACCAAAAACAATAACAGGACTAAACACAGGAAACCACATAATAAAACTAACAAAAACAGGATACAACACATACACAACAACAAGATTCATATACCCAAGACAAACACTATTCCTAAACATAACACTAACAACAAACCAAACAAACCAAACAAACAATAATTGGACTGTGTGGTTTGATAGAGATGATGGAACTGGAAGCGGTGATTATGAACAAAAAGCATATTTCCCATCAGTTTGTTCAAATCCTTTAGCAATAGAATGTTATACTGTAAGCGGAGTTCCTGCATCGCAAACAGGTCAGTTAACACATTGCGTCTTAAATTCTGGATTCTGGTGTTTGAACTCTGAGAATAATCAAACATGCCTAGATTATAAAGTTAGATGGTTATGCTAGATAGTGATGAAAGAAAACAACCCATTTAATTTTTTTTTAATTAATATTGCTTCTTTTTTTTTATTATGTATATTGCTATTTGGCTCTTTCTCATTAATTTTCAATTATAAGGGCGCATATTATTCGGAATACGAGAAGAATAACGTGTATGAGAATGTGGTTAAATTAAAAAATATGAATATCGCCGAATCCAGAGAATATGTTAAGAATGTCACTGATAATATATTTAAGTTTTTTAAGAACAAAGAGGATTTGAAATACTTCAGTGAAGAAGAAAAATCTCATATGAAAGACGTAAAATTTGTCGTTTCTAGCATCAAGTTCATTTATTATATTAGCACAATATTATTCATAACGCTTTTTTTTATAATATATTTTTTGTCTAATAAGAATAAAATTTTATTCATGGAGAATCTTTACAAGATAATAATTTATGGATCATCTGCATCTTTTATACTTTTAATTATAATATTTTTATGGGCTGTTTTCAGTTTTGATACGCTCTTCTTATTTATGCACTTAATATTATTTCCGCAAGGAAATTGGATGTTTCCTGAAGGGTCTTTACTTATAACATTGTTTCCTGAGCAATTCTTTTTTGACATGGCATTAAGGATGTTTGTTTATGCAATATTTCAGTCAGTAATATTTTTTATTATTGGTTATTGGTTGAGAAAACAGGTTAAACTTACTAAGAGTATTCATAAAAATAATTGGATTAATAGATAATGCACAAATTGTGGATTTATCTTTTTATTTTTAAATCTATAAAATCTATTTCTTCTGAATGAGATGAATGCCCTTTTACATTGTAAAGATATTTTAACATTATTAATGTTATTATTGTTGTTAGAAAGCTCATAAATACTATTGCAGAATATATTTCTTTGCTTATCACACCAAGTAGAAGACCGTTTAATGCAATTATGAATGCAACCTCTCCTCTTGGAGCCATTCCTGTTCCGACTATTAATGCATCTTTCTTCTTAAAACCGAGTTTGTATGCTGTATATCCTGAACCTATAATTTTAGTAACGATTGCAACTATTGTTAATGCTATTATAAATAAGAACATCGTTAAGAATGCATTTATTTCTACAACTATTCCTATGCTTATGAAAAATATTGATGTAAATATTATCTCAAAATATTCGCTTCCAGCAAGCAAAGTGTTTATTGCCCTGCTCTTGCTTAAACTTACACCTACTAAAAAAGCTCCGACTATTGGTGCTAAACCCAATGCATAAGCAATATAACTAAAAAGGAAAACTATTGCCAATCCAAGAACAAATGTTTGTCTTGGTGCTGTTTTTAAAACGTAATCATTAAAGGAGTCTATTATTAATGTTAATATTTTTTCGCCAAAGAATAACATGATCAAAACAAAAGCAATAACCATTGATAATTTTAACAATATTGACGTAAATGTTATACCGCTTGGAACACTGATCACTATAGATAATATTGATAAACTGATTATGTCATCTATTACTGCCGCGCCTATCATTGCTTTTGCCGTATCAGTCTTTATTTTACCTATCTCTTTAAGAACAGAAGAGGTTATTCCTAAACATGTTGCTGTTAATGTCGCTCCTACAAATATAGATGTATAAACATTATAACCGAATAGTTTTGAAACTAAAAAACCTCCTATCAAAGGTAATAACGCGCCAAATAATGCTACATAGAAATTTTTTTTGGTATATACTTCTCTGATATTAGAATTTAATCCGGCAACAAACAACAACACTATTGAACCTAAATTGGCGATTACTGCTATAGTATTATCGTATTTTGCTAGTCCTAAGACGCTTGGCCCGAGTATTATGCCTAAAATTATTATTCCAACACTTATCGGTTGTTTAACTTTTTTTGATATTATTGCGCCTATTATTGCAAAAATCAGCATTGCGGATAATTCCATAAATATTTTAACATCGGCCATAATAAATACTTATAATAACCTATTTATATTTGTTTTTAAAATAAAAGAAAAAATATAAAAAAAGCACAAATATCCTAAAATAATGTACACTATACGGTATAATATAAAAAATATTGATGATATATTCCTAAAAGGGGATAATACTGACAGAATTGCCGATATATTGGCTAGGGAAAGAGGTAAGAAACTTTTAAGAGAATTACTGGCATTGTTTCCTGAAAGGGAGAGAATCGAAACTTATGGTCCTTTTAGAAAAACAGGATTTGAAATAAACAATTATTCTAAAATAAGAATTTATTATCATCCAAAAGCAAGCATAGTTGTTTATAGGGAATATGAATGCATTCCGAGAAGAACAGATTCTATAAAAACAATAGAATTTTTTATATCATCTGAAAATAAGGACTTAATAGAAGAAAAAAGAGATTTAATAGATAAAATATTAGAACAATATAATAATGATACAGGAAACAAGATAAAAATAGAATCGACGACAATAGAATAAAGGCATTTTGTTAAAATAACTTATAAATCTAAAATTTATCTCAATTTTATTTTTTATTTTTAACATCTACAACTTCGGGATTAACTATCTTAATATAATCTGCCGGTTTCATTATTATTGAATCAGTATGAGTGCCTGCACTGAATACAATCCTTTCTTTTTCTAACAAGCCATCATCCATATAAACCTTCATTTTAAACAGAATGCCAAATGGAGGAACACTTCCTATGGTACAGCCTGTTTTTTCTAATACCTCATCAGGACTTGCCAGGGCAACATTCCTACTATTGAATATGGTTCTTAACTTTTTTAGGTCAATACGCTGATCTCCACTAATAACAACTTGTATAAAATCATAATACTTACCTTTTTCAGGATCCCTCTTTTCAACTTTCAAAACAATGGCTTTTGCAGCCTCATCAAGATTAGTCCCTCTAATTTTAGCAGCATCTTCACTTCTATGAACATGTTCATGAGTTAAATGAGTATATTCAACCTTGTTCCTGTCAAGGATTTCCTTTATTTGAAGAAATGTTTCAGTTGTCATTATTCTTAATTTTATGAATGGTTTCTCTAATATTCTTTTCAAAGTAACTGAATACTTTGTAAATAACAAAAGTTAGTGTAAAAATATAAATACATAATATTATATAATATATAATGTAATCTGTTAAATCTACTATTCGATTGTTAAATCCATTTGGTATGTCTGTAAAAAGTAACGCTGGAACAAAAACAATATCTGATAATTTTATCAAAAAATAGGGTCAAACTATCCCCTATTTTAATATTATCTTTATTACCTATTTTATTAATAATAAAATTAGTATCTTCATCATATGAAACAATATAATCTTTCATATCTGCAGTATTTATTATAAGCGGTTCTAACTGCTTTACATAACCCTCTAAAAGAAAAGAAAACTTTATAGGCGTATCAGATGTTTTATTTTCATCAGAAAACAGCGCGTATTCCTCTTTATTATTATAAATATATACTGAATTGGCAAGAATTGTTTTTTTATTATGTGGACCTTTTACAACAATGTAACATTTCTCCTTTAAATCAGAATAAGAGCCAGGTGATTTTAATAAAATCACAGTTGAATCATTAATAAAGAATTCAATTTTACTTGATATCTTTCTTAAAATATATTTATTGGCATTAAATGACTCCAAAGCACCTGTCTGAATATATAACTTTTTTTTTGTCTGGATATTGGTTGTATTTGATTGCTCTGTTATCTGTTGTGCAAAAATTAAAGATGAAATAAATATATTAATTATTAGAATTATGATTTTTTTCAATTTTATTACCTCCTGTATCTGATTTTATTGCTTCCATAAACATACCAGAAAATACAAAAGAAGAGATAACATCTGATAATATCTGCATTATTAAAAATATGGAGATAAAAGATAATTTGATATCAGAAAACAAAAATAAAAATAAAATCATTGGTATAGTTTTAAAAACAATAAAAAAAATTATCAATGAAATTGATTTATTGATAAAACTACCTGAAATATAATGAAAACTTTTATAAATAATGACTGAAAAAAATAAATAAATAAAAATATTTATTATAATTATTTTTAAAACAATAATTAAAAATGGAGAATATTTATAAAATTCTTCAAATTTTTCCGCAAAAAGCCAGTATGTTAAACATTGAATAATTGAAATAATAATAGCACAATATATACCTGTTTTTAATATTGTTATTATTTTTTTCACTTTTTCCTTCTTTTTTTTAATATTTTTTCAGCATCCGGCATCCGTATATAAACCGGTAAAAAATTATTACATAAAATATTATTTTTATTTATATTATCTTTTTCAATTATATCATTAAATACTTTTATGTCAATGTGAGGCAGGGTAATGATATTATCATTTTTTATATGGTTTTTAACTAATTGATTAACCACCAAATCATTTTGAAGAAAAACAACTGCATCGGTTTTTTTTATTAATTTAATAATTTTATCTTCATCATATATTTTATAATTAATAATTTTGTCTGGTTCTTTTATATCATAATAACTGAAATAAAATTCATTTCTTCCTGCATCCATTAAAACAACTTTATTCATATTTACATTAACTGACTTTAACAAAATATCAATTACAGAAACACCATAAAAATTTTTGTGTAAGCCGTGGCTTAATGCGCGCATAACAGCAATTCCTACTCTTATACCCGTGAAAGAACCGGGTCCTAATGTTGCTCCAAACAAATCAATATCATTTATATCCATTTTAACAATATCAACTGCTTCTTTTATCATTGGCATTATTTGTCTGTTATATGACTTATCAGTGTCAGAATATTTTTCAAATAAACATTTTTTATTATTAAATAAGCCGATACCGATTTCTTTATTTGATGCATCAACCAATAATCTAATCATTTTAATCTCTTTGATTTATAAATTGATATTTTTCTTTGTTTTTTTGATATGTATTTTATAATAATTATCCAGTTATAGTCATCATAAATTTCTTTTATTTTATCTGCCCACTCAATAACAATCAAATCAGCACCTGCCAATGAATCTCTATACCCAATATTCTCAAGTTCATTATTATTTTTTATCCTGTATAAATCAAAATGATGAATAATTTTTTTACCATTATAAATACGCATTAAAACAAAAGTCGGGCTGATAACTTCTTTACTGGATATTCCATAATTTCTGGCAATACCTTTTATGAAATATGTCTTGCCGGAACCAAGTTCACCAATCAACCCAACAACATCACCTGTTTGAAATTCTTTTGTTATATTTTGGGAGATTTTTTTTGTATTTTCAGGCGAATTAGATAAAAATTTTTTATATAAATAAAATTTTTCTTTTAATATTTTTTTAATATTCATTTAAAATGATTCCAGATTTTCGTAATTTGTGGATTAAATTTTTTATTATTTTTATTTATTACTATTTTCTTTTGTTTAATGATCCTGCCTATTTCAAAAACAATTATAGATGTTTTTTTGATGTAATTTAAAAATTTATTATTATTTTCCTTTGAAACAGTAAATAAGAGTTCATAATCTTCACCGCCATATAAAGCATAATTATACTCGTTCTTTTTTAACTCTTTGGCAATATTTACAGTGGAAAAAGAAACAGGTATCTTATTAAAATAAATCTCCGCGCCACATTTACTTTCTCGTGTAATATTCATTAAATCATTTATAAGTCCATCTGAAATATCAATACAGGAAGTAATTAATCTGCTTTCGGATAAAATTCTTGATTCAAGATATTTGGGCATCGGAACCAAATGTTTTTTTACAGGCAAATATTCAAATGCGTTTAAATTTTTTCTACCCTTCCTTAATAAAATATCAAGGCCAGCGGCAGAATCACCGAGAAGCCCTGTTACATAAATAATATCCCCCGGCTTTGCGCCATCTCTATAAATTATATTTTGTTTTCTTACTAAACCTGTCAATGTTATTGATATAAAAAGTAAATCCGAACCTACTGTATCACCACCTATTATATCCACCCCATAATTTTTTGCATATAAAATTAATCCGGAATAAATTCTGTTTATAAATTCCTGTTTTTCTTTTTTATTAAAACCTATTGATACAAGACAATGTCTGGGAATACCACCCATAGCGCAAATATCAGAAATATTTACAGCCACTGCTTTGGCACCAATTTCTTCCGGGGTGAAGTATTTTCTGTTAAAATGATTGTTTTCACACAACGCATCTGTTGTAAGCAACATATAATTGTCTGAATCAAATTCTATTACTGCGCAATCATCACCTATTGCCTTTATAACGTTTGTATTTAAAATTGATGCGTTTTTTTTTATATAAGAAATAAATTTAAGTTCTCTCATTTTGAACTTATTTGCTGAGAAATGGATTCCATCCTCAATCGCGCATATTCTGTAACAATTTCAGGAAACTCATCAACAACTTTTTTATAAATTTTAATTGCTTCTTTATAATTACCCTGCATTTCGAGAATTTTTCCTTTGTTTGTTAATGCTTCTGCACTTAAAAAACCTTTATTATATTTTTTAACTATCAAATCATAATATTTTATCGCACCTCTGTAATCTTTTTTGTTTTTATATGCTTCTGCAATTCCAAAATATGCTTCTGCAGCCCAGTCAGAATCAGGAAAATTGTCTATAATAATATTATATGTTTTTATTGCTCCATCTGTATTTAATATGCTATTGTAACAATCACCAAGCTCCAGAAGTAACCAGGCATACATATCATTATTAACCGGTTTATATTCTTCAACTAATTTAGAATACATTTCAATTGCTTCTATGTATTTTTCTGCATCTTTATATGTCTTTGCAAGGTTTAATTTTATTTGTTTCGTTTGCTCTGCGAATTTTTCTTCATTTGAAATTCTTTTTAATAAATTTAAATAAATTTTAATAGATGTATCGTATCTTTTATAAATAGAATTCTTTTCAGCAGTATCAATTTCGCGTCTTATTACTTTATCCATATTTCCCCAGCCGGTATAATAATCAATTGCCTTATAAATAAAAAATAAAACAGATATAATAAAAATAAAAATCAATATATTATTGGCACCAGACCTTTGCCTGTCATCTTTTAACTCAACCTGCTCTTGCTTATCATCTTTGATAATAATTTGTTGATCTTTTTTTACTTTCTTCTTCGGCATTTTTTCACCCCTGATTTAGGAAATTAAAGAATTATTTAATATGTGTTAATCTTTTTTTCTGCAACTGACTTTTCACCTGATTTTGTTACTGCCTCAACCTTTGCAGTATATTCACCCTGTGGTATTGAATATCCTACAGGTATAGGCAAAATATAAAACCAGAAATTTTTCTCTTTATTATATTTTAATGTGATTTTAGGAGAACCGACTACTTCAAGCCATCCGTAAACAGTTTCAACATCATCTGTTGTTTTAACAATTACAGTAACATATATTCCTGGTTTTATACCTTTATCCGGTTTTATTGTAAATTCAAGTATTTTATTTTCTTTGGATATCGGTATTGAACTACAGCCAATAAAAAACAAAATTAAAATTAAAAAAAAATATTTATACTTCAACTTCTTCCCCTGGTTTTAACTCTTCTGATAATTTTAATTTTGAAGCAATATCTCCTGAGGCACCTTCTGTATTACTTATAAGTTCTAAACCAATATATGCCGGAGTGAAAAATATAATAATAATTAACATATCAAGTTTTAAATTAGAAAGCAATCCATCATAGGAAAAGAGCTGATACTGCTGATTAAGCCATAATAAAATAAAAGCAACAATAAGGAATATTGTTGCAAAAATCAGCACTACTAATTTTGCATTTTTTGCTCTATATGCATTTGTATCAAGATCTAATTGTAAATTATCAAGTTCTTCTTTTTGTTCAACAGTTAAAGGCTGATTTATTAATTCTTCTATCTTTGATTTTATTTTTGTGTTCTCTATAAAAAGCAGCAGTATCCATCCCCACATAATAACAAAAAGCAAAACTACCAAAATTAACATTATTGGTATTACCATAATAAACCTCCTTACCTATTCTTTAAATTTTTAATTGCAACCGGTATCTTATTTATAATATCACCAGCTATTATTCCCTCTTCACTAATCTCATTTAAAAGCAGATCGCCTGCCATACCATGAATATAATTAGCAATGATTCCAGCCTGCTGCAAAGATATATTATGTGCAGCAAATGCAGCAATCATACCTGCTAAAACATCTCCGGTCCCAGGAGTTGCCATTCCTGAATTTCCAGTTGTATTAATATAAATATTACCATCTATATCACCCAATATTGAACGACCGTCTTTTAAAAGAACATTTATTTTATATTCTTTTATAAATTCTTTTAAGACCTTTATTTTATCTTTAATTATATCTTCTATCTTAATTCCAGTAAGCCGTGACATCTCTCCTAAGTGTGGTGTAATAATAACATCTTTTTTAAGATTTTTCAAGCATTTTTTATCTTCTGAAACAGCATTTATTCCATCGGCATCTATTATTAATGGTTTATCTAAATCTCTGATTAATTTAATAATTAATAACTGTGTCTCTTTTCTTCTGCCAAGACCTGGTCCTATCACAACAACTTTTGCTTTTTCAGCAATATTCATAATATTATTATAACTTTCCGGATGAATAAAACCATCTTCGGTTTCTGGCAAACAGGAAACTATTACTTCATCAGATGTTGCTTTTATTGAATTATGGAGTCCTTCTGGAACAGCAGCTGTAACAACTCCTGCTCCTGATTTTAAGGCAGCTTTGGAAGTTAAAGCAACTGCCCCACTCATACCTTTGCTACCGCCTATTATTAAAATCGGGCCAAAATGCCCTTTATTTGCATTAGGATGTCTATATGGAAGAAGTGGTGGTATAATTTCCGATGTAATAAGTATATTTTTCCTTGGAATCATTAATAATTGTGGTGGAAAATTAATGTCTGCAACCACAAGTTTACCAACATATTGAAGTCCGGGATAAATAGAAAGTCCAATTTTAGGCAATCCAAATGTAACTGTAAGATTGGCATAAACAGCAACTCCCATAACATTTCCGGTGTCAGAATCTATTCCTGATGGCACATCCACAGAAACCGTATATTTACCAAGATTGTTTATAAATAAAATGACTTTTGCAATTAAATCTTTTACTTCATTTTTTAATCCTGTTCCTATTAAAGCATCAATTATAATATCTGAACTTATTATATCATCTGTTAATTTTTCCAAATCTTTTAAAGAATCTATTTTGAAAATATTAATTCCATAATTTTTAGCAGCATTATAATTTATCAGGGACTCTTTTGATAATTTTTCTTCTTTACCACAAAACACAATTCTAACCAATGCGCCTTCACTTTTAAGATGCCTTGCAATAACAAACCCATCACCCCCATTATTGCCATCTCCGCAAAAAACATATACCTTTTTTGAAATAACACCGCCTGATTCATTTAATATTGCTGCAACTGTATTTGAACCAGCATTTTCCATAAGAACAGAAGGTGGTATACCATATTTTTCAATGGTAAGTTTATCAATTTCTTTCATTTCCGAAGCAGAAACAAGATACATAATTTTTTCCCTTAAAAAATTTTTATAAAATTATACAAACTGCTACTGCTGTTGAGTCAGTGTGCGAAATACTTAAATTTATTCTATTTGCATTTTTCTTTTTTAAATTTAATTTAATTACTTTCGTTAATCTTATATCCGGTCTACCACTCTTATCATTTATAGTTTCGATTTCTTTTAATTTTATTTTTTTATTTGATACCGCTTTAATAAATGCTTCCTTTGCTGCAAATCTGCCGGCAAAATGAATAATACTGTTTTTCTTGGTTTTACAGTATTTTATTTCTCTTTCACTGAAAACGCGATTTAAAAAATTTTTATTTCTTTCTATTGCGCCTTTCAGTTTCCTTATATCACATATATCAACACCGATACCTTTTATCATAATGATTAAATATTATCATAATTAAAATCTGTATGCAAGAAATTTATTAGAACAATTTTCGGTTTTCGATTTACGATTTTCATTTTTCGTTTTTTTCAAATCGGAAATCGTAAATTGTAAATTCAATCTCCCGCTCACCTTTATCCTCTCCCCGCAGAGTATGTCCATTACCCACTCTTTATATAACAATAATAAGTAGGTAAATACCAGCAGTGTCAAAATTAGACAAGTCATTACTTTTATTTTGTCATTCCTGTCCCTGAATAAATCAGGGGCATATATGACATACCGTTCGGGCGACCACACAGGTTCGCCTCTACTTATAATCTCGCTCTTTCTTTCTTGTTCTTTTGTCATTTCTGCAAATGCGAGAATTAAATCTTTGTTTTTATTATTTTGCATTTTGTTGATTTCAGTAGAGATAAGATTCTCCCCTTGTCTCGTTTTTCTTATATCTTATTTCTCATAATTCCGTCCTTGTTGTGCTTCCTAGAAACAGCGGTGGAACGCCATCTCTACAATTTTTTTATTATTCAGATTTTTAAATCGTAAAGCGGAATTTGTTTGATTTTAACTTGTTAACTTTCCACTTTTTAACTTTC